>Ga0265798_10006504_pt1 | contig 15348 bp, 17 predicted proteins | sample P3T30metagenome_FD_192430 | JGI IMG/M metagenome (GOLD analysis project Ga0265798, IMG submission 192430) | Plant litter microbial communities from East Loma Ridge, Irvine, California - P3 T30 | ecosystem: Environmental > Terrestrial > Plant litter > Unclassified | place: USA: California... | reverse complement strand
GGATGCCGACCGCGGCGGCGAACGCCTGCGCCTCGCCGGTGCCGTCGTCCTTGTTGAGGATCATCCCCGCGACGCCGACATTGCCGCCCATCTTGCGGAAATATTCGACCGCCTTGCACACGTTGTTGGCGACATACAGCGACTGCAGGTCGTTCGAGGCGACCACGATCACCTTCTGGCACATGTCCCGCGCGATCGGCAGGCCGAAGCCGCCGCACACCACGTCGCCAAGGAAATCGAGCAAGACATAGTCGAAGCCCCACTCATGGAACCCGAGTTTCTCGAGCGTCTCGAACCCGTGGATGATCCCGCGCCCGCCGCAGCCGCGTCCGACCTCGGGCCCGCCGAGTTCCATCGCGAACACCCCGTCGCGTTGGAAGCAGACGTCCTCGATCCCAATTTCCTCGCCCGCGAGCTTCTTGCGCGAGCTGGTCTCGATGATCGTCGGCGTGGACTTGCCACCGAACAGCAGCGACGTCGTGTCGCTCTTAGGGTCGCAACCGATCAGCAGCACGCGCTTGCCCTGCTGCGCCATCATGTAGCTGAGGTTCGCCAAAGCGAACGACTTGCCGCTGCCACCCTTGCCGTAGATCGCGATGATCTGCGTTTCCTTGGTGATCGGGCCGGTCGGCACAGGATCGGGTTCCTGCGCGGCTTCGTCCCGCAAGGGGCCGGGATCGAGCATCGTCATGCAGCCCTCCAATCGAGCACCATCTTGAGGCAGGTGGGGTCGCCGAACGCCGCCGGATACGCATCGACTGCTTCGGTCGCGGGGCGCATGTGGCTGATCAACCGGTCGAGCCGGAGCGTCCCCGCCGCGATCAACGCGGACGTTGCGGCGACATCGGCGGGGGTGAATTCGGCGGAGATGCGCAGACGCGCCTCACGCTGGAAGGCGGGTGGAAAACCGAAGCTCAGCCGGTCGTAAAACCCCGCGAGCACGATCTCGCCGCCCTTGGCGAGACGTCCGATCGCGGTATCCAGAATATCGGCCGCGCCGCTCGCGTCACAAATGGTCGCATAGGTGCGGCGCTCGTCTTGCGCGGGATCGATAACGCTGTAGCCCTCGGCATCGCGCCGATCCGCGTTGGTTTCCCACACCGTCGGGGCCGGTGCGCCGCACGCGATCGCGATCCGCGCGATCAACCGCCCGACAATGCCGTGACCGATCACGAGATCGGGCGCCTTGCCCCCCGCCACCGCATGATATGCGGTTGCCGCAAGCGCGATCAGGATCCCCTCCGCGCCGAGCGACTCGTCGATCGGCAGCGCGCGCGCCGACGGCAGAACGACGCGCTGCGCGGTTCCCCCGAACAGCCCGCGCGCATCCTGGTAGCAATTGGCACCCGGAACGAAGACCCATTCGCCGATCCGACCGCGGACTTCGGCCCCCGCGTCGACGATCCGCCCGACCGATTCATATCCGGGCACCAGGGGATAGCCCATGCCCGGAAAAGCCGGCATCCGGCCCGACCACAAAAGTTTTTCGGTTCCCGAACTGATCCCGCTCCAGGCGACATCGATCAGTACGTCGGTAGCGTTGATTGGATTGAGCGCGAGCGGACGGAGAATCAGCCGTTCAGGTGCCTCCAATACCACTGCCAGCGTCTCCACTGCACTTCTCCCCAAGTCGCCATCGAGAACGATGCCGCCTTGAGTGTCAGTCTAGTTGGACACTAATGATTGTCAATATGTTTGATCACTCAATTGCGTCGCGCCAGCATGACACGACAGGTCAGCGGCATCGCAGTCGACAGCAGGCGTACCGTATCGAAGCCCGCCGCGCGGAGCATTCCGTCGATTTCCCTGGGGGTGCGGGGGCGCCCGGACCCCATCGCAAGGAGATACAGTCCGAAATACGCGTCCCCCGCCGGCTCGGCGCCACGGGTTTGCGCCATGGGCTCGGCGATCAGCAGGCATCCGCCGCGCGGCAAGGCCGCGTGGATCGCGCGCAACACCGTCAGGGCGGGCCCGTCGTCATGATCGTGAAGCACGCGGACCAGCGTGATCAGATCGTACCCCGTCGGCAGGGGATCGTGCAGGAAGCTGCCGGCGTGGACGACGCTTCGGGCACCCAGCCCGGCGGCGGCGAGTCGCGTTCGCGCGCGATCCGTCACCGCGGGAAGATCGAACAGCGCGAGGTCCAGCGTGGGCACGGCCGCCGCAACCGCTTCCAGGAACCGCCCTTCCCCGCCGCCGATATCAAGGATGCGACGATGCTGTGCAAAGCGATAGGATTGCAGGATTTGTGTCGCCACCAGCGGCTGCGACGCGCCCATCAACCGGCTGTAGGCATGCACCTCTTCAGCCGTACCGTCACCGGGATGTTCGGCATAGGTCCAGTAGCGCGCGAGCGCACCGCCGCCGCCGCCCCGCCGAAGCAGCGCCACCGGATCGGCAAGATCGGCGTAGAGCAACGGATGGTGCGCAATCATCTCGGCAATACCGGCATTTCCGCGAAGCGCCGCCCCGGCACTGCCGAGCGCCCACGCTGTCCCGACGCGCTCGGCCAGCCCGATCGCCGCCGCCGCCCGCAACAGGCGAAGCGCGCCCTCCGACGGCAAGGCGCACTGGTCCGCAACCGACTCGGTCGATGTGACGCCTTGCGCGAGAACGTCGAGCAAGCCGGTTTCGAGGCAGGCGGCAAGCGTCTGCGAGTAGACGAACCCGGCGACCAGATCGAACAGCCCTCGAGCCTGCGCATGGGCGACCGGGCGAGTCAGCCAGAAACGCGTCGCCGCCTGTTGAAACCGCGGCGAAGACAACACCCCATTGCGCCACGTGACCCACGCCGTGCGGATCGCGAGCCAATAGCCCTTTGACATGTTGCTCAATGTAGACGAAACCATATGTCCAGTTGAATGGACACCTAGTGTGCTCTGGTCAACTGTCTGGAGCGTGCGCCATGGCGACACAGGATGGGATTGTCGTGATCGGGGCCGGGATCGGCGGCCTGGTGTGTGCCGCCTTGCTCGCAACCCGCGGCATCGCGGTGACCGTGGTCGAGGCCGCTGCCGCGCCCGGGGGGAAGATGCGCGAAGTCGCGGTTGGTGCAGGCGCAGACGGCGTGGTCATCGACGGCGGACCGACGGTCTTCACGATGCGTTCCGTATTCGACGACATCTTCGAATGCTGTGGGGAATCGCTGGATCGCGCCATCGCGCTTCGTCCCGCCACCATCCTCGCACGGCATGCCTGGGGAGACGACCGACTCGACCTGTTCGCCGATCCCGCAGCGAGCGAAGCCGCAATTGGGGATCTCGCCGGCGCGCGCGAAGCCGCTGGATATCGCGCGTTTCGTACGGAAGCGCAGCGGATCTTCCGGACGCTGGAGCAACCTTTTCTGCGTGCACCGCGGACCAACCCGATCGGCCTGACCTGGCGGATGGGATGGCGTGGTTTTGCCGACCTCAACCAGATCCGTCCGTACGAAACCCTGTGGCGGGCGCTGGGCGACCATTTCCACGATCCACGGCTGCGCCAGTTGTTCGGTCGCTACGCGACCTATTGCGGGTCCTCGCCGTTTCAATGTCCGGCGACGCTGATGCTGATCGCGCATGTCGAGGCCTCCGGGGTCTGGCTGATCGACGGCGGGATGCATCGGCTTGCCGGCGCGATCGAGGCACTTGCTCTGCGCGCCGGTGCGACCTTCCGCTACGCTGCGCCGGTTGCCGAGATCCTGGTCGAGCAAGGCCGCGCGGCGGGGGTGGTGCTCGCGTCGGGCGAACGGATCGCGGCGGATGCGGTCGTGTGCAACGCCGATCCCGCCGCGCTCTGCGCAGGCGCGTTCGGTGGCGCGGTACGGCGTGCGGTGCCGGCCATGCCGCCCGTTCGACGCTCGATGTCGGCGATGGTTTGGTGCGCACAGGGCACTGCAGCGGGGTTTCCGCTGGTGCGCCACAATGTGTTCTTCTCGCGCGACTCGCGGACCGAGTTCGATGCCCTTGCCGGGGGTCGCATCCCCCAGGATCCCAGCGTGTACGTTTGCGCGCAGGACCGCGGTGCCGACGGCGCGCCCTCCCCATCCGGCTCCGAACGCTTCCAGATCATCGTCAATGCGCCCCCCACCGGCGACACCCACCCCCTTACCCAAGCGGAGACGGACCTATGTACCCAGTCGATGCACGCAACACTCAGCCGGGCCGGCCTGACGCTGGACTTGCCGGCGCAGGCAACGGTGCTGACCACGCCGACCGGTTTCGCCACGCTGTTCCCACGGACGGGTGGAGCCCTTTATGGACCGGTCTCGCACGGGTGGGCGGCGTCCTTCCGGCGCCCCGGCAGCCGGACTCGGATCCCTGGGCTCTATTGCGCGGGCGGGAGTACCCATCCGGGCGCGGGCGTCCCGATGGCGGCCTTGTCCGCCCGCCTAGCCGTCGACTCCCTGCTCAGGGACCGCGCTTCGATGGCGCGGTCGTCCCCGGCGGCTATGCCTGGTGGTATGTCGACGCGTTCAGCGCGGACCGTCGCTTCGGCCTGACGATCATCGCCTTCGTCGGGAGCGTCTTCTCGCCGTATTACAAGCTCTCCGGACGCGCGCGGCCGGACAATCACTGCGCGATCAACGTGGCGCTGTGCGGCCCACGTGGGGGTGCCTGGGCAATGACCGAACGCGGCGAGAAGCGCGTGCGGCGCGACGCCGATCATTTCGCGGTGGGGCCGAGCGCGCTCAGCTGGGACGGTGACACGCTGGTGATCGACATCGCCGAGATTTCCGCCCCCTTGCCCTATCCCGTCCGCGGCACGGTGCGGGTGCGCCCGGAGATGATCGGCACGACCGCCTTCGCGCTCGACCCCGATCTGCGCCACCGCTGGCACCCAGTCGCGCCGCGCGCGCGAGTCGAGGTCGATATGGTGCATCCGGGGGTGCGCTGGTCGGGCGATGGCTATTTCGATTCGAACTTCGGCGACGAACCGCTCGAGGCGGGGTTCGACGACTGGCATTGGGCGCGCGCGCATCTCAAGAACGACGTCGCGGTGCTGTACGAGGGCCGTCGCCGCAACGGTGATCCGTTCGATCTCGCGCTTAAGTTCGACCGGCAAGGGCGCTGGCACGATGTCGCCCCGCCGCCGCGCGTGGTGCTGCCGCGGACACGCTGGCTGGTCCCGCGCGCGACCAGGGCCGATCCGGGATCGAAGCCCGCGGTCGCGAAGACGTGGATCGACGCGCCGTTCTACGCGCGCTCGGCGCTCGACACGTGCTTGTTCGGCGAGCCGGTGCGCGCGGTCCATGAAAGCCTGTCGCTCGGGCGGTTCCGCTCACCGATCGTCCAGTCGATGCTCCCCTACCGGATGCCCCGCGCCTTCTGGTGAGTCGTCGGCCGTGGCGGCCTTGTCGCGCGAGATTTCGCGGGTGACCGAGATCAGCTGCCACACGATGAAGACGACCGTGGGCACGCCGACGATCGCCATGTCGAGCAGCGCGAAGAGGCCGGGGTTGGCGGCGTTCACGTGGACATCTTTTCCGTTGCGAAGCGCTGGATCATACTTGCGATCTCCGCTGGCCGTTCCTCATGCGCAAGATGCCCGAGGCGCGGCAGCAGTTCGATTCGACTGTCGGGAATCAGCGCAGCCGCGCCGTTCACCGACGCCAGCGAGATCGCCGCATCCGCCGCGCCATGGATCAGCAGGCCCGGTACGGCGATCCGCGGCAGATCGCGCGCAAGTGCGTCGAGATCCCACGCCGCCATCATCGTCAGCGCCGCCGAGACATGATCGGAGGTGGAGAACAACCGCCGATAGAATCCCACTCCGGCGGCATCGATCTGCGAGCCGGTCGCTTGCTGGATGTACCGCCCGGCATCCCCCGGCCCGCGCGCGAGCCCGGCGACGACATGCGGCGCAAACGGATTGACGAACAGCATTCGCGCGAGCGTCGGGAACAGCTTTGCCGCTAGCCCGGGGAACGGCATCAAGGCGGGGTTGAGGCCGACCACCGCCGAAGGGCGGGCATGGCCGTCGAGGATCATCCGCAACCCGATCGCGGCCCCCGCCGAATGTCCGACGACCAGAGCCGGCGCAAGTTCGAGCGTCCCGAGCAGCTCGCCGACCGCGCGCGCCATCGCGGGCATCGCCAGCCCGCCGACCGGACGCCCCGTCGTGAAGCCATGCCCCGGCAGGTCGGGCGCGACGACCGTGAACCGCTCCGCCAGCAACGGCGCGAGGTCGCGCCAACTGTGCGTCGCAGCACCCGTCCCGTGAAGCAGCACGAGCACCGGCCCCGTGCCCATGACCTGGACATGCCAGCGAATCCGCGCGGTATCGATGAAACGGCTGCTAGCACGGTTCGGCCAGTCGAGCCCCTCGGCGGACCATTGCGCACGACTCATGCCGCTTGCGCCGCGCTTACCGCGCGATGCATCGCGGCGGCATCCGCGCGCGGCAACGGCAGATAGCGCGCGCCCATCGCCAGCGCGAGCCGCGCACCTTCGGGCCGCGGCCGCGCGGAGGTATCGACGAACGCCGCACCGATCCTCGCCTGGCCGATCGCGCGCGCGGCCTGCTCGGCGTCGCGCTCGGCGCGATCGCGCACCACGCTGCCGTCAAGCGCGATGTTGCCGCGCCCGTCGGTCAGCACGACGAGGAACGGCGTCCGTCCGCGTGACCGTGCCGCCTCGGCGAGCACGCGTGCGGCCTCCAGCCCGGTGGCGAGCGGCGTTCCCCCGCCCCCCGGCAACGCGGCCAGCGCACGGCGCGCGCGCGTGAGCGAGCGCGTGGGCGGCAGCAGCAATTCCGTGCCGGTTCCGCGAAAGGCGATCAGCGCCACCTGCGCACGTTTGACATAAGCCTGTGCGAGCAACAGCTCGACCGCCCCCTTCGCCTCCGCAAGCCGCGCCACTGCCGCAGAACCCGAGGCATCGACTACGAAGATCGTCAGCGTTTCGGCGCGAGTCTCGAACCGACGGATACGCAGATCGTCGCGGCGGATGCGGATCGGCCCGTCCCCGCGCGCGCGCAGCGCCTGCCACGGTGCGGCGGCACGCAGCGTATCGATCAGGCTCAGCCGCAAACCGCTACGCGGCACCCTGGCGCGCGCGCCGAGTGGCCGCCCGTGCAGCGGGGACCTGCGCCGCTCGCCTGCGCCGCGCGACCGATTGCCGCCGCGCTTGCCGCGCCCGGCGGCAAGCTGTTCGAGCACGTCGCGCGGGAGCGTCGCGAGCACGGCTTCCAGGATCACGTCTTTGGGTGGTTCGGGGGTGGCCTGTTCCTCCTCGCCCGAGTCGCTTTCGGACGGCGGCGGCGGCGGTTCGCTCGCGCTGTCGGCCTCGGGCGGTGCGGGAAGCCGGGTCGCGCGTGGCGCGAGGACGAGGCGGACCGCGAGCACAAGATCGTCTTCGTCGATGTTCTCGCGTCCGGCCAGCGTCGCCGCCGCACGCGCAGCTCGGAGTGCGAACAACGAAGCGCGGGCGGACTCGACACCGAGCGCGAGCGCGGTTGCCGCAAGGATCGCGTGCGGGTCGACTGCACATCGCGACTCCGCCATTTCGGGCTTCCCTCCTTCTTCCTTCCCCGGCGAAGGCCGGGGCCCAGGTGCGCAGCGTTCGGCAATCGCGCGCGGCGCCATGCCCCCATCGTTTTTCAACTGGGCCCCGGCCTGCGCCGGGGAAGCGGGATTCTGAGAAACCCCGCACGCAGAAAGGTCGATCCGAAACGCCAGCCGCTCGACCAGGACGGCCGGTACCGCTTCGTCCTCCACCCCGTCGTCGAGCGCGACCACCGCAATCCGCACGGGCGCGCCCTCCACAACGCCCGTATCGAGCACCCCCGCGATCCGCGCCGCAGTCGCCTCGGTCATCCGTTCCGCCATCGGCAGCAGGACCAGCCCGCCGTTCGCCGCCGCAAGCACGCCGTGCTGACGCACCGGCCGTCCCAGCGCGAGCGTCGCGCCAAGATCGAGGCCGCCGAGCAGCGCATCGTCATCGACGTGCAGGGGAACCCGCCGCAACGGCGCGCCGTCAGGCAATCCCGCGCGCAACGCCGCAACGACCTGATCCCGCACGTCGCCCCCACCGCGCAGGATCAGCCCCCCCAGGCCGACCGGATCCACCGCACACAACCGCGCCGCCAGCAGCGCATCATCCAGCGCCGAGGGCGCGTCGCTCATGCCGCCGCCGGATCTTCCAGCGCGCGCTCGATCCGGACGGTCGAGCCGGTTTCGTCGAGCACCCCGCGCCGCAACCGATGGCGCAGCGCCAGCGGCGCGATCCGCGCGATGTGCTCTGCGGTGACTATCGCCGCACCTTCCAGCGCCGCCAGCGCGCGGCTTGCCCGCATCAGCGTCAATTCGCCGCGCAACCCGTCCGCACCGACCGTCATGCACAGCGTCGCCGCGCGCGCCAGTATCGCGTCCGGCACCACCACCGCCGCGAGCCCGGCACGCCCGCGCGCGATCCGCTTCAGCGTCTTCTGTTCGGCGGCGCGCCAACTCTCGGCAAAGGCATCGGGCGTGCGTTCGAACGCATCGCACCGTCTGAGGATCTCGACCCGGCTCGCCAGATCCTGCGGCGTGCGTACCTCGACCGACAGGCCGAAGCGATCGAGCAATTGCGGACGCAATTCGCCTTCCTCGGGGTTGCCGCTCCCGACCAGGACGAAGCGCGCCGGGTGGCGCACCGACAATCCTTCGCGCTCAACCACGTTTTCGCCCGACGCCGCGACGTCGAGCAGCAGGTCGACGATATGGTCCTCGAGCAGATTGACCTCGTCGATATACAGGAAGCCGCCGTTCGCCCGCGCGAGCAACCCGGGCTCGAACGCCTTGACGCCAGCGCCCAGCGCGCGTTCGAGATCGAGCGAGCCGACGACGCGGTCCTCGGTTGCGCCGAGCGGGAGATCGACGAACGGCACCGGGACCGTTGCTTTCGCCGGCGGCGGCGGCATTCCCTCGGGATGATACCCCGCGAGCGCGGCGGGCATGGGCGGCAACAGCGCCGCCAGCGCCCGCACTGCGGTCGACTTGCCGGTCCCGCGATCGCCGAACACCATCACCCCGCCGAGTCGCGGGTCGACTGCCGCGATCAGCAGCGCGAGCTTCATCTCGTCCTGACCGACGATCGCCGAGAAGGGGAAGGCCATGCCCATCGCCAATGTGTATCACGTACTTGACACTCGGCAAGTGGACACTGGTCTTTACGACGATGATCGCCCATGAAAAGCGAATGAACCCGCTTTACGTATCCGGTGCCTGTGCGATCGGGCTGCTCGTGGCCGGCGGCCTCGCGACGCCGATTGGTCCTTGGTATCGCGATTTGCGCAAACCGAGTTGGCAGCCGCCCAACTGGCTGTTCGGGCCGGCGTGGACGATCCTGCTGGGTCTGGCGGCATGGTCGGCGGCAATCGCCTGGACCGCCGCGCCGGATGCCGCCGGACGCCGCGCCGTCGTCATCCTGTTCGCGGTCAATGCGCTGTTCCATTTTCTGTGGAGCCCGCTGTTCTTCGCGCTGCGTCGACCCGACTGGGCGTTGATCGAAGTCGTCTTCCTGTGGGCATCGCTTGTCGCGCTGATCGTTGGGCTCGCGCCGATCTCCGGGTTCGCCGCTCTGCTGATCGTGCCTTATTTCCTGTGGGTCAGCTTTGCCGCAGCGCTCAACCAGGCAATCGTCCGGCTCAACGCGCCGTTCGGCCAGCAGGTTTGATCGCGGTCATGCGCGCGAACTGATCTACCGCGGCGATCCGTTCGGCAATGTCGGCGCGATAGGGAGCGTCCCGGGGCGTTACGGCCAGCGCATAGTCCCAATACGGACGCGCCGCCGCCACTTCCCCGGCATCGACATAAGCCATGCCCAGGAAGAACGCGGGCCCTGGCGTCGCCGGCGCAAGCGTCACCGCCCGGCGGAACGCGAACTTGGCAGCGGGTGACACGCCATGGTCGTGCAACGCGAGCACATAGCCCAGTTCCGTCCACAGCGCCGCATCGTCGGGACGCGTCCTGAGGTCGTGCAGCAACCCTTGCGCCGCAGCGTGCGTGTCGCCCGTCCCCACGCGTCCATCCGCACTTGCCAGCGCGAGAACCGCGCGCTCCTGTGGCGCGAACACCGCGTTACGGAACGCGACCATTCCCGGGTCGACCGCGATCGGAACTGTGGATGCGCGGACGGGTGTCCCTGGTTGATGCCGAACGCTCTGAAGGACGAAGCCCGTCGCACCGAGCATCAGGGCGGCGCCGACCAACGTCCACAGCGACCGTCCGATACCGAGCCACCACAGCAGCCCGGCGGTCGTCATTCCCAACACTGCGAGCGTCACGAGATTCATGGCAGCACGTCCCAGAACAGAGTCGGCACGATACAACCCTGAACCCGAGCCACGCGCCCGGGACAGGACATTTCGATACTACAACGTCATATGCCGCTGGCCGCCCGATGGCCATCCTCCACCAATGCACGCCCTCCCATCCAAGGGGGTCGACCCCAACAGGCGCGGTCCGCTATGACCGCGGCAGGAGGACCGCGGGATGATTGCAGCACTGAGGACGATCGCGGCGCGATGATCACGCTGATCCTTGCGCGCGCCACCAACGGGGTGATCGGTCGCGACGGTGCGCTGCCGTGGCACCTCCCGGCCGATCTCAAGCGTTTCAAGGCGCTGACGATGGGCAAGCCGATGATCATGGGGCGCAAGACCTTCGAAAGCTTCCCCGCACCGCTCCCCGGACGACGGCATATCGTGCTGACGCGGGACCGCGCCTGGCGCGCCGACGGGGCGGAACCGGTCGACAGCGTGGAAGCAGCCATCGCGTCCGCCGGTGAGGACGAAATCATGGTGATCGGCGGGGCGGAAGTATTCGCGCTGTTCGAGCCCCGCGCAGACCGGCTTGAACTGACCGAAGTCCACGCTACGCCAGACGGGGACGCGGTGGTTCCGCGCTATACGGGCTGGCGCGAGGTTGCGCGCGAGGATCATCCCGCGGTCAATATGCGTCCGGCATACAGTTTCGTGACCTCCGCAAGACCCTGAGACCCAACGGGCTTGTCGCAACAGCCTGCGCACCGCATACCGTGCGAATGACCGGACCCGGCATCGCTGATGCTGCATGAAGTCCAGCATTTTGGAGAGCGATGGTGATGCGCAAAGTCCTGGGAGCTGTGGTGGTCCTCGCCACGCTTGCCGTGGTCCTGTTCTTCACGCTGGCTCCTGGTATGATCGAACGCAGCATGAACCGCGTCGCGCCGGTCGCATTGCGCATCACGCCGCAGGCTCGGGCGCTGCACGCCCGGTTGCCCGTTGCCGACATGCACGCCGATACCTTGCTGTGGAAACGCAGCCTGCTCGATCGCTCCGGGCAAGGACAGGTGGACGTACCACGGCTGCTGGCGGGCAATTACGCGCTGCAGGTGTTCTCGTCCGTCACCAAGACACCGGAGCACCAGAATTACGATTCGAACCCCGCCAATACGGACAATATCACCACCTTGACCATTGCCGAACTGCAGCCGCCGCGCACCTGGCGCTCGCTGTTGCAACGCTCGCTGTGGCATGTGCAGAAGCTCGATCGCTACGCCGCCGCATCCAACGGGCAATTGCGCGTGATCCGTTCCGCCGCACAGTTCGACCGGCTGCTCGCCGACCGGATCGAAGGCGCGAGGGTGGTCGGCGCGATGCTGTCAATCGAGGGGTTGCAGGATCTCGAGGGCAAGCTCGCCAATCTCGATGTGCTACATGGCGCGGGCTTTCGCATGGCCGGGCTGACCCATTTCTTCGACAATGACGTCGCAGGATCGATGCATGGCGAACGCAAGGCGGGCCTTACCGCTCTGGGACGACAGGTCGTACGCCGGATGGAGTCGCTCGGGATGATCGTCGACGTCGCGCATTCGAGCCACGCCACGATCGCCGAGGTGCTCGCGATGGCGCGCCGCCCGGTGGTCGCCAGCCACGGTGGCGTGCAGGCGACGTGCAAGGTCAACCGCAATCTGACCGACGGCGAGATCCGCGGGATCGCGCGGACCGGCGGGGTGATCGGGATCGGCTATTGGGATGCCGCGATCTGCTCGACCCGGCCTGAGGCTGCTGCGGCGGCGATCCTGCACGTGCGCAATCTGGTTGGCGTCGATCATGTCGGCCTGGGGTCCGATTTCGACGGTGCGGTGACGACCGGGTTCGATTCGGGGATGGTCGTCGCGATCACACAGGCGTTGCTCGATCGCGGATTCAGCGAAGCGGACATCGCCAAGGTGATGGGGGGCAACGTGCTGCGTGTGATCCACGCCGGAATCGTTCCGAACGAACCCGCCTAGCGCAGCCGCTTCGCCGCGCTTATAGGCCGGGTCCATGGAGCGGCTCGACGGCAGCTCGGCGGTTCCGGAGCGCTTGCGCGGCGGGATCATCGCGCTTGGTAATTTCGATGGATTTCACCTTGGGCATCAGGCCGTGGTCGGCCGTGCGGTCGAACGCGCGCGTGCGGAGGGTCGTCCGGCTCTGGTCGGTACGTTCGATCCGCATCCGATCCATCATTTCGTTCCCGACAGTGCGCCGTTCCGGCTGACCACGCTCGACCAGCGGCAGCGCCTGTTCGCGGAAGCCGGGGCGGATGCGATGGTGGTGTTCCACTTCGACACCGCGCTGGCCGCGCTGACGGCGGATGCCTTCATCGCGCAATTGCTGATCGACTCGATCGGGATCGCGGGGGCAGTCACCGGCGAGGACTTCACCTTCGGCAAGGGCCGTAGCGGGTCGGTCGCGGTGCTGCGCGCCTCCGGCGCGACCCGGGGGTTTTCCGTCGACACGGTCGCTCCGGTGACGCTGGACGATGCGCCCGTCTCCTCCAGTCGCATTCGCGCGCTGCTCAAGAAGGGCGACCCGCGCGGTGCCGCGCGTTTGCTGACGCGTCCCTTCGCGATCGAGGGCATCGTGCAGCATGGCGACAAGCTCGGCCGGACGATCGGCTATCCAACTGCCAATCTCGACATGGGCCACTATGTCCGCCCCGCCTACGGCATCTACGCGGTCCGCGGACGCCTGGCCGATGGGCGACTGGTCGATGGGGCCGCGAACCTCGGTATCCGCCCGAGCTTCGATCCGCCCAAGGAATTGCTCGAACCGTTCTTCTTCGATTTTTCGGGCGATCTTTACGGACAGGCGATCGAGGTCGCGCTGATCGATTACCTCCGTCCCGAGGCAAAGTTCGATACGCTCGAGGCGCTCACGACGCAGATGGATGCCGATTGCGCGCGCGCGCGGCACTTGCTCGCCACCCTCCGTTAATCATGTAACGTCAAGGTTTCATTGGACGTTTTCAAGTATTTCAGCCGCTGATCGATAACCCTGCACGTTGCTGAACGCGCGGTTGTTTCAGGTTCATGCAACGTTGCTAGAACAGCGATCGTTCCTGCTGTGGAATTGATCCAAGCACGATGTAACTGGGAGATACTTTCATGCGTACGTTCTTGATGGCCCTCAGCGCCGCCTCGCTCGCGATCCCCGCAACCATGGCGTTCCCGACCGCAGAGGCCAGCGCGCGCGACCATCATCGCCGTTATTCCCCGCGTGTCTACGAGGGCCGTGACGGTCGCCGCTATTGCCGCCACTCGGACGGCACGACCGGCCTGCTCGTCGGCGGTGTCGGCGGTGCATTGCTCGGCAACCAGATCGCCGGCCGCGGCGACAAGACGCTCGGCACGGTGCTTGGTGGCGTGGCGGGTGCGTTCGGCGGACGCGCGATTGATCGCGCCAGCACGGCGGATCGTCGCTGCCGCTAACCGCGCGTCCCTCGCGACCCTATATGCAGCGCGGGCCCCGACGGGCCCGCGCTTTTTTCATGTCCAGATTTCTGGTCCAGACGGAGAATGACGATGACGACACGTAGCGGATCGGCCACGTACGAAGGCCTCGGCAAAGACGGCAAGGGTCATGTCTCGACGCAGACGGGCGTCCTGTCGAATGCGCAATACGGCTTCGGCAGTCGTTTCGAGGAAGGTACCGGCACCAACCCCGAGGAACTGATCGCCGCCGCGCACGCGAGCTGCTTCACGATGGCGCTGAGTTTCGCGCTTGCGAAAGCCGGCTTCACCGACGGCAAGCTCGAGACCACCGCCAAGGTGACACTCGACAAGGACGGGGATGGTTTCACCATCACCAAGTCGGCGCTGGACCTCAAGGCGACGATCGAAGGCATTGATCCGGCACAGTTTGAGGAGATCGCAGCAGGCGCGAAGGCCAACTGCCCCGTCTCCAAGCTGCTTAACGCTGAGATTACATTAACCCATTCTCTTAACGCCTGATTTTTCTTACGTTTGCGTGAACGATTGGTAGTTTCCGGTTCACGCAACTTCGGCGCATGGGATGAGTTCTGTATTCCGATCCACACTATGGATTGGTTCAAGGAGCTCATCCCAATGCGCAATTTCATTCTGGCAGCGGCCATCGCGGCAACGACGCTGACCGCCATTCCGGCAGTCGCCCAGAACAACCCCAACCGCGAATACCGACAGGACGTCCGCGACGCCCGGCAGGACTATCGCCGCGACCTACGAAATGCGGACTCGCGCGCCGATGTCCGCGATGCGCGCCAGGATTACCGCCGCGACGTGCGCGACGCGCAGCGCGATCGTAACCGGGATTGGCGCCAGTATCGCAACTACGACTACAACCGGTTCGAGGGCGGGCAGCGTGCCTATTATGCCGAGAATTATTACCGCGACGGGCAGTATTACCAGCCACGCCGGCTGACGCGGAACGACCGTATCTATCGTGGTCGCGACAATCGCTATTATTGCCGCCGTGGTGACGGCACGACCGGTCTGATCATCGGCGGTCTGGCGGGCGGTGCGCTCGGCAACACGATCGCGGGCGGCGGTTCGCGCCTGCTGGGCACGCTGATCGGTGGCGGCGCGGGTGCGTTGCTCGGCCAGTCGGTCGATCGCGGCAACGTCGTCTGCCGCTAACCTAGCGGAATGTCCAAAAGGGCCCGGTGCGCAAGCGCCGGGCCTTTTGCGTGTGCGGGTTTAGAGCAACCCGCCGCCGAGCATCAGCCGGATTGCCGCGACGATCAGCACGAAGATGTTGAAGTTCCGACCGCTCTTGTGCCCGGACAGCATTCCGATCACGGCACCGACGACGGCGATCGGGATCGCCAGATAATTGGCAAGGCCGAAGAACGGCACCAGTCCGACGAGCGCCACCGGCAAGGCCAGCAGGCCGAACAGAACCGAGATAATGTTGAAGATCATTCCCATAACGTGAACATGACGTCGCGACGCTCCGTGTGCAAGGTGTGCGGCACCCGTCCGATGCGACCGAAACGCGTTTCTCAACCGCGGGGTGACGCACGGCTGATTCCGCGCTAACGCAGCCGCAATGATTCAGCTTTTTCTCGTCATGGTCGGCGGTGCCTTCGGTACCGCGGCGCGC
>Ga0265798_10006503_pt1 | contig 15349 bp, 14 predicted proteins | sample P3T30metagenome_FD_192430 | JGI IMG/M metagenome (GOLD analysis project Ga0265798, IMG submission 192430) | Plant litter microbial communities from East Loma Ridge, Irvine, California - P3 T30 | ecosystem: Environmental > Terrestrial > Plant litter > Unclassified | place: USA: California... | reverse complement strand
CGTTCTCGAACGGGTGCCCGGCGAGCGACCCGGCGCCGAGGTGCCCGGCGGTGAGGGCGGTCGGCGCGAGGGGGCCCGCGGACGCGGCCCGCGCCTCCTCGGGTCGGCTCTGGACGCGGTGCGGCGCGGGCACGACGTCGTCGACGTCGGCGAGCGAGGCGAGGAAGCGGCCCTTCTCGCGCTCGTACATGGCCTCGTTCGAGGCGAGCTCGAAGACGGCCGACATGAAGTTCTCGCTCGAGGCGTTCTCCTCCAGGCGGCGGATCAGGTAGCTGATGGCGACGTCGAACTCGCGCGGGTGCACGACCGGCGTGTAGAGCAGGAGGCCCCCGACGTCGGCCGCGACGAGGGCGGCCTGCCCCTCGGCCATGCCGAGCAGCATCTCGAACTCGACGCGGTCGTGCACGCCCCGCGCCTCGGCGAGCAGGTGGGCGAACGCGATGTCGAAGAGGTTGTGGCCGGCGACCCCGATCTTCACGGCGCGGGCCCGCTCGGGCGTGAGGGCCCAGGCGAGCACCCGCTTGTAGTTCGTGTCGCTCTGCTGCTTGGTGCCGTAGGTGGCGAGGGGCCACTCGTGCAGGGTCGCGTCGACGGTCTCCATGGCGAGGTTCGCGCCCTTGACGACGCGCACCTTGATCGCGGCGCCGCCTGCGTCGACGCGCTCGGTCGCCCAGGCCGTGAGGTGCTGCAGCGCGCCGAGGGCGTCGGGCAGGTAGGTCTGCAGCACGATGCCGGCCTCGAGGCCGCGCAGCCGGGGCTGGTCGAGGAGGCGCGTGAAGACCTCGACGGTCAGGTCGAGATCCCGGTACTCCTCCATGTCGAGGTTGATGAACTTGGGCGTCGCGGCCGAGGCGGCGAGCTCGTAGAGCGGCGTGAGCTTCTCGACGACGCGCTCGACGGTCTCGTCGAAGGCCCACATCGAGAGCTGGCTCACGATCGACGACACCTTGATCGAGACGTAGTCGACGTCGTCGCGGGCGAGCAGGGCGCGCGTGCCGGCGAGGCGGTGCTCGGCCTCGGCGTCGCCCAGCACGGCCTCGCCGAGCAGGTTGAGGTTGAGCCGCGTGCGGGTGCCCGAGCCGGAGCCCTTCTCCTGGATGGCGCGGATCGCGGCACCGAGCTTCGCGGGGCGGGCGTCGGCGATGAGGTGGCCGACCATGCCGCGCAGCACGCGGCGGGCGACGGGCACGACGACGCCGGGCAGCACGGGCGCGAGCACGCCGCCGCAGCGGACGGCCGCGCGCATGTACCAGGGCAGGAAGGCCGGCACCTGCGACGCGAGGCCGGCGAGCTCGTGCGCGGCGACGCGCAGGTCCTCCGGGCGGACGACGCGGTCGACGAACCCGATCGTGAAGGCCAGGCCCGACTCGTCCTTGAGCACCTGGGCGAGCAGCTGGGCCGAGCCGGTGCTCGGGGCGCCGGAGGCGTCGTGCGCCCAGCGGCGGGCGAGGGCGACGGCGGCGTCGCCGATGCCGTCGGGGAGGGCGGTGGCCGGGGCGGCCGTCTGCTCGATGTCGGTCATGAGGCTCACGGTACGACCGAACTTGCCACGTGGCAAGGTTTGACATCTGACCGTAACAAGGCGGGCGTGGACAGGACGGTCGCCCCTGGTGCCGGGACCGTGGTGCTGCTACTTTCTGCGCAACCGCACCGTCTGGTCCGGTGACGACGTCGACGGCCCGGAGGCCCCCATGGCGATGATCGAGGCGCGGGGACTGACCAAGGCCTACCGCTCGAAGTCGGGGCCCGTGCACGCCCTGACGGGGCTCGACCTCGTCGTGCCCGAGGGCACCGTGAAGGCCCTGCTCGGGCCCAACGGCTCGGGCAAGACGACGACCGTGAAGATGCTGACGACGCTCGAGCGCCCCGACGAGGGCTCGGCGGCCATCGCCGGCATCGACGTGCTGGCCGACCCGCAGGCCGTCCGCCGCACCATCGGCGTCTCGGGCCAGTACGCGGCCGTCGACGAGAACCTCACCGGCTTCGAGAACCTCGACATGATCGGACGGCTGTACCACCTGGGCGCGAAGGTCTCGCGCGAGCGGGCGCGCGAGCTCATCGACGTCTTCGACCTCGCGGCCGCGGGCGACCGGCCGGTCAAGGGCTTCTCCGGCGGCATGCGGCGACGCATCGACCTCGCCGGGGCGCTCGTGACGAACCCGCGCGTGCTCTTCCTCGACGAGCCGACGACGGGCCTCGACCCGCGCAGCCGACTCGCCCTCTGGGAGATCATCACCTCGCTCGTCGCCGGGGGCACGACCGTGCTGCTGACGACGCAGTACCTCGAGGAGGCCGACCGGCTCGCCGACGACATCTCCGTCATCGACGAGGGCCGGGTCATCGCCGAGGGCACGGCCGACCAGCTCAAGGCGCAGGTCGGGGGGCACCGCCTCGTCGTCGCCCTCGTCGACGAGGCCCGGGCGGCGCAGGCCCTCGAGATCCTCGGTCGGCACGGCGACGGGCACCCCGTGCTCGGCACGGACGGCCGCCAGGTCGAGGTCGCCGTCACCGACGGGCCGACCGCCCTGCAGCGGTCGCTCGCCGACCTCGGCGCGGCCGGCATCGAGCTGCACGACGCCGGCATGCGGCGCCCCACCCTCGACGACGTCTTCCTGCAGCTGACCGGGCGCAAGGCGGTCGAGGACGCCGACGACGACGACCCCGCCGCCCCGACCGACAAGAAGAAGAAGCACAAGACCTCGAACGACACGACGAAGGAGGCACGGCGATGACCGCGACCGCGACCGCCCTCACGCAGACCCTCGTCCCCACGACCGACACGGGGCTCGGCACCTGGGCCTCCGACGGCTGGACCGTGACGAAGCGCAACCTGATCAAGGTCAAGCGCTCCCCCGACATGCTGATCTTCGCCGTGCTGCAGCCGATCATGTTCGTGCTGCTGTTCAGCCAGGTCTACGGCGGGGCGATCGCGGTCGAGGGCACCGACTACACGCAGTTCCTCATGGCGGGCATCTTCGCGCAGACCGTCGTCTTCGGCTCGACCTTCTCCGGCGCCGCGATGGCGCAAGACCTGAAGGAGGGCATCATCGACCGTTTCCGCACCCTGCCGATGAGCCCGTCGGCGGTGCTGGTCGGCCGCACCGCGAGCGACCTCGTGCTCAACGGCATCTCGGTGGTGATCATGATGCTGACCGGCCTGCTCGTCGGCTGGCGGGTGAACACGTCGCCGCCCGAGTTCCTCGCCGGCGTCGGGATGCTGCTGCTGTTCAGCTACTCGTTCAGCTGGGTGATGGCGCTGCTCGGCATGAGCGTGGCGACCCCGGAGACGATCAACAACGCCTCCTTCATGATCCTGTTCCCGCTGACGTTCATCTCGAACGCGTTCGTGCCGAGCGACACCCTGCCGACCGTGCTGCGCGTGATCGCCGAGTACAACCCGGTGTCGGCGCTCGTGCAGGCCGTCCGCGAGTCGTTCGGCAACGTCGGCACGACCCCCGTGCCCGACGTCTGGACCCTGCAGAACCCGCACCTCACGGTCGCGATCGGCATCGCGGTGATGCTGGTCGTCTTCGTGCCGCTCTGCGTCCGCAAGTTCCAGCGGATCAGCGCGAAGTAGCGCCCGGCACGGGCTCCGCCGTGCCCTCCCCCGCGGGAGGCGCGCCCCGGCCCCGCCCCGCGACCTCGGCCCGCACGGCGGCGTCGAGCTCGTCGGTGGGCACCGTCAGCACGCTCGCCACGACGAGGCGCATCAGCTCGGCCACGTGCACGACGTCGCGGCGGTAGAGCCACTGCAGCTGCAGGCCGTCCTGCACGGCGAGCACCACGCGGGCGGCGGCCTCGGCCGTGAACCCGTCGCGGAGCCAGCCGCGGCGCTCGGCGACGCCGAGGTAGGCCGAGGTCGAGGCGATGATGCGGTCGTAGTACTCGGCGTAGTAGTCGTGCGCGGGGTGGTCGCCCGAGGTCGCCTCGGCCGACGCCGTGATGAACAGCGAGATGACCTGCGGCACGTCGACGTTGTACTCGGCCAGCTCGACCAGCTCGGCGAGGCGCATGCCGCCGACGTCGTCGAAGTGCTGCCGCAGCCGCTCGTCGCGGCGGCGGAGCACGGCCATGAGCAGCTCGTCCTTCGTGGCGAAGTAGTGCATCAGCGACTGGTGCGAGACCCCGCACTGCCGGGCGATCTCGCGCAGCGACGCCCCGTGGAAGCCGACCGTGCCGAAGACCGGCAGCGCGGCGTCGAGGATCGCCTCCCGCTTGGCCACGCCCTTGCGGTACCGGCCCGGACGACCGGCGGGCGGGCTCGCGGACGCGCCCCGCGCCTCCTCGGCGGGGGTCGTCGTCGGCTCGGCGGGCTCGTCGGTCATCGGGGCCAGCCTAGGTCGGGGCGGGCCCGCACCGTCACGCGCGTAGGCTGCGCCGGTGAGATGGTCGCTGCTGCGCATCCCGGCGTTCCGTGCGCTGTGGCTCGGTCGGCTGCTGTCCTGGGTCGGCAGCGGGCTCGCCCCGCTCGCCCTCGTCTTCGCCGCGATCGACCTCGGGGCCGACGCGCTCGGGGTCGCCCTCGTCGTCGCGGCCCGCTCGGTGCCGAACGTCGCGCTCGTGCTCGTCGGCGGCGCTCTGTCGGACCGGTGGCCCAAACGGGTCGTCGCCGTGGCCTCGTCGGCCCTGTCGTCGGCGGCGCTCGTCGTCGCGGCGACCCTGCTGCTGCTCGACCGCGAGACGCTCGCCACCCTCGCGGTCGCGGCCGCGGTCAACGGCGCGGCGGCGGCCTTCTTCGGACCGGCGACGAGCGCCCTCCTGCGCGACGTCATCCCGCCGAGCGCGATCCGCGACGGCACCGTGCTCGCCCGAACGAGCATGAACGTCGGCCTCATCGTCGGCACCGCGCTCGGCGGCGCGGTCGTCGCGACGCTCGGCACCGGCGTGGGGCTCGCGGTCGGGGCGGCGCTCTTCGCGGCGGCGGGGCTGGTCTTCCGGGGCGTGCCCCGGGGGCTGCCCCGCGCCTCCGCCGGGGGCTCGCTGCTGCGCGACCTCGGGTCGGGGCTCGCGTTCGTCGGCCGCTCGCGCTGGCTGACGGCGACGCTGACGTTGGCCTTCGCCTTCCAGTTCGCATTCGCGGGCGGGGTGCAGATCCTCGGGCCGCTCGTCGCCGACGAGTCGTTCGGCCGCCTGCTCTGGGGGCTCGCCGGTGCCGTGCAGACCCTCGGGCTCGTGGTCGGCGCGGTGTGGGCGGGGCAGCTGCGCGGGCGCCTGCGACTCGCCGTCGCGAGCCTCGGCACCACCGCGCTCGTGGCGCCGCTGCTGCTGCTCGCCGGCGCCCACGTCGACGTGCCGGGGGTGCTCGACCCGCCCCTCGTCGACCCGCTGCACTGGTTCTTCTGGCTCAGCGTCGGGCTCTTCGTCGCGAGCGTCGGCCTCGAGGTGTTCACGGTGCCGCTCGACGTGACGATCCAGCTGCAGGTGCCGCCCGCCTACCTCGGCCGCGTCTTCGCCTGCCTGACCCTCGCGTCGCTCGCGGGCATGCCGGCGGGCGAGCTCGTCGTCGGGCCGGTCGCCCGCGCGGTCGGGGCGCCGGTCACGCTGCTCGGGCTCGCGGCCCTCGTCGTCGTCGTGGCCGTCGCGGTGGCGCTCACGCCGCGCGTGCGGAAGGTCGACGCGCTGCAGGCCTGACCCGACCCGCGCCCGGACGCGACGACGCCCCGGCCCCCGCGGAGAGCGGGCGGACGGGGCGTCGGGAGGCGCGGGTCAGGAGTAGTCGCCCCGCACGATGGCCTCGGCGTACTTCCGCACGTCCGGCCCGGGTTCGTAGTCGATGAAGCGGTCCTTGAGCTTCTCGTTGAGGGCCGCGAAGGCGTCCTCCCACGGGGTGCCCTCGGCGGTGCTGCCGGCCACGTCGCGGACGGCCTCCTGCAGCACGCGGTCGGCGTCCGTCAGGATCTTGTCTCGCGCCTCGTCGTTCCAGGCCACGTCGGTCAGGTCTGCCACGGTGCTCCCCCTACTTCTTCGCCGCGGTGAGGGCGGACTCCTTGTGAGCCGCCTCCGCGTCGGACTTGTCGGACTTGACGATGAAGTACGGCTCGTCGCTCGAGGCCTTGAAGGTCTGGCCGTCGAACTCGAACTCCTTCACGCGCTTGTCCTGGACGGTGCCGTGGGTCTCGCCCTGCGGCGTGTTCCACGTCACGTGGTCGCCCTTGCTGAACGTCATCGTGCCTCCTCGGTGGTGGGTGCGCTGGACGCTACGCCGCGCCTCCCCCGCCCCTGCCGGGAGGGGTACAGACGTCAGGAGGAGAAGCCGCCGTCGCTCCCGATCAGCTGGCCCGTCACCCAGCGGCCCTCCGGCGCGAGGAGGAACCGCACGAGCGACGCGGCGTCGCCCGGGGTGCCGAGGCGGCCGGTGGGCTGCATCGCGGTGAGCGTCGAGCGGGTCTCGTCGTCCATCCAGCCGGTGTCGACCGGGCCGGGGTTGATCGCGTTCGACGAGACGCCGAGGGGCGCGAGCTCGCGGGCGGCCGCGATGACGATGCGGTCGAGCGCGCCCTTGCTCGCGCCGTAGGGCAGGTTGCCGACGGTGTGGTCGCTCGTCATCGCGACGACGCGCGCGCCGTCGGCCAGCTCGGCCACGGGCGGCAGGTGCTCGGCGAACGCCTTCATCAGGAGCCAGGCCGCCCGGGTGTTCACCGCGACGTGCCGGTCGAACGACTCGAGCGTCGTGTCGAGGATGGTCGAGTCGGACTGCGTCGAGTGCGAGAGCACGAGCGCCGTGACCGGGCCGAGCTCGGCGGTCGCCTCGGCCACGAGCCGCTCGGGGACGGAGGGGTCGGCGAGGTCGCCGACCTGCACGAGGGCACGGCGGCCGCGCTTCTCGACCTCGGCCGCGAGCGCGGCCACGTCGTCGGTCGGCTCGAGCGCGACGAGGGCCAGGTCCCAGCCGTCGTCGGCGAGCGCGAGGGCGACGCCGTGGGCGATGGAGGAGGCGCGGCCGACGCCGGTGAGCGAGCACGTCTTCGTGGGCATGTCCGTCAGCGTAGCCCGGGGCGGTCAGCGACCGCGGCGGGGGCGGCTGCGGCCGGTGCCGCGCTGCTGCCCGCGGCCCTTCGTGGGCGTGCGCTTCGCCGGGCCCGAGCCCCGCGGGTCGGGAGCCGACCCCTTGCGGACCGGGGCGGCGGGCGCGTCGTCCTCGCGCCTCCTCGACCGGCTGCTGTTGCGGGTGCGGCCGCGGACCACGCCGATGAAGTCGTCGATGTCGTCGTCGAGGCGCCCCTCGGGCCAGACCAGCGCGATCGTCGTCGGCTCGAGGTCGGCGACGAAGCGGTGGGTCGTGCCCTTCTGCCCGTGCAGGCGGGCCAACGACTGCGGCATGACGGCGACCCCGGCGCCGGTGGCGACGACCCCGACGGCGTCGGCGAGCGAGAGGGCGGGGTCGAGGTCGTGGCGGACCTCGCCGGCGAGGTCGGCGACCGCGACCTCCTCCTCTTTCCCGAGGGCGGCGACCGGGTGGTCCTTCGAGACGACGACGACGATGCGCTCCTCGTAGAGCGGGATCGCCGAGAACTCGTCACCGGTCGGCAGGGGCAGCCGGGCGAGCAGCATCTCGACGGCGTCGTCGCCGCGGAGGGCGTCGAGCGGGGCGGGCCCGTCGACCTCGACGACGTCGAGCGGCAGGTCGGCGCGGCGCTCCTCCCACAGGCGCGACCACTTCGAGAGGGTCACCCCGGGCACGAACCCGATGCGGAAGGAGGCGCGGGCCGGCTCGGTCGTCATCGCCCCAGGCTACCGGTGGCCCGCTCCCGCACCGCGGGGGCCGGTACCCTGGGCGGATGAGCGACGACACCCCGCACGGCAAGACCCCGCAGACCCTCAAGCCCTTCACGGCCGCCAAGAAGCTCGGGGTGCACCTGCCGGCGACGCCCGAGTCGTTCCAGCAGGCGCCGATCACGCGCGACGAGTTCGCCGCGCTGCAGTCCGACCCGCCCGAGTGGCTCGCCGAGCTGCGCCGCACCGGCCCGCACCCGCGACCCGTCGTGGCCCAGAAGCTCGGCGTCACGATCTCGGGCCTCGCCCGCGCCGGCGTCGACGACGCGCTGACCACCGCCGAGATCCAGGCGCTGCTCGAGCAGAAGCCCGAGTGGCTCGTCGTCGAGCGCGCGAACATGGCCGAGGTGCGCGAGGAAGAGCAGCGCGTGAAGGACCGCGACGCGGGGCGCGCCGCCCTGCGGGCCGAGCGCGAGCGCGAGGGCAGCTGAGGCGGGTCGCGCCTCCGGCGGCCTCGGTCGTCGCGGGCCGCGCGGACCCGGGGGCGGCCCGGTCGCGTAGGTTCTGAGCCATGTCCTTCAACGACGACGCGCGCCTCGACAGCAGCAAGGTCAAGCGGCGCGGCCGCGGCCGCACGACCGGCATCGCCGCGGGCGGGGTGGGCATCGTCGGCATCATCGTCGTCGCGCTGGTGCAGCAGTTCACCGGCGTGAACATCAGCGGGTTGCTCGAGGGGGGATCCGTCGGGACGCCCCAGCAGATCGAGTCGACCGCGGTCGCCGGCTGCACGACCGGCGCCGACGCCAACGCCGACGTCGACTGCCGCATGGTCGGCGCGGCGAACTCGCTCGACGCCTACTGGGAAGGCGCGGCGCCCGAGATCGGCGTCGCCGACTACCGCACTCCCGACTTCTTCCTCTTCACCTCGTCGGTCGACACGGGCTGCGGCGGCGCGACCAGCGCGACGGGTCCCTTCTACTGCCCGCCCGACCAGGCCCTCTACGTCGACACCGACTTCTTCGAGCAACTGCGGTCGCAGTTCGGCGCGAGCGGCGGGCCCCTGGCCCAGATGTACGTCGTCGGACACGAGTGGGGCCACCACATGCAGCAGCTGAGCGGCGCGTTCGAGGCCGCCGACCGCAGCGGCACCGGGCCGGCGTCCGACACGGTGCGCCTCGAGGTGCAGGCCGACTGCTACGCCGGGGCCTGGATCGGCGCGGCGACGACCGTCCGCGACGACGCGGGCACCACGTTCCTCGAGCCGGTGACCCCGGCCCAGGTCGCCGACGCGCTCGACGCCGCCGCGGCGGTGGGCGACGACCGCATCCAGGCCGCGGGCGGCGGACGGGTCGACCCCGACACGTGGACCCACGGCTCGGCCGAGCAGCGGCAGCACTGGTTCGAGACGGGCCGTGCCGGCGGCCCGACCGCCTGCGACACGTTCGGCGTGCCCGCCTCCGAGCTGTAGCCGCGTCGCGCCTGGCCGCTCTGCGCCACACGGTCGAACTCACAGCAACGGCGCGACCCGCCGTCGCGCCCCGGGTGCAGACTCAGGTCACGCTGCGAGGAGGCACGACATGGCACGAACGGGCAGGGCGGTCGAGTTCGACCGGTACGGGGACGTCGACGAACTGCACTTCGTGCCGCAGGAGCTGCCGGTGCCGGCCGACGACGAGGTCGTCGTCGAGGTCGTGGCGGCGGGCCTCAACCACATCGAGAACTTCATCCGGCAGGGAGACTTCGCCGAGCTGCTGCCGCGCGAGTTCCCCGCGCGGCAGGGGTCGTGCTTCGCCGGCATCGTCAAGAAGCGCGGGTCCGCCGTGCGCGACCTGGCGGTCGGGGCCGAGGTCATCGGCCACGCGATCGGCGGCGGCGCCCACGCGACGTGGGTGACGGTGCCCGCGACGGCCGTCGTCAAGAAGCCCCCGCACGTCTCGTGGGAGGTCGCGGGCGGCCTCTTCCTGGCCGGGGCCACCGCCTACGACATCGTCCGCGGCCTGCACCTCGGCGCCGAGGACGTCGTCGTCGTCAGCGCCGCGGCCGGCGGCGTCGGGCACATCGAGTGCCAGCTCGCCCTCGCGGCGGGCGCCCGGGTCATCGGCACCTGCAGCGAGCGGAACCACGACTACCTGCGCTCGATCGGCGTCGTCCCCGTCACGTACGGCGAGGGCATCCGCGAGCGCATCGAGGAGGCCGCGAAGGGCCCCGTCACCGCGTTCATCGACAACCACGGCGGCGACAACCCCGACCTCGCCGACGAGCTGGGCGTGCCCGCGAGCCGCTTCAGCTCGAGCGAGCACCGCCTCGACGTCGAGGTGCGCTTCATCACCGCCGATCGCGACGACGCCGAGCCGGCGATGATCCTCTCCGCCCTGGCGAAGCTCATCGCCGAGCACAAGGTGCGCGTCCTCATCTCGGGCTTCTACCCGTTCGACTACGTGCAGCAGGCGTTCGCCGACCTCGCCGAGAAGCACTCCCGCGGCAAGGTCGTCATCGGCATGCAGCCCGTCGAGACCGGGCCGCGCTCGCACTGGTACCTCTCGGGCAAGGCCCGCAGCTTCGCCGAGTCGCACGACTGACCGCGCCGCGTCGGCCCCCTACCCGGCGGGCCGACGCAGCAGGGCCCCGGGGGCCCGCACGGTCGCGGCGGCGACCCGCATGGCGTCGGTGAGCGCCGCCTCCCAGTCGGTGGGCACCGGCGTGGAGGCGTCGGTCGGCCCCGACCCCGCCGACCCCGCGAGCAGCGAGGCGACGATCGAGGCGAAGGTGGCGTCGCCCGCGCCCATCGTGTCGACGACGGGCCCGTCGGCCACGGCGACGTCACGGTGGAGCACCTCGCCGCCGGCCAGCTGCAGCTCGGCCCCGGCGGAGCCGCGCGTCGCGAGCACTCCCCCGGCACCGACGGCGAGCAGCGCCTCCTGCCAGCCCTCGAGCGAGGTGCCGGCGACGAGGGCCGCGTCGTCCTCGCCGATCTTCACGAGCAGCGAGACCGCAGCCGCCCGGGCGAAGCCCTCGGCGAAGGCGACCGTGTCGCGGAGGAACCCGGGGCGCGGGTTGGGGTCGACCACGAGCCGCGGGGGCTCGGCACCGACCTCGGCCAGCAGGCGCTCGGTGAGGCGCGCGTCGTCGAACGGGTACGAGCTGACGGCGACGAGCGGCGCCACGGCGAGCGCCGCCCGCTGCTCGTCCGAGAAGTCGAGGCCCCGGCCGACCGCGGCGTCGCTGAAGGCGTAGGTCGGCTCGCCGTCGACGCGTTCGGAGACCGCGCGTCCGGTGCCGAGGGGGTTGACCGTGGCGGCCAGCTCGACGCCGTGCTCGGCGAGGAAGGCCCGGATCGACCGCCCGTCGGCGTCGTCGCCGACCGACGCGAGCAGCACGGTGGGGACGCCCAGCCGGGCGAGCCCGACGGCGACGTTGAGGCCCGCGCCGCCGACGTGGTCGTCGGAGCCGTCGGGGGTTCGGAGTTCGTCGATGAGGGCGTCGCCGATGACGACGACACGGCCTTGTGCCTGGTCCATGCGGGCAGCCTACCGACGCCGCGCCGCCGGGAGGCGCCGCACTACGCTGGCGGCGTGACCCACTACGTACTGGCCGTCGACCTCGGCGGCACGAAGGTCGAGGCCGCGCTCGTCGACGCCGACGGCGCCCTCGCCCCCGGCAGCCGCGAGCGCCGTCCGACCGGCGCCGCGTCCACCTCCGAGCAGCTGGCCGAGGCCGTCCGGCACGTCGTCGAGCACGCGCTGGGCAGCCTCGACGCGGCCGCGGGCGACGACCTCGTCGGCGTCGGCGTCGGCAGCGCGGGCCCCGTCGACCTCGAGCACGGCGCCGTCTCGCCGATCAACCTGCCCGCCTGGCGCGGCTGGCCCCTGCGCGACCAGGTCGCCGAGCTCGTCGCGGCCGCGGGCGTGCTGCCCGCGGGCGCCCCGGTCACCCTGCGGCTCGACGGCGTGAGCCTCGCCCTCGCCGAGCACTGGGTCGGCTCGACGCAGGGCGAGCAGAACGCCCTGGCGATCACCGTCTCGACCGGCGTCGGCGGCGGCCTCATCGTCAACGGCCGCCTGCTCTCGGGCGGCACCGGCAACGCGGGCCACATCGGCCAGATCCAGATCGCCGACCGGCCGGCAGGCCAGAACGCCTCGGAGGCGACCCTCGAGGTCATCGCGTCGGGCCCCAACGTCGTCGCGTGGGCGCGTCGGCAGGGCTGGCAGGGCGAGCGCGGCGAGGACCTCGCGGCGGGCTACGTCGCGGGCGACGAGCTCGCGGTCGCGGCGGTCCGCCGGTCGGCGAACGCGGTCGGCGAGGCGATCTCGTCGGTGACGACCCTGCTCGACCTCGACGTCGTGGCGATCGGCGGCGGCTTCTCGCGCGTGAGCACCGACTACCTCGACCTCGTGAGGCAGACCGTCGAGGAGGCGCCCGTCAACGGCTACGCCCGTCGCGTCCGCGTCGTCCCCTCCGGCCTCAGCGACGAGAGCCCGCTCGTCGGGGCCGCCGCCCTCGTGTGGCAGGCGGACCTGCTCGGCTGACCCCGCGCGACGACGTCGGCCGCCCGGCGGCCCTCCGAGCGCGAACAGTGCTGTCCTGGTCGTGAGCAGGTCCCCCGAGGCGCGCGACGGCGCACGCCCGGGATCCGCCGGGAGGGGAACGACGATGACGGACGCGACGAGCATCCACGCGGGGAGGCCGGACCGCCCGCCGGGCCGGTCGCGGCCCCGGGAGCCGCGCCGCGCCTCGTCGATGCGGCGGCGCGAGGCGATCGCGGGGTACCTCTTCATCAGCCCCTGGATCGTCGGGTTCTGCGTCTTCACCCTCGGGGCGATGGCCTACAGCCTGGTGATCTCGTTCAGCGACTACCGCCTCGCGACCGACACCGCGACCCCCGTCGGCCTCGACAACTACGCCGAGCTCTTCCGCGACCCGCGCGTGATGGGCTCGCTCGGCAACACGTTGTTCTACGCCGTGCTGGCCGTGCCCCTCGAGATCGTCGTCGCCATGGCGCTCGCGCTGCTCCTGGCGCGGTCGGGCCGGGCGGGCGGGTTCTTCCGCACGGTCTTCTACCTGCCGAAGATGACGCCCGCGGTCGCGACGGCCGCCGTGTTCCTGCTGCTGCTCAACGGCAACACCGGGGCCGTCAACGAGGGGCTCGCGCTGATCGGCATCGACGGCCCGCAGTGGCTCATCGACCCGGCCTGGGTGAAGCCGTCCATCGTCATCATGACGCTGTGGGGGGTCAGCGGCACCATGGTGATCTTCCTCGCCGCCCTGGCGAACGTGCCGCGCGAGCTCTACGAGGCGGCGTCGCTCGACGGGGCGGGCCGGGTGCGGCAGTTCGTCTCGGTCACCGTGCCGATGATCTCGGGCTCGCTGTTCTTCGCGACGGTCGTGCTGACCATCGCGGCGCTGCAGGTCTTCGACCAGGCGTACCTGCTGTTCTGGCGCGACCAGACGAACGCCTCGCCCGAGTCGTCGCTGTTCTACGGCGTCTACCTCTTCCAGCAGGCCTTCCGGCAGTTCGACTTCGGCTTCGCGTCGGCCATGGCCTGGCTGCTCTTCGTCATCATCCTGCTCATCACGCTGGTCCAGGTGCGCGTGAGCAACCGCTTCGTCTACTACGAGGGAGACCGCTGATGGCCGTCCTGCCCCCCGAGGCCGCCGAGCGCCTCGTCCAGCCCGTCGCCGCCGAGGTCGAGGCCTCGGCGCGGCGACCGGCCGCCGGGCGTCGTCGACCGCGCACGACCGTCGGCCGCGTCGTCGTCTGGGCGCTGCTCGGCGTCTGCACGCTGGCGTTCCTCTACCCGTTCGCCTGGCTGCTCGCGGCGAGCCTCAAGCCCCGGTCGCAGGTCTTCGACAACCTGCTCTGGCCGCGCGACGTCCAGTGGAGCAACTACGCCGAGGTGTGGGACCGCCTGCCCCTCGCCGCCTGGATGGTCAACAGCGTCGCCATCGCCCTGCTCGCCGCCCTGCTCGTGACGCTGTCGAGCTCCCTCGTGGCGTTCGGCTTCGCCTACTTCCGGTTCCCGGGTCGCTCGTTCCTGTTCGGGCTGGTGCTCGCGACGATGATGCTGCCCGGCGCCGTCACGATGGTGCCGCAGTACCTGATCTGGAAGCAGCTCGACCTGATCGGCACGTGGGTGCCGCTGTTCGGCATGAACCTCTTCGGCTCGGCGTTCTACATCTTCCTGCAGCGCCAGTTCTTCCGGGGGCTGCCGCGCGAGCTGTTCGAGGCGGCCCGGCTCGACGGGGTGGGCTACCTGGGGCTGTTCCGGCACATCGCGATGCCGCTGGCCGTGCCCTCGTTCGTCATCGTCTTCCTCTTCGAGTTCCAGGCGAGCTGGAACAACCTGCAGTCGGCCCTCATCTACCTCAACAGCGGCGGGGTGGACGGGTACACGGTGCCGCTCGGGCTGTCGTACGCCATGACGTCGTTCAGCCCGACGAACGGCGGGCAGGGCGACTACCAGCTCGTCATGGTCGCGGCGCTGCTCGTGACGCTGCCGATGCTGCTGCTCTTCGCCTTCGGGCAGCGGTACTTCATCGAGGGCGTCTCGACCCAGGCCCGCAAGGGCTGACCGGCGGACGCGACGAGGGGCCGCGTCGTCGGGCGACGCGGCCCCTCCGGGCGGACGAGGAGGCGCGGTCAGCGCACGGCGCGCTCGTAGGCCCGCAGGGACGAGCGCTGGGCGTCGGCCAGCGCCTCCTCGGCCGTCTTGTCGCCGAGGAGGTAGCTCGCGACGGCGTTCTGCAGGTCGCTCTGGATCTGCTGGCCGGCGGGCGACGCCCCGACGGTCGTGCCGGACGACACGGCGTCGTAGTAGGTCGCGATCGTCTCGTCGAAGCCCTCGTCCCCGGACGTCGTGACGTACTGGTCACGGATCGCCTGGTCGGCCGCGGGCGAGCCCGTGAAGAGCCCGGCGTTGACGGAGCCGGGGGTCTCGGCCAGGGTCGCCGCGCGCGCCTCGGCCGCGGCCAGCCAGGCGTCCTGCTCGGTCAGGGCGAGGGCCCAGGCGCAGGCGCCGTCGGGGTTCTCGGCCCCGGCGGGCACGACGTACGCGGTGCCGCCGGCCACGGCGAACGGGTCGCCCTCGGCGTCGCGGAAGGGCACGGCCGTGATGTCGACCTGGTCGCGGTACGGGGACAGCACGCTCACGTACCACTGGGCCGCGATCTGGGCCCCGACCTGGTCGGCGACGAACTGGTTGCGGTCGCCGAACGTGTCGAAGGTGTCGGAGAAGCTCTTCCCGGCGGCGTAGCCGCCCTGGGCGTCGGCCAGCCGCTTCTCGAGCTCGAGCCCGGCGAGGTTGCGCGGGTCGTCGAGCGTCGGCTTGCCGTCGTCGTCGACGATCTGGCCGCCCTGCCCGAGGATGAACAGGGCGGCCTGGCTGGCCCACACCCCGTCGAAGCCCAGCCGGGTCGGGTCGCCGTCGGACTCCTGGTACATCGCCTCGGCGGCCGCCACGAGCCGGTCGGGGTCGGACGTGTCGATGTCGTCGGTGCTGAGGCCGGCCTCCTCCAGCACGCGTCGGTCGACGATGACGGCCGGGGGCTGGAAGAACTGGGGCACCCCCCAGATCTGGTCGTCGTAGGCGACGTCGTCGGCCACGGACTCGTAGAAGCGCTCGTCGGGGTCGACGTCGTG
>Ga0265798_10006502_pt1 | contig 15353 bp, 6 predicted proteins | sample P3T30metagenome_FD_192430 | JGI IMG/M metagenome (GOLD analysis project Ga0265798, IMG submission 192430) | Plant litter microbial communities from East Loma Ridge, Irvine, California - P3 T30 | ecosystem: Environmental > Terrestrial > Plant litter > Unclassified | place: USA: California... | reverse complement strand
TATGCGCGGGTTCAAGAGGTGGTTCTTGACGGGGCTAGAGGATATTGCAGAGAAGACCCTGCCTCACAAGGAAGCCAAAACTCTCCTGACGTTGGAAGAGGATAGTGCTATAATTGCAGAAGGTGAGAGACTTGTGCTTAGATCTCTTGGGAAATCGAAGCAACGACCACGCGCTCATCTGATTCCTGTGCCACCACAAGCGCCGGGCAGGAAATTTACTCTGCTCACCAACGAACAGTTGGACCAACCTGGCACCAACGGCATGCTTGAGGTTCTCTTCTGCACCGTGTTTCCCTCTCAACCTGGCCAATCGACTACGCTCTTTTCGATGAACATGGACCTTTCAGGCGACAGCGTGGGTGCAACACGGCTCGCTTGTAAGAACGCCGCATCGGACGTAATTGCTCTTCCTGCGTCGACTCGTCACTCGACGCATCCATTCAACCCGGACGAGCCTCCATTTTCATATCTGCAGTATGATCTCGAAGATCTCGCCGAACATCAATTTGTCGCTGTAGTAGACAAGGCTGGTGAGCGCAGCACAGGCTGGGTTATAGCCGAGTTCAGCGCTTCTTCAGAGTCTCAGATCACGGTCGACATGGGTTTGCAGCGCCTTCTGACCACTGGGCTTTCACTTCGTCTTCCAGCGCAGCGTCCGCTGATGACAGACATTAAGATCCCAGCTCTGCACTCTGCTCTGTTAGCCTACAACATCCACGTTGGCAAGCAGTCCTGTGATGCTGGAGAGCTTTTTGCCCCCTTGTTACGGCAATACGTCACCGATGTCTACGAAAGCAAGTTTGTCGTAAACGTCAAGGACGCAGGTCTCAGTCTACACGGTGTGTCGCCATACATGCCGCCATCGCTTCACGCTAAACAACCCTCTAATGGATTGTCGATGCAGATCTGGTCGGATCCAACATGCGACAGCAGTGTGGAAATCAACCTCAATGTAGATTTCCTAGGAAGCTTCGGAAAGCTCTGGATGCGCTACCGCATCGTCTTTGCTGCCTTTCCAATTCTCGTCGTCGCTCTAGTTTTGCGCCAACAATTCAGGAGGTACGACGAGACCGGCGTATTCATGAGCTTCACGCAAGGGTTGAATGAGTGTTTGATGACTTCGTTGCCCCTTGCTCTATCCGCCCTGACATTCCTCTCGATTGCGTTGGCTGGTGCTCAGTACCAGACAAAGAGGTGGTCTCTCGGCGAGACTTCTGCCAACATGACCTCATTGCTCGACAACACCAGCAATGAACTACTCCTTGGCTCCGACGACGCCTTCTTTTGGTTCCTTGTCCCGCTCTTCGGCCTCATGTGTATTGGCGTCTGCGTTGCGATCAACTATGTCGCGCTTTTACTCGAATTCCTCCTGGCATCTGTCTACTCACTTCTCAGATCTTCCATGGCTGGAAAAGACGAGACGAAGATATCGCTATCAGCCTTTGCGGTAACGTCAAACAAACAGCGTGTCCTCACCACATGCATCCTATTGTCGTTGGTCTCAACCGTAATCCCCTACCACTTTGCATACGTCGTGCTCTGCCTCGTCCAGCTCGGAACGAGTGTTCGCGCCTTCCGACTAGCAAAAGAGTCTGGGCTTGATTCCAACTACAACTTTTACAACTACGCACACTCGATATTCATCTTAATGCTATGGATCCTGCCCATCAATCTGCCGGTGCTGGTCGTCTGGATACGCAACCTCGCTGTCCACTGGCTCACGCCTTTCTCGTCACACCACAATATTTTATCCATCATGCCGTTCATCTTGCTCGTCGAGACACTCAGCACCGGCCGCATGATCCCAAGAGCCGAAAGCCGCATCTCACTCCTCACCAACATTCTGCTGTTCTCCATCGGCGCGTACGCTGCTGTTTACGGTGTAACGTATGCATATGTCTTGCACCACTTGGCCAACATCCTGTGTGCCTGGCTTGTCGCCATACACTTTGAACCCTCGACGCGGTTGTCGCCCAAGAGAGGGAACATCATCCTAGAAGACAGGAGTACATCAGATAGCGAGACGAAGAAACGACCATGACAGCCATTGTAGCAGGCAGTAAATTTTATCTGTTTCTCCTCTCCTCCGTCCCCCCCGCCACACGCACCTAAAGTCTCAACAAGGGGTTTGCACTTTTTCCTTTACGGGTTTTCTGTTGTTTCAGGCGCTTAATACCCTCCGTTCCTTTACTACTATTTGCATTTTCTCGGCCGTAGCTGCCGTATCGGTGTTCTTTCTTCTTATTTTCTGGTTACATATACACCTTTCTTTTCCCTTCTTACACTTTCATCCGGGATGATGATTGCCTTCGGGCTGTTTATCTATTTATTTCTCCGTATTCCTCTTTATTACTAGTTTACACAACTGCCTTGGATCCAATGCGGCATTGGTGGCGTAACTACTTTTCAGGCTTGTGCATTTTGAGTAATTTCGCTCAGTGAGCGAGAGTAAGAGTGACAGAGGGAAGAGGTTGATACAAGGAAGCATAGTATAGACAGCGTAGCGTAACATAACCATAGCGTAATGTGACGTGTATATGTGTGTGTCGCAAGGATAATGGAGCGGGGCTTGAGGCTCTGGTATATAACCAACCCCCCGGGCCGGGCCCTTGGAAAACCTTTATAATTTGTAATAATGGAGTAGGACAAGCACGAATAAAATAGAGTTTTTTTTCTCATCGCTTGAGAGAAGCTGCGTTTGCTGCAGAAATAGTGATGGTGTGATGAGAAGTACAGAGAGGTACTAGTATCGTGATCATTCAACAGTAGATTAATACTTTTGAACTACAACTACAACTACAACTACAACTAACAAAAAGAAAGAAGAGCGCCATTTCCCATGCACACTGAACCCCACACACCTTCTCATCTTCTCCTCTTGGTAGCCCCCCCCTCGGCCCCCTCGCCCTTCCTCTTCTTCCCTTCTCTGGCCCAATACTCTTGTTTCTCCCGCTTTTCCCTCTCCGCCCTCTTCTCCTCATTCTCCGCCACCTTCTTCTTGTACGGATCCTTGCGCTCGTCCTGCTTCTTGCGCCTCCGCTCGACCTTGTCGTTGCGAATAGCCACGACCTGATCCATGAGCCTGCGTGCCTTCTTCTCCTCGCCGCCGAGCACAACCGCGCGTTTCTGGAGATATGTCTGCTTCTTCTGGGGCTTGGTGGTGGGGATTTGCGACTTGAACGGCAGCTCAGCGGCCAGTTTGCGGGGCACGCGGAGCGGGTTGAAGACGCGAGTTTCGCGGACAATGGGCCGGTAGGCAGAGTTCTTCTCCGACGGGGTTGCAATGTTGTTTTCGTGGCGGACGAGACCGGTCAAACGCATGCCTTGCCAGCTTGTGCTTTCGCCCTCGAGGTCCGGGGTTGCGGGGGCGAGAAGGTTGGTTACGGCGTTGTAGAAGCGGCGGGGCTTGATCGGGTACCAAGCCCTGAGGAAGACAATGTCGCTCATGAGAATCTTGTCTTCAAACGTGGCACGGAAGTTTCCTTCTGGTTTACTGAGTGCGCGCTTGATTTGGCCGCGCACCCCCGATACCGTGCGTATGCTCGCGCCCTCAAACTTTGCGATTTCGAGTGCGGATTTGAACATGTCTTTGATGAAGGCGGTGTTTTTGAAGATCTTGTACGGGTGTCCGGTGAGCTTGAGCTTCTTTACGATTTCAGTACTTTCATCCACGTTGAGGACAACACCGGTGGCGGCAATGCGGAAGCCAGGGGTCTTGTTGGAGAGAGACTGGATGCAGACGAAACCCGTGTTTGGGGCGACGAGTGGGCCGTAAAAGGTGCCGAAGCAGTGCATGTGCTCAGGTGTGTACTTTAGCATGCGGTTCCTCGTGCGTGAATCGGAGATGCTATAGATGGGCAGCGTTTGAAATCGGCGCCAGCCCAGAGAGAAGATGAGCGGGTCATTGGTTTTGAGGATCTTCTTGTGCCACCTGTGTCGCTTGATGCGTATCTGGACGTAGCCAAAGCGCTCCTCGGTTGGTGTGAGTCCGCCGATAAGGACGGGGAAGCGCGGGTTGAAGTGTGCAGAAAACTCATAAGGGACGTTTTCGAGGACGATACGGGCGTACGTTCCTGCCTTGTGGCCTTCAACCCGAACACGGGATAGCTCGTCGAGCTGGTCGAATTCGGCGCGGTTGATGTCGAGCTGCTTTTGTATCATGGCCTTTTGCGCATCGTACCAATCGTCTTCGCCAAACTCTTCTTCTTGACCTGCTTCTTTCCGTGCATCGGCTTTGTCGTTCATGAAGCCTTCTCGGTCTTCTTCTTCGAATCGCAGTTTTAGCTCCTCTTTCCGCCGCGCGTTCTTTTCACGCTCCGCTTCGATCGAGTTGGCTTCGGCCTCTGCTTCGGTGTTCTCGACCTCTCCACCATGCTTCTCACCCGTCTCCAAATCTTCAAACTCTCCATCGCCCTCGTCGTCCTCGTCGAAACCCTCAAAGTCGTCGTCATTCTCTTCATCATCACCTCCCTTGCCATTCATATGGCCTGTAGCAAAACGACCCATCAGAGCTTCAATATTCTCTTCGTCTTCCCACTTCTCAGCTAGTTCTTCGTAGTTGTATTTGGGAATGTAACGGTCTTCAGTGATGGCGAAAGCATTCTCTTTTGACTTGCTGAAAAAGTCACCATCTTCGTCGCCCTCTTCTTCAATATCTTCCTCCTTGTCATCCCCTCTCCACTTCTTGATGACTTGTTCGGGAGCCAAGTCCATGTTGTACATCATCTTGGCGAGATCGGTGACGCGGTACGGGCGTTTCCGGCCATGGAGCTTTGCAGCATTTTCGCGGAGGTTGGCTTTCCATCGCGCGCCGTCTTCAGCATCATCTTGGTCGGATTCTAAGGAGTCGTCGCCGGATATTGAGCCCAAGTCTGAGTCGCTGTCTGCAAACGCCACATCTTCAGGCGCATCACCATCGACTTCTTGTTCTTTGCGCCCAACTTTCAATTTACCATTCGACGGCCCGTGACTATCGAGAAAACCGGTATCGTCTTCGCCGTCGTCAGCATCGCTGTGGTCCTGCTGTAGCTCTTCGTCGTCGCTGTCAATGCCATCGAGATCCGCATCATCGATGTCTTCGGCGGCAGCAGCAGCTCTAGCCATTCTCTGTGATCGTCGGCCAGTGTCTTCAACATCGTCGTCAAGATTCTTGCTATCCACAGCCTCGCCGTCTCGGAAAAGCCTAAAGTTCCCATCATCTTCACCCAGCAGCTTTCTTCCGCCCTGCAGACCAATCATCATCTGCTCTCCTAGACCCTTTTCTGAGTAGTCTGCGTCCGGGTCGAATGTAGCAGTCTTGACGTCAATGTACACGGCATCCTTGTCAACCAAGACACCACCAACATCCGACATTGGTGCATACAGAACCTTTTGCTTGTCTCCAAGTCTTGTGCGCTTCTTCTTTCCCGAAGCCTTCTCCACTGCCTTTTCTGCAAACGGTGTCGGACACGGGTCGGGCAGGGCTTCTGTCGAGGTAACGGTAAGATCGCCCACACCTGGTATATGCACTCGCGAACCTCCTGCGGGGAAGTTTGTGCCTCGAAGGTATCCATACAACGCCACCGTCCGATCGCACTTTGGGTTTTCTTCCATATCGGTCGGGGGCGTAATATCCAGAAACCTATCGGCCAAACAGTAGGGATGCGAATTCCTCCACACCAACGGCCTGGGGTTCTTCATAACGCTCAAGAATCGCGAAAGATTCATAATCTCTCTGTCCGGGTACCGTCCATTTACGACGCCACTGAGGTAGAAGAGCTTAGCACCCTGGTACAACTCGCTCCAGAACCTGTGCTTGAGCCTCTTCTTCTGCAGCTTGAGCGTTTCCTGCTTCCTAAACAGGTCCAGATGCGTCAATATACCAAAGACGTTACCCGGCATACCACTTGCGCTAAGCACGTTCAAAAACTCCATCGTCTCCATCTCGAATCCATAATTGCCGTCAATCATCAACAGCACAATGTCAACCACCTTGGCGACATCGATCATGCTGGCGAGCGAATCGGCGGGACATTCTAGAAAGGTGAGACGTCGGCGCTTCGAGGTTACGACGGTGAGCGGGCCAGTTGGCGTGGAGAGGGTCTGTTTTGTGTATCGCTTGATCAAGCTTTTGATGAGGGTAGTCTTGCCTACGCCTGGAGGGCCAACGACGCCCACGATGATTGGGGGCGCTTCTTCGGGGAGGCGGTCGACGAGTGGGACATGAAGGCGCTTTTCTTTAACCTGTGAGGATTAGCCAGGGTGGCGCATATCTCCAGCATATGTCGTACTTCAGTCGAGCGCGCCGCCTGTCTCTTCAATTTCCCAGGCGCAGCATATGCGAAAGCCTTTGGATTTCTGTCTCCAGAGTGCGGCTTCTTCTCCTTCTTCGGCCGATGCGGCCGGTTGCTCTGGGTGTCCGCCATGCTGCTGATACGGCCAGAATTGGCAGCAGAAAATGGGCGGAGGGTGTTGTAAGGCTACAAAGTTAGTCGCGCGCAAAGTGGTGCTGCTCTCGGTCCTAACTTTTTCGGCGCCAAGGAAGGCGCTAGAGCTGCGGACAGGGATGTGCTTATCGATAAGCTAGCGTGTCTTCCACGTATGGTGGTGGTGGGGCACCTGGGCTCACATGCTGTGCCATGGTGGGATGGCTCAGGATGGGTGGGCTGGACAACGCACGTCATCGTCAGATTGCGCATATCCAAGGCTCTAGGCTGGCTAGTGACAGGCCCCTTCCTCTATTACAAGCCTGGAAGGACTGCGGTATATAAACCAGCGATAAGCTTTCGTCTTGCTGTAACAACACCACTAAACACCTCCACCAACTACACAACCATCCGCAACACACACAACCTACCCTCATCATGGCCCAGTTCAACGTGTGTATCACTCGAGTAGACCATACTCCAGGCTACTAGGTACTAACTACCTGAAGGTCACCCTCAAGAAGGACGCTCCCAAGGAGCAGCTCGACGCCGCAAAGAAGCACGTCACCGACCAAGGCGGCAAGATTGTCAACGAGTTCACCCTCATCAAGGGCTTCACGTACGTACTACTCTTCTCTTGTCGTCTATCTGTAGCATAACTGACAGCCAGCACAGTGCTGAGATCCCCGACGACGCCATCTCAACCCTTGAGTCCAACGAGCACGTCACCGTCGAAAAGGACGCCGAGGTCCGTACGCAATAGTCGTCTCCACAGACCGAGGCTGATGGTGGGACAAGATTCAGATGTAAATGTGAGAACATTGATGGCATAATGCATGGCTATGACACCGGGGTATTTACATAGCATCCATGAATGACGCTTGAAACGAAACCACCTTGCTATCTTTGCCTCCTCTTTGCACTTTCTGCCGCCTCCTCGACATTCTCCACCCTCCCCACTCCTCTCAAACTGAGATAAACATCTGCTCCCCATCCCCAAAGGCTCTGCACCGCAATGCCTCCTCCAAAATACTCGGCGTATGCTCTTCCAAGCGGCAGCCCATAGCCCAGTCCTGCCAGACTATGTGCTCCATCGCCTCCAGCCCCCGAGAATGCGTTCAGTGCATCCATACCATTTCCCGAGTGGCTACCTCCAGATAGTGTCGACGACGCTTGTGCGTCATTGAATGTCGTGAAGCTATAGTCCCAGATGTGGTTCATGTTGTCGGGCGAGATGCCGCCGCCGCGGTCGCGAATTCGAATCGTCACACCGGGCGTGCTGTGTTTGAGGGGCAGGATGTTGGAAGCAGTTGGAGGCGAGGTGGTCGATTTGTTGCCTGTGAAGCGTTGCGAAGCCACATCTACGTTGCCCTGATCATTATTCTCGACCTTTTCGTGGCGCATGTCTTCCGCGTTTGCGCTTGTTGTGTCCTCGGGCAAGAGTTCTGGGAGCGGGGCAATGGTGACTTCGACGGGTTCGCGTTCCATGCCGCTTTCGACTGTTGCGCGGAAGGCATTCTTGAGGAGCTCGGTGATGATGTATTCGAGATGTACGGGTATGTGTGCGAATTCGTAGTCGGGCTCGCCGTTGATGACCACGGTAGGTCGAACACCGTACTTGAGCTCGCAGATCTCGCCCACGACGTTGGCGCAGTGGTCGACGATGCGTGCTGGCTTCAGTCTGGTGTCAATAACACCAATGTACCCCGGATTGTCTTCCACATCGTGCATGACTTCGCAGTGAGGCTGGCTCGAAAAGTGCAGCGACAGGTGCTGCTCCGCGATCAACCTGGTGCCTATTCTCGCCCGAAGATGCTCGTCCAAGAAGCGCGTGACATCCTTGGGGCTGATGTATTTCCTGGCCTCCAAGAAGCCTCTTGCCAGTATACTGATAGTATTCGCATGCGTCTGCACAAGATCTGCCATGACCTCTGTAAACCTGACCTCCTCCTCGAGCGTCGTTATCTCCTGCTCAGCCCATGGGAGCAAAGTCGACAGACTGTGCATGTAATTCGAGTGGATTTTCGAGACATGGGGATTTGAGACGACGATGAAGGGGAGGTTCCGGAGCGATTGTATGCGGTGTGCGAGGCGGGCAGGGAGGATGGAGAGCGTAAAGTTTGCCGAGGTGAGCAGTTGTTGGGTTGTAAGTGGTGGTCGTCCGTGTCTGTTGTGCACGCGACAGCGTTAGCTGGGTACGGCTCACGGCTTGGGCGCACCGCCACAACAGTCGCTAGGTAGGGACACTCACTTGACAAGGTCAGCGAGTGTTAGCGGATGCAACGGCAAGCTTGCGAGATGTGAGATGTCGTTGTCGGTAACCGTCTTCGTGTGTAGCTTGCGCTGGAGGTTCTCTCTTGCAAAGAAGACGCTGCTCCGTCTCCTCGCCGTGCGCGGGCACCAAAGCCGTATGAATTGCGACTGAATCATGAGCGGTCGCTGCATTTGAGCCATCATCTCTTACCAAAGCGAAGGCGACTGCGCTGCAGGGCCGACTTGGAAGGGTTGAAGGAGCAAATGCCTGGCCGTTGGTTGGGGATGTTGTGTGACTGCTAACTGAATAGAGTCATGAATATTCATGCCAATGACCATGAGTTCTCATCAGCGGTTTTCGTTTGCGAGCTGCTCAGAGACCCGGTGTGACATTTCGGCAGGAGCAATTGAGTTGTGGGGGAAGCTTCACCAAGCTCATGCAGGATACAGGTTAGCGGTGTAAGGCCTGATGTCATTTGTTCGCGCCTCCCACGGGACTTCTTTAGTGAATGTGGGGGTCCCGCCTTGCAAGCACACACAGCACACCCACGTAACAGCAAATCCCATGTATAATCGATTCCGGAAAAAGGCGATTGGATTATTACAAACAAATATAATGGTAAATGCCAATGTCCATAGCAGGGGAACAGGTAATTACAGGAGAATAGAAGGTATGTACAAGTCAACCCTCCCGCGCCGAACAGACCTTTCCTTCCCATCTACGCATGTCCAGGAACATAAAGCACCTGCTGCGGCGAGAACTTGGAGTAAACAGTATACTCCACCGTATCCAGCAGCGCCACCGTGAGCAAACTCGGCAAGAGTGACCTATCCGCCACAGAAAACACAACTTTCCTCACTCCCCTAAACCCAGCCTTCAACTTTGCCTTTAACATCGGCTTGCTCACCGTAACTAGCTTCTCGCCAATCGGCGTACCCCCAATAAGTGATGATATCAACCCATCAACTTTAAACTGAAACGTTTGCTCGCACACTTGCTGTTTGCCTGCAATGTCGGAGAAGCCTGTGACGGTGATGTCGCAGCTGATGGGCGAACTGGCAACTGTTTCCTGCGTGGGGAGAACGCAGCCGTACCAGAAAGACTCGAGGTCGAAGAAGTCGACGGTGCTGTCCGGGTAGCCTACTGACATTGCGGGGGGACCGTTGAGCAAGGAGATGGGGTTGACGAGCGTGAAGCCCACCATGTTTTTGGGCGTGTTGGGTGGGACGCCGGGATGGCCCGGTAGGTTCAAAGTGGGGATTAAGAAGATTCCTTTGAAGTCGAGGTCGAGGTATTGGCCAACTTCCTTGATTGCGACAGGGGGTCCTGAGAGGTTGTCGAAGCGGGCGAGTTGGTGGAAGGCGGAGTAGTACGTGGTTGGTGATGTATTGGGGAGTGCGGCAGCGGTGGCGGCCATGAAGGCGGTTACGATGGCGTGTTTTGTGTGCATGGTTCAGATTGCGGAAGAGACTGTGGGGTAAAAAGGAATGATATAAAAGAGTGTAGTTGTGAATTGACTAATGTCTAATGTCGGCGTAGAACGTGGCGTTCTACGCTTTATGTATGTCGAGGTTTCCCTCTCGACACCGTTTGGGAGAAAATAGTATTATCATCATCATCATCGTCTTCTCAACGCCTGAGCACGGTGCGTGCCATCAATCTAGTGCTTGCCAAGTGTGTTCATGCAAGTCAGTGCTTCCGCTCGCTTTACCGCTGATCAACTTCAACCATCGATCCATCATCGTGACTCTGCGATCACTCAAGCACATGCACACAATTTCTCCCTCTATGTCTTGCATCTAAACTATGCTTATCTAGTAAGTTCAACACGCGAGGACCTTCTTTACCCAAACAAGGCGTTCAAGCAGGTACTTCCCTACAACTGTCGTCCCTAACCCACACTCTCCGATCTACATGCCATTTCTAGAATTACCATGTGGCACAGACGTCTACGAAACGCGAAACTCAATCAACAATAAGTCAGTTCATCGACAATTTAAATAGCGAAATCTTATACGAGAAAGAATATCCGGCTAATCAGTGCTAAACTTTGCTACGTTTCCTTTTTCTTCGTCACCCTAAACCATAACATGCCCATACTGACGAGCCTGTTTAATTTGTTTTGCTTTCCGTTCAGACCACTTGGAAAAGGAAAGAAAAAGAGGAGCGGTGATCTCTTGGGGGGGTTTGAGAGAAGTGCCCGAGAGAAGAGGAAAAAGAAAAGAAAAAGGAGTTGCTACAGAAACAAAGAGGTACAAGCACAATATGCCGTAAATAGTAGTTGCTATGAGTAGGGGGACAAAGATGGTAGTACCAGTGCTTAGACATGCACTCAGGACTGCTTCTTGTTCTTCTTCTTCTTCTTCCTCTAAGCACAGAATTCTACAAGAACGGACCGATGAGAGGATAAAGCATAAAATATACATATAGCGGCGAAGATCATAATGTTGTAACAAAGCATCTTGACACCCAAAACCCATGTATGCTAACTACGCCCTTTTTACACGCACTTGTACATACAGACTCGCACTCACACATGTACGCACCAAGCCCTAGAGTGAATGAAAACAATACTATATTCCATCATACAACCCCCCCCTCCCATGGCTCCCCTCGTACTACCAGTTACCCCCAATCACGTCCCTCACCCCGCGCTTACGAAATATCAAACATCTGCTTCAACTGCACAATCAACTTCCACTCCTCCTGACTAACGTCGCTCCTGAAGAACTCCTTGAGCGTATCGATACTCTTACGACTAATGGCAGAGTAAAGGATATCGTCTTCTTCCAAATGGCGACCATACATGGGCTGGTTGTTGCCTTCAATCTTGACCGCCACAGACGGCTGGCCCTTTTTGCAGATTTGCATGGGTTTGTGGTCGCGCTCGATCGAGGTGCTGCGAGTTGTAAATTAGTATTAGCATTGATTCTCATGCAAGATCAAGGAGCACGGAAACTTACACTCTGCCGAGCTGGACCAGTTCCTTACCACCGGCGGCGTTCTTCTTGATGGCGCAAATAGGTGTTGTCATGCGCAGAGCACCTTCAGTAACATCAACACCAATAATGATAGGGTCTTTCTTGTTGAAGACGGCAACGGGCTTGAGTACGCAGGGGAATACAGCCAACATCTTTGACTCTTCTTTTCTCTGCTCCTCCAACTGCTTCATGTGCGCTGTGAACTTGTCGAACAGGTGGTAGATGATATCAGCTTCGAAAATTTTGACACCAATTTCCTCAGCGTAGGCCTTGGCCTCCTTGTCGACTTTGACATCGAAACACAACATGACGGCGTATTCTTTTGCCTTTTCTAACATGGTACCAGCCCGAAGCACATCTTTCCTGAAGACGGGGCCGATTGAGATGGTAGAGACTGGAATCTTAGACACTCGGAGGAACTCGAGAAGCGCTTCGAGCGAACCGAGAGTGGATGCTTGGACGGAGACGCCACGACCGGTCTTGGAGACTTTGCTGAGCAAATGGGCAAGATCGCCCATGACCTCATCCATGAGATCTTCCTCGTCGTCATTGGGGCCTACAACGAGTAATCGTGAACCAGCAATGGCTTGGTCAAGACCATCGGCAGCAATCTTGATACCCATGGCTGCCTTGACTTCCTTGTTATGTACGTATTGTGACTTGACACGCAGCTCCTTCATCTCAGCCGGAGTTAGGAGAGCTCGGATGTTGGTTACTATGGGTTCCGGATTACCGCATAGTACTATCCGGTCGCCTTCGTGGAGAACACCGTTGGACAAGATGACATCAATAGTTGTGCCGAGACCTTCGATAATCTTGACTTCAAGAACAGTACATTCAACCTCGGAGAGATACATGAGGTTGTTTGTCAACCGCTCTTGTGTCAGTTTGACGATGAGCTTGATCATGTCTGGGATACCTTCTCCAGTATGCGCTGACGTCGGGCACACGGAGACGTACTTTGCCATGTTCTTGTTCCTGTGGAAGAGCTCCGAGTTGAAACCTTGCTCTTGTAGCTGAGTGCGTACAAAGGTCCATCGCTCTTCGAATTCAGCCTGAACAGACTGCTTCTGCAGGCTAAAACTGTCTTCGAAGCCGTTGTTATCAATTTTCTTCCAACCGAACAATCGATCGATCTTGTTGAGGGCAACGATGAAAGGCGTTCGCCTATCTCGTAGAAGTTTCATAGATTCGATGGTTTGAGGTTCAAGACCGTGCATGATATCGATGACAAGAATGGCAATGTTACAGAGCGAGGATCCACGGGATCGAAGGTTGGTGAAAGACTCGTGACCTGGTGTATCGATAACTAAGAGACCAGGGACGTTGAAGACAAAGTCGTTGTCCTTGTTGACTACGGCGGTCTTCTTCTGAAGAGCCTCTACAGGGAAGTAAGTAGCACCGATCTGTTGTGTAATACCTCCAGCTTCGCCTTCTTGCACGTTGGTTTGACGGATCTTGTCCAATAGCTTTGTTTTACCAGTATCGACGTGACCAAGAATACAGCAAATAGGAGATCGCAGGTTGTCCTTTGACCGCGCGGCAAGAGCTTCTTCGTGAGCTTGCTTTCGTCTCTCGGCGGCAGCAGCCTTTCGTGCAGCTTCGGCTCGTTGCGCAGCAGTTCCCTGCTCGTCTTCGGATGAGTCGTCCTCGCTGTCGTCTTCGGAATCCGTCTCGGAACCGTCATCGTTGGCCTTGTCTTCTGCTGCCTTCTCCGCCGCAGCCTTCTCTTCCTTGGCCTTCTTCTCGGTCGCCTTACGCTCCTCCTCTTCATCGGTGTCGACGTCCCAGCTGTCTTTGACGCCCTCAAGCTCGTCAGCTTCGGCTTCCCAGTCGTCAGCAGCGTCACTACCGTCTCCCTTCTTGGCTTCGGCATCCAGACGGGCCTTCTCTGCTGCTTGAGCGGCAGCAGCAGCTTGCTCCTCGGCCAATTTGAGCTCTTCCATCTTCTTGGCGGCCTCTTCAGCCTCGCGGGCTTCCTTCTCCTTTTGAGTCTCGGCCTGCTTCTTCTTCTTCTTGCGGTCATCATATTTTGGCTTCTTTTTTTTGTCTGCATCTTCGGCAAGGCCTGCAACCTTTGTGCCACCTTGTTCCAGCATTTGTTGTAGGCGGAGGTCAGCCTTTGCCTTTGCCTCTTTCTGGGCCTTGGTCATGTACTTGCCCTCCTTCTTCAGCTGCTCAATCTTCTCCTTCTCCTTCTGCTTTTTCAGTGCTTTGGCCTCTTCCTTGCGCTTCTGCTCTTCTGCCTCTTGTCGCTCGAGTTCTTCTAATCTGGCCCTCTCTTCGGCTTCGGCGCGCGCAATCTCCTCCTCCCTCTTCTTGCGCTCTTCCTGCTGCTTTTGCAATGCAGCTAGCGCCGGATTGAGCTTCTTCTTCTTTCCACCAGCAGCGGGGGCCTCTGGGGTAGGAGCAGCGGCTGCAGGTGCGGCGACGGCTTCTGGCTTTGCAGGCTCGGCGGGCTTTGCAGGCTCGGCTTTGGCAGGGCCAGTGGCCTTTTTCTTAGCAGCCTGAAGGATTGTCTTAGTATGGAATCATGTAGTATGCATGGGCTCATTGAGCTGTGAGACATACCAATTCTTTCTTTCGCTGCTTCTCCTTCTCCTTCTTCTCCTTCTCCTTCTCCGCCTTTGTCTTTACACGAGGCGCACCGTCGGCCTTCTCCTCCGCAGGCTCCTCTGCCTTTACAGCAGCAGCAGCCCCTCCCTTGGACTTCTTCTTGCCGTAGTTTCCAGCAAAGACATCGTCCTCATCGTCGTCAAAAGTTCCTTCTTGTGGCGCCTTGTTCTCAAACTCGGCATTTGCACCATCGGCGGCAGGCGGGTCCTCACCTTCGACTTCAGGGTTGGCGCCCTTTTTGTTCTTCTTTTTGCCGCGCTTTGCAAGCGCAGCCATCAGGTCGCCGCCCGCAGCAGCAGCATCATCTTCTTCAGCGGCAGCATCTTTAGGCTCGACCTCTGCTGGAGCGGCATCCTGGGGCGCAACCGACTCGCCGAGCTCGGCTTCCCAGTCGTCGTTCTGCGCCTTCTTGTTGGCCTTCTTCTTTGGCGGCATTGTGTGTACAATGTCCCAAGTGAGGCAAGTCTGCGAGAAGGTGTGCGGAGGGCCCGTTGGAGACTTCCTCGGGTGGCGGGGGCAACGGTTCGCGCTCGATGGTCCGCACTTCAAGTCACAAGTTGACAAGTGTCGTGGAAGCGAGGCTGGTCTGGAAGTCGGTGGAATCTACGGCCACGGTGGTCGCGTTACAGAGCGGTAACCAGTGGACGATGGATCAAAGAGCAGACCAGGTATTACGCAGTAGAGTGGTACCCAACCGGCTCTGCAGTAAAATTTGGACCCTCTTCAGTCCAAGTCGGGTCCCGTGAGTCAAAGACTTGAACCAATAAAGGCCTGGACCGTGAGATGTGAGGCAAATGTGAATCTCTGCAGTGACATGCAATCAGAAAGCGCACACACATGCGCTGGAGGCTGCGAATTTCCCTTTTATGCTATCGATTGTTCTGTGTGGCGGGCGGCGAGCGGGGCCAACTACTGCTTTGGAGGGGCAGGCGCTTGGGCCATGTATGCAGCTCTCTCTCTACCCAGAGCCGGGTACCAAGGTAGCCAGCCACTGTCGACGACCTTTAGAGGCCATGACCTAATGTCGACTTTGCTTTCCACAATTGACACCTAATCGTGAGACAGAGTGAGTCACGTTTACATGGCCACACATCATCG
>Ga0265798_10006501_pt1 | contig 15353 bp, 17 predicted proteins | sample P3T30metagenome_FD_192430 | JGI IMG/M metagenome (GOLD analysis project Ga0265798, IMG submission 192430) | Plant litter microbial communities from East Loma Ridge, Irvine, California - P3 T30 | ecosystem: Environmental > Terrestrial > Plant litter > Unclassified | place: USA: California... | reverse complement strand
AGTTCAAGAACCTATCGATATGCATCGAGTACTTCGGACTTCTGACGCGCCACCTGGACTGAGGCGATGTGCAGGGAGGACTGTGTTAGAGTGCACTGCTGGTAGCTCTCGCGATGTCGGCGACTGGAAAGCGAAGGATATTGTCATGAAGTTAGCAACAGCAGAGAAGGTGACAAGCCCAGCAACAGTTCTTGCGACTTGTTTGTGGACATGCGAGCTGCCATTATCGAGATGAATTATTTCAGACGTAGTCCAGACATCCATAGCAGTCCGCGATCTGTCACCCTGCCTGAGTAAAGAAGCCATCGTGCTATGATGTGCTGTACATTGGGTTGAGACTGTAGACATTGTTGGATGTGGGAACACAGGGCAGACAGGAAAGAGGCAGAAGGTTGTTCTATTGAGAGAGCTACAGCGAGCGATTATATACACAACCAGATGAGTAAGCAGGTGACTAGCAGAGTCACGTGAGGTGCAGTTCACAGTGTACCGTATGAACTGAGGTGCCAGGCTGACAGACATCACCATACATGTAAGCTTCGTTTTACCACGTCTCACGCGAGGCGATGCGTAATTCTGCCCGCGGACTGCCCTAAGTGAATGCTTCCGCGCTAGTACAGTCTCTTTCAACAATTTCTGCGTCACCTATCCAGCTTCTCACAGCTTCTCAATCCCTCAACAAATCCCAGACCTTTGTCTGGCTGCACGACTTAAGTCTCACATCATCATGAACTTCTTCTGCAATCAGCTTCTCGTCGCGCTTGCTGTCGCCCTGCTCGTCGGTGCCGTGCCGTGGGGTATCCTTTTCGTCAAGATTTACCTTACACGCAAACGCCGTATCACAGGAGTTTTTGTCAGCGGAAGGGATTGGAAACACCGTGAAGTGAAGATCAGCCGCCTGGATTGCCTGCGCCTGCGCCTCTTGTTCCAACCAAAATTTACCACCTTCGCACACGGCCAGCAGAAGAAGCGGGTGCGGCCTCGCGCTCCCAAGCGTGGGCGGCAGGTGACGACATTTGTCAGACTATCCACTATATCAAACCTTCAAGCTTCAACAGCCAGAAGGTCGGCCTTTTTGGTCCAACAACATTGGATGATCACACAGAGTACAATGCGCCCACAGAATTCCTTCACCTACCAAGCGAGATCCGGGACCTGATCTGGGAGCGCGCCATGGACGACTTACCTACACGCTGCACACTCCTGCCATCGCATCCATTATTCGAACTTGTGGCTTATCCGCGGACTCTCCCGAACTTCTGCTTCGTCAACAAGCAGTTACATCACGAGGGCATTCGGGCATGGCTGCGACGCACACGTCTCATCGTACCAACCAGCAGCTCAGCTTTGTTGGATCAGCTATTCTAACTGCTTGTTGCCCTTGACGGCTTCAAGGAAATCCGCATGCTCTCTTTCGGTGGCGTCTACCAGTACGACACGACCTTCCCAGACCACTCTCTTGCAACCCTAGCGGCTGCATGTTCAGGGTTGAGGAAGCTGAGCGTAGAGATCGAGGTTGGAATGTTGGTGGATAAGATGGAGGGACCTCCAGACGCTGAGGTTTTCAAACCCACTTCGCCAACCGCTCTGGTCAAGAAGCTCAAGTGGGAGCCTTTGTTCCTGTTGCAGACACTTCGACATCTCACGGTCGTAACCGAGAAACCGCAGAGCTTTCTGAGCATCGTGCATGACGCACCGCAGAGAGATATACTGGCTCATCTTAAAATAGCTATCCGGAATAGGTTCAAAGCTGCTGGGAAGACTGACAAGGTCGACGTCAAGTTTATTGAGCTTGTAGGGCAGGAGATGTGATTGGATTCTTCGTCACAGGCGGCGACCTAGCTGTATGGAACTGACAGATCAATCAGATATGATAAAGCTTGAGAACTAGATCATATTTATCATAGCCAAACTTTTCTGCTCCAAGGTGTGATATTAGATCATGCATCAATCATATCACTACGCTTTCTTGATCAGGATCTACAAGCTTAGTCTCAATGGAAACAAGAGCTTCCATATCCCTCCCATCCCATGTTCTGCAACTCTAAATCTCGTAATCTCGACGGTCCACCTTTTTCACAAGCAGACGTGGCGCAGCGAATCGTCTTCGATCATGTCTTTGATCATAGCGCTCACCTCAGCAGCTACGGGGTGTCAGTTTAGAACGAGTATAGAGACAGCCAACTTACCATGTCGCTTCTCACTCATGCACCGCACATTCACGCCTTCTGCCTTACTCGGATCGGCTACCTCATCAAATACATTGAAGCAGGAGAGACGAAGATCTTTGAAGTGAACGCTGTCGACCACGAGCATGTTCTCGAGCGTGAGTAACTTTCGCGCATCGGTCCTGCTCATGTTCCAGTGGAACATACCAACGAAGTTTGGAGCGAAATAGATATTGCTAAGTCGAGGCAGCCAGACCGAAAGAGCTCCGTACTGATGTTGGATGGGCTGATCCAATTTCATCAAGAACAAGCCATCTGGGTCTAAGTTAAGGTGTGCGAAGTCAGTGCTTGTCGTGCGATTCGTACCCCATTCCACGTACCGAGTGCGATTGTGGCGATTGACTCAGCTTGTGCTGCTGTGATCTTGTCCAAGAAGTACCTAAGATTCCACTTGTCCTTGAAGTAAAAGGTGGTCGCGTACTGCAGCAAAGCTGTCTTCGCGTGTAGTCGACGACAGACCTGGCTCAACGCAAATATGTCGGATACCCTTCCGTAGTATTCACCCTTTGTCTTCAAATTCCTCTTCGATCATGATGGGATCGTCGCGCTGACCCGAGACGGTTGGTTTCTTCGGGGCGTACAGGCGAGAAGTAGGACGGCACGCTGGGTACTTCTTCCATACGGCCTTGATGACGACGATGTGACCAGAGACCGCGAATGTGTAGATCCGGTTTCGAAGCTCGCCTGGTAAGTCGAGGAAGCGCGAGAAAAGTTGATCGTTGTTTGTGCTGTAAGCTGTGAGTTGGGCCACGCGAAAACAAACAACAAGACGCACTTGTCGGCAGCATCATGCATAAAGGTAGCCTGATTGCTAGAAAAATCGTGCGTGTCATTCGCCATGTTGGCTCCTGAGATATCTATGGATGCTGTGGTGGAGTAGCCACGGCTTTCATGAGCGAAGATAGGCCCGGACGAAGTCCGCGGTTGTCAATCGAAGCTTTGAATCTCAAGTGAAGGTGAGGCCAAGAACACGAGCTACAAACGGAAAAGTGACTCCGCAGGTGAGAGAACCATGGCTTCCAGACCTTATCACAGTCGGCCGAACAATTCGATGTGCGCCGACACGAACTGCAACCCGGAGCAATCAGGGCGACATCTAGTGGGTAATAGTGCAGCGACGACAGTAGACACCCTACATCCGTAAAATATGCGTCGAACCCAAGCCATCGCTAATTACCGCTCATGTCAAGTAATATTGCCTGAAAGAATTGTCGATTTCGTATGATTGATTGTGGATCGTCCCTCAAGACACCAGGGTCTCATCGCTTTTCCCACGGCTTTGCCTCGTCTTTCAAGGCTTATTCGCATTCCGGGAGTTTTATGCCATGACTAGCATATGCCGAATAGACTCCAGCCGATTGTGAGACCCCCTGTAAGCTCTGTGATGAGTTGCAGCAGGTCCACTCCATGACAGCCTCCGAAACGTTGTAGCATGGCGAGGAGGGACGCTTGAACCCGGCTCCAATCTTCTCAAGCGTGCAAAGGTCTGGGCTTCTCAGAATGTTCTCGCTGGACGAGGTCGCGCAGGTGAAGGGCACTTTCCACTTCAACTTCAACTTCGTCCGCGATTATGAGGGCTTTGTGTGCTCGGCTTCTAGAGAAAAAGACGCGGGCGAGTACAATGAAAGCTACTGAATGAACAAAATTGAGGACAGTACCGTTCAATGTAGACCAGTCAGAGGAAGTCTTGAGGAAACCGTATGTGGAGGTATTGTGCGCGCTGCGCATCCAAAACAAGATCCGGTTGGTTGATACCATAGAATCTGCATCTATCGACACTGGAGAGTAGGAACCTTTGGTCGAGTGAAAAGCTGAAGAGCGGCAAGGACCATAACTCAGGTTATGTTGCACAAATTTCTGTGTCGCTAAAGGCAACTGAAAAGTTTGCACGAGGCTAGTGTGCTAATGATTCTGGAGGCGAACGGCCCTGTATATTGCGCATAGAAAAATCACTGCATACCAGCGACACTTTTCTGTTCGGATGCTAGACGTCCAGTATATTAAGAACGCCTGCGGGGTGCGGTGCAAATTCAAGAGACTTCGATCCTTGGGCCACATGCACGAACCTGAAGCTAGCTGAGTTTAGCGTCTTGGCTCTCCAGCTTTTGCATCTCTCCTTCCCCGGATTAGGCCACTAGCTCATCACGGACCGCTGTTGACATCCTTTCGAGGATCCAGCCGCCTGTGCTTCGGATTGATGACCCTACATTGCCGACACCACCGGGTGCCGCAAGAACTCGTGATCGACAGGACCAGCAAAATCCACCAACAAAGGGCAAAGTATATATAACCTGAAATAGTAGCCTGTCTATCTTTAATAGTACTTCAATAACTAAAGTAAGAAAGCTATACATAACATATCAAGGATAGCCAGGCTCTACTTTCAACGTACGCTTAGTGTTTGCAGGTAGAGCTTCGCTGAGGAAATCGATCACGAAATCTTGCGGCACCTGATGACACCTTCTCCATCTATCATAATATCAGCTACCTATGGTATGCTTGCGCTGGACTCCAGCAAGCTTTCAACGGTCCTCTCACCCCGCAGATGTGTCTTCGCTTCTGCCTGTATGTCGATTAATCTTTTTCCAACAGCACGGCACATGGCAGCCCCACCGGTTTCATCTAGATGTTGGACCTTAGTCGAGTCAGGCCCTCAGCGCGTTCGAAACCCAAGTGGCTGGAGCAGACACCAAACACCCGGTGCATGTTTGGAGGCGCTGTTCGAGCCATCAGCCATACTGCTCCTTCGAAATTTAGTGTAAAGCGATCCTCGACGTCGTTCTGGGTAGCCAGGTTAGCACGGATCCACGGCGTCTACCCTGAGATGAGGTGCAGTTGGACCAACACGAGAGCGTGCCACCCAAAGTGGGCGTCTCGTTTCCTGCTCAAGAAGACAACGACCTCGATAGCCGGGCAGAACGTTTCCTATGCCCAGATAATCTGGTCAACTTCATCGACGGCGTCAGAATTGCATCTCGTTCGTAGGCAGGTGCGCCATCGCTGATGTTAGCACGGACATGCCGTATCCCGGCATGGACGCCTATTTATCCAGCTTGGCAGCATGAGCCTCGTATCTTGTTGTTGACACCACCAATGGCAGACGTTTTCATCCACAAATTACGGCTTGGGGGAAGAACAATGGAAGCCTTCTCTCGGATGCTAGATCAAAATTATCGTCTGTAGGATGTGATCTAGCTTGCTCTAGCATAGGCGAGGATGTGGAGGATTCACGATCACCTGAGGTGAAAATGCAAGCCTCGCGACCAAAAAACCCCACGTGCGAGGCACTGCCAGCGAGCCAATGGATCGCGACAGGCCGGCCGCCAATGCAGACTACTCTGCCTTAATAAACGTCCTCTCTAGCACCATACCTGAGGTCGGTTCCGACGCGGCACGCGTGCTTGTTAGTGGATGCTCAGCGCGACTGGTGCCCCTGAGACAGTCGCGATGTGTCCTTCGAACGCCTCTTCATAACACTGCATCGCGGTACACTCAATGCAATCCTCATGTAAGGCATTCGTGAGGCACGGGCTCGTATAGCTCAATGATCTGTGATTCCCGCGCGTTGCGGCGCTTTGACGACTCCATCTTCCACCGTTCTGGAAGATTCCTATGCTGCTCACAGGGCACCTCAATCTGCCACCAACGTATAATCGCCAAAATGGTCAGCAGCAATGACCCATCTTGGTAGACTAATCCCCAAGGGTAAATTAAAAGGGACTTGACTGGTCTGACCTCGATGTCGTGTGCCGTCATGCCTGCGGCACGCATCCAAAGTCGGCGTCGCATTGTCCTCGTTAGTGGCTCGTACTTCCGTCTGACAGCATGCGCAACACCCCGGCATTTCAATCTGTTCGGCCTTCAGGGACAAGCCCAATGTTTCGATTAGTCTAGAAGCAGAGAGTCTTTTCAGAAAGTATGTGCTTACTAGATATATGTAGCTCATCATGGCCGACTGTTGCTATGCGCTGCTAGTCAACCAAGCTCTAGTGGTGCAGACCTTCACTCTCATTCTGTCTTCAGCCTACTACTGAAATCTTCATTACGCTCTTTTCACGATGCCTGCTGTCTCGCACGCAGGTGCGAGGGCAAACCTCGATGCCCCTGATTTTCAAAAGGTTGACTGGAAAAAGATGCCCAACATGAGAAAGTTGTACTGGCACGCCTGTGTTCTTTGTATTGCTTCCGCCACCACCGGCTACGATGGGTCAGTACTTTTCTTGAAGACATCAGTGAAATCTTCCTAAATTGAGAAACAGTATGATGATGAACTCTTCCCAGCAGATGGACCGCTGGAAGATCTACTTCGACAACCCCAAAGACAGCCGCCTTGGTTTGATGAATAACGCATATAACATCGGTAAGGGCTACATGTACGAACTGAATATGAGACAGACACTGATCTCGTACCTACGCTGCTGCAGGCTCCATCGTTAGCTTCTTCCTTGTGCCCTTCTTCACCCAAGCTGTTGGCCGCAAGATCCCGATCGCCGTTGGCTCCGTTATCATGATTGCCGGTGCCGCAATCTCTTGCTTCTCGAACAACTGGCAGGTGTACTTGTATGACATTCTTGCCTCTCGGACGTGGCACTACTCACTCAAGTAGTATAGGTCGCTTCGTCCTCGGTTTCGGTAACTCTTTCGCGCAGATGTGCTCGCCTATTCTGCTTACTGAGATCTGTCACCCGCAACATCGTGGAGTGTTTACCGCCGTTTACAATTGTCTCTGGAACTTGGGTGCTCTCTTTGTCGCTTTCATTGGCTGGGGAACATCCAACATCCACAGCGACTGGTCCTGGAGGTCCATCACACTTCTGCAAGGCCTTCCATCTGCTCTCCAGCTTTGCTTTATCTGGTGGGTGCCAGAGTCTCCTCGCTGGCTGATCTCCAAGGAGAGATACGAGGAGGCCGAGTCTATGTTGGCCTACTACCACGCTGAGGGCGACCGCAACAACCCCACTGTCCAGTTCTCTTACCAGGAGATGCGCGAGACTATCCGAATGGAGCAAGATGCAAAGACCAACTCTAGTTACATGGACTTCCTTAGGACCAAGGGTAATCGATGGAGGCTTGCCATTCTAGTCTCCCTCGGGATCATCTCGCAATATTCGGGAAACGCCCTGTTCTCTAATTACATCAATCTTGTGTACGAAGGCGCCGGGATTAAGTCTCAGAACCAAAAGATGGCTCTGTCGGCGGGCGAACGTGTGCTCTACCTCGGTGTCGCTCTCTACGCTTCGACTTTTATTGATAAGGTTGGTCGCCGCCCTCTCTTCCTGACCGCCACCATCGGCATGGTCCTTTCTTTTGTCGCCTGGACCGTCACCTGCGCAGCCTACGAAAACTCCGGAGTTCCACCTACGAATAAAGCCGCCGGCTACGCCCAGATCCCCTTCGTTTGGATCTATGGCATCTTCTACGCGTTCGCCTGGTCTGGTCTTCTCGTCGCTTACGCACTTGAGATTCTACCTTATGCACTTCGTGCGAAGGGTCTCATGATCATGAACATCACTGTCCAGGCTATCCTCGCTGTTGGTAGCCAGACCAACCCTATCGCCTGGAACCGTCTACCTAAGCATTGGAATCTGGCTATTTTCTACACCGTAAGTCTATCTATTCGAAAGCATCGCAATCACCGGCTGACAATGACATAGCTCTGGATTACAGTTGAGCTAGTCTTTGTGTACTTTGTCTACCCTGAGACCAAAGGACCCACCCTTGAGGAGATCTCACGCATTTTCGATGGTGACTCGGCCGTCGCACACATTGACATGTACGTTGTCGAGAAGGAGATTGAGGCCGAGCGCCTCGAAGATATCGGGGACAAGAAAAACATTTTTCGCATTGAGCAGACCCGCCTCTAAGCGAATGCTCAATTGTTTCACGTAACGCACAACAACATTGAATCACATCTTCATATATTGTAATTGCTGTAATCGCGTCATATTACGTGGAGAATTTATGGAAAACGTTTGTACCATGTATAACTAGCAGCCATTGTATGTTATCCCACTCGCTTCGTCCTAAACACCTTAAGCGCATTAAACCGAGTTTAAAGAACCACGGTAGATTGTGGTATTAATTGTCGGGTTATAGACAAATCAGGCTCGCACAGTCGCAATCTGGTCGTGTTACACATTTGCGGGTTGTGTCTCGACCCAGCGGAACATGCATTTCGCTGCCTGCAACATCATCCCACCACGGCTCTTGAACCAACATCCAACGGCGATAGAAGCTGAACAGAGAAGCTATCTTGGAAACAAGGATAGATAGAGAGCCTTTCGTCCTATCAAGTCAGCTCAAAGCGCTTTCTTTCAGAGGTCTCTTAGCTGCCCAGGTGCTGACAGCCATCGGCAGCATGACTGCATCGCCATCATCCGAGTCTACACTCATCCTCACTCGCACCGCCTTCACTGAATTTCCTCGAGAGATTCGTGATGACATTTACAACTACGTCATTCTTGTCAAAGCCCCACCAGGTGCGGCAAGAATTCGTGATCGATTAGCAAAGTATAGCCTGTATATCCTTAACACGCTTTATAAGGACTTCATACTTACTAAAGGAGTATCGAGGTCAGCCACGCTATCGTTTTGGACTCTCAATCTTGTTGTACCCCCCAAAGCAAGTCGCTGGTGCTGTTCTCGTCGATCACGAATTATTGCCGCACCTGGTGGCCCAGCTCGAAATACTACCATTGGCAGCCACGGACCCGCTCCAGATCATTGCACTGCAGCTCCCCTCCGGCCTGTTACTCAGCCATCAGATCTTGGAAGAAGCAGTTTCACTACTTCTTAAACGCAGCCTGGTCATCGTAGCGGTGGTCGCATTCCAAGCACTCGAGACTTTACTGAATCGGTTTCCAGATGAGGCTGGATGGAAGAGCGTAAGAGGATTGGAGTTCAGGGAATGTCAGCAGTCCTATGCGAGCCGTGCAAAAGAAGGCAACGAACTTCCCACGAGCGTTGGTATATCGTGCAATGAGAAAGAGTGAATTGTATTTGGTGAGCGTGCGAGATATGCGCGTTGTCGATAGTACCACGCTATCAACATACAATTTCCCGCCACCACATGCAAAGAAGCATTAGCAAAAGATTACGGCGCTTGTCCACGCACATTATTCCTTCCAAAGCCTAGTTGATGGCAACCGAATAAGCGGAAGTGACCAGCTTGGCGTTGCTGCCTGTGAAGACCTCCGTGCCCGCCTGGAAGACCTGCAGGTACAAGCTAGGTACGAAGCCATTGCTTGAATAGTTGGCCAAAAGATACTTGAAGAACAAATTCTGCGCGACACGTCAGTTACTGTAGCCTTGATGTCTGCGTGGAGAACTTACGAAGTCTGCCGAAAAGTTCGTTGCAGCACCACCACGCGCAACGAAGCTGTACACCTTGACTGAGCCATTCAGCCCGTAAGCCAGATCGAAGATCTGACCTCCGATGGTCACAGTGGCAACTGGTGTGAATGGATAGCCGTTTGCAGACAAAGGAGACACACCACCGAAGACACCAAGCCAGACCATAACTTCGAACAGGTTACCACCACTAGCAGATGACCCAAGGAAGGTATCATATGCAACTTCGCTGTGCATTAGCAATATTCAAGGAAGCACAACTAGAGTCCGGATGACATACCATTGACACGCATAGTCGTGCCTGTATAGGCCCACTTCCAAGCTGTCGGCATGCTGGTATAGGTGCTGATCTGTTTCTTCGTGAAGCCAGTCTCAACATTAGTGTAGCTTTTGACCTGGTTTGGCGTGCCGGACCATGACCATGTCGTGGACCATGCCAGCGTGCTGCCACTCAAGCTATCAATCTGCGAGCATTGGGATCCTGTGCCCGAGGACCAACCCCAGCCGTTGGTGAATAAAGTGTATGCTCCATTTGACTGTGATTGATATTGTCCGCATTGAGCAGCGCGCTTGACTAGTTGTACCTCGGACGCGGGTGCAGCGAGCACACTGGAGAAGAGCGCGAGGGCTGAGAGAGCACCGAACAGCATGATGGAGGCTCAAGAGATCGATGAAAGTAGCAGAGCGTGGAAGATTCTGATGAGACAGAAGCGACGCAGCCAATGTACCATCTTATAGACTTTCGTGAAGGCCTACAACTCTGAATCGCCTCCACCATTCCTGACTACCTGCAGTGAGCAGCCAACGGGCAGCTAAGATAGCTAAAGATCACCGTCAATACAAGTTGCTGCGTCGAGTGTATGTACGTTGCCTCCACAATGCAAGCCAAAAGTGAATAGCCGTTGTCCCGATCTGCGGATAGCCTCGGTCACGACCAAGAAGCACCAATAATGTGCGGCTGTTGCTGCAAAGGGCCTTAGTTTGAACATTTTGTGATGGTTCTCGAATGTCGATGGTTGGGAGCCATGCGGGAGAAGGGTGCACGACATTTACCGGTCCAATGACCGGCTACCAGGGTCCACCAACAGCTTTCTCACGGCTGCACGCACGGGAACGATAAATTGACAGTGCGAATTTAGATCGTAGACCGAGCCATGGCGTCGATTAAGGGCACGATTCACGGCGGGCTTGAAGCGAGTACGTCCGACAATCGGGAGAGCGACCAGTAGCGGTGGTTGATGACACGACCTTTCAGGCTTTCATGGCGATCAATCTCATCAGCAGCGTAAGTGGCATGCGAAGTGAACGTCTCCAGGCCTATCCTTCAGAACTATGATGATGGCCAAACCGGAATGAGGATGCGGACAAGTAGGATGGTGCAGTTCTAGGTCACCTGAAAGACTTCCCAACTCCAGCTTCATGCCTGCCAACGCCACGCATGAATTGCACTTCGCAATGCTTCCCGACATGATTGAGTGGGCAGTTGAGAGGGCTTACTGGCGTCGACGGCAACCGGATGGATTTGATGACAGCACGGTAGCGAAATCGGTCGACCGTCCGCTGCTCTGTGTAATACTGTGTGGCGCTGCAAGCGCAAGATCTTCAGTACCTCCCCCAAGCTTTCCAGCAGCAAAGGCGTTACGTAGTGACATGTGAGGATGCGGGTCATCCGGCTTGCTCCAGAATCAGGATTCTTCATCTTCATCATCATCATCCTCCTCCTTCTCAGTAGCATATCGGAACGTGCCAGTCGGGCGGATAAGGACCCAATCTCGAACTGCACGGTGCAGCTCCGTCTTGTCCTTTAGCTTCGGTACCTTAGGTTCAGCATCCAATTGTAGCAACAAGCCGACCCACCTGACAACATGTTGCAACGTTCGGAGGCCTCCGTGCAAACCTGCGACGGACTTGTCTCGCGAGAGCTCCGGTATCATCAATCCACCAACCCGACGTAGTACTTCAAGTTTTATAGCTGGCTGGAAAGAGACGAGGAGCTCATTCGCGTCATACTCGACGATAATGTCGATTGGTTCGTCCGGAGTAATGCGAGACTTTAGGCATGACAGCAGATATTTGAATGAGGCACCGTAAGTCGCGTCGCTGTGCAAGTTGCGGACGGCCTGGTGTGATCAATCCCCCTTTGCGCTGTCTTCTATTGTGTCCAAAACTTGGGCCTGAGTGGGCAAATCTGGTCGCGGAAAAGTGGAAGCATCAGTCCATTCGTCGACTATGTTTCGGTATTCATCGAGCATCTCAGTGTCTATAGAAAGCCTGCGGCATTTTCTCGGTGATTCATAATCTGGGCAGATGTTGAATTGACTCAACGTCGGTTCCGCTGCGAGGTGCACCTTGTGGTCTTCGGCAATGTCGGCATGCCCTTTTCGGACCTTATCGCCATACAGACTATTCAGCCTCGCGATATTTGTGTCGATGATAGCCTTCATCTCATATAGTCCTGGACGCGAGGCTGGCAAGTATCGAAGACACCGCTCGATGATGCGCACAAGTCCAATGCTGTAGAATTCCGGAGGATCGAAACGCTCTCGGTCGAACAGCCCATCATCTTCATCAACTTCCGTGCGTTCTTGTAAGACTTCGTTCCAATTTTGCGAGAGATTTGAGATGCGATCATCTAGCACTGCATTTGCACCCGGACCTCTGCCTGCATACAGTAGCTCAAGTGCCACGAGACCGACACCCCAAATGTCAGATTTCTCCGTAATCATCCAGCTTCCGGGTAGATATCCGGACCGTTTCTCGAAATGCACGTTTTTCTCCTATACACACATTAGCTCCGATGGTGTAGATCAGGGCGCCTGACTGACCGGAGGCTGCATATCCGGCGTTTCACTGAAGCGCCACTCGTTGGCTGATTTCGTCTCATGGGTGAGATCAAAGTCCGAGAGGACGGTTCGGGGGTAAGAAGGGTAGCTTTGGTTGTCTTCGCAACAAAAGATGTTCTTGGGTTTAATGTCACTGTGTAGTAGAGGCTGCCACGGCTTGTCCGTGGCTTCGACCTCACCCGCAGTCGATTTTTGTTCGAGCGATACAGGTGGGATAGGGTCGTTGCAAGTACCGGTTCGAAAGGTAATCAATGCTTCCGTCATCTGACTGAGGAAGTACCAGATGAAGTGTTCCGGAAAGGAACTAGGGGTAATGTCAGATATAAGTCCCGTGGCTGCGCTCAGGTAATTAATCACACACCTTTTACGCTCTCTGTGCGTTTCGAGCAAATCCCAAAAGTTGCCTTGGCTGGCAAATTCCGTATACAGGTACAGTGTCCGCTGCGCTCTCCGAGGGCCCTTTTGATGCACGATCTGCTTTTCGGCGATTCTCTGTCTAGCCCCACGGTATTTGAGGACATGTCCACATGAGGTCGCCCGCAATTTCTGGTTCATGTCAATCTCAATCTGCCGCACTCGACTATACGAACTGCATTTTACTACGATATGCTAACCAACGGTTAGCTCAATTCTTCAGCACGAGGTGACATCTAACTCACGTCTTTGATTCGTCCAGCCTCATCATACCGTACAAAGAGATGGACGCTCATTTGTGGCTGAAACGCTCTCCTGTCATTGTAAAAGTTCTATCTTGTGTAAAACGCGCATAAATTTCCAAGACGTAGACTTCAGGTCCGATCTGACCTGTGCTCGCTCACCACGAGTAGGAGAAAGTAGAACTGCGGGTGGGTCTAGAGGTGTATGTACGAAGTCAGTGTATGTCTCACATGCAGTTCGTACATGGAACTCTCTTACCATTCCTCATGACGTTTAACGGTGAACCAGGGGCTAAGGAATCGGGGCTACTAGGTGGGCTTGGCGTTGAGCCGTCTTGGGAAGGCAAAGCAACCCCAACAGTTGAGGCCGCTGCAGTCCCGACAGTTGGAGCCGCCGGAGCCAAATTGCCTGTTGGCACCAGATGGACGATGGGATGAATCTGGGAAAACTTGAGAGCAGGCAAACCGGCGGCGACTGGAAGCGGACCGGCTGTCTGGGCTGGTGCAGGTTTCATGGTCTTCTTTTTCCATACGCCGATAAGTGCAGCTATCCTTCGGCCCCAATCCTGTCCGGGAATGTTGCCATTCGCCGGCAGTAGGCCACCTGAGATGGGTTAGCCATCGTCTTTGTTGGACAGAGCCGATAGTCCACTGATACCTCTCACGTGATCGCGTGTAGCTAGTGCTTTGGCAGCCTCTGTGAGCCTCGTAGAGGCTCTCACGCGCCTACCAATACAACAACAATATGCCAAATCTTGTGCCGTTCATCAGTCTTGTGGGGAACAAACGAGCTATCAACCTTGTATCGATCTGATCATGGCAAAGAATGCGTTGCACTCATACTGATATTGTAAGGAGTCGTATAACTGCTGGTCAGTCGCGTCGACGGGAAGATAGATGCTCTGAGCGCCCGTCACGTCAATGCCTGGCCGAACTGTCGCAGCCATGATGTGCTAAGTTGTCCCGTACGTTGGAGTTCGGAATCAGGTGAGGATGTTTGTCCCGCGATTGTCCAAAGGATTGTGTTCACCAGACATCTCAGGAAACATTGAACCACACGAATGCAGAGGTTGAACAAACGATGGACGTCGTTGCTAACAAAGAATTTCGCCTTGGGACGTGAGCCGGCGCGTTGCATGTGGCATAATTTGAAAGGTAGCAATGGGGCGAGAACAAGCATGATCTATTTTCTTTGCCGTTTTGGTTTTGGTTGTCATTCGCGCTGGAAAAAATACAACATTGGAGAACTGCCTAAGCGCAGTCTGGCCAATCAGAGTGTCGTAATCTCGTAATCTCTAAAACATCTCAAACCCATTGTCTCTCAAGATCACGCACCTATTACATTTGTGATCGATTGTGTGGCGCAATACTCGCCGTGGTCTCGTTTTGAGGTGCCATCGAAGCCCAGCTCAAAAGTATTGAGGGCGTCGCACTGAATGTCACAGCTCACAACCGGGTGCCACAGGAAATCTAAATCCATGAGACATCATAGGCATCGATCGATACTTCTTAGCTGTTCTCGAGGCTATCGCAAGAGTCGTTTAATCACAATGTGATGCTAACTCGACAAGAACGTCGTTCGGAAGTGAGTCCATGCCGGCACACGGTTAGCGTGAGGATCTTGGAATTCTTATATCATCAGATAAAAAGTTTTTTTTCAGCAATTCAAGGCAAGCGAAGCAGATTGCTCAATCACGGATGCAGCTAGCGACTGCTACCAAACAACAATCCACGACAGATTGATTAGCGGGTCCAATGTATAGCTTCACGAAGGGAGCGTGGAGTTGATATCAATACAGGAAGGATCGACGAGGGTAGGTTCGGGCCGCAGGTACATTGTAGGAAGCGAAGAAGCTAGGCCTAGAGTAATCCGCATGATCCAAGTTCTCTAGCTTGTACAACGTTACACTCTCTCAATGAACTCATGCAAGCTCACTGAAACCACCTCGTGGAAGTGCACAACGTACGTAAGGGGAAACCGAGATCAAGCTGGAAGGGGAGGCGAGACGCGTGAACCGTGACGCGTGAACGTTCAATTTGAAGCCGTGCGGTGGCAACCTTCGAAGTTTTCGTGACTAGAGTTGAAGGTCGACACTGATGCTTTTGTAGATATCAAACCTGCATTCAATTTTCTGCTAGCTGGCACAGACGTCTGGTACAAAGTGGTTGATTATTGACATGTATACAAAAAGACGGCTCAGGCATGTCGCTTGTCAAATCCCAAAGCTTCAACTATCGCCTAAACCTGCCTAGCCCAGGCGCTTGCATGCAATGGC
>Ga0265798_10006498_pt1 | contig 15357 bp, 17 predicted proteins | sample P3T30metagenome_FD_192430 | JGI IMG/M metagenome (GOLD analysis project Ga0265798, IMG submission 192430) | Plant litter microbial communities from East Loma Ridge, Irvine, California - P3 T30 | ecosystem: Environmental > Terrestrial > Plant litter > Unclassified | place: USA: California... | reverse complement strand
ACCGTCAAAAGTACCGTCAAATCTTCGCGTTGCTATCCCATCTCACCTCGACTCACATAGTCTCATTCGACGCGACGAAAGTTTACCATGGTCCTTTGCTTCAGTCGAAGTGGGCAGTAGGCGCCACAGTGACGAGGTGAAGCCGGCGATCTATAGCCCAGCCTCTCCAACTATCTTCGTGAGTGATACGCCAAGCGCGGACGCAATGCGTATCAGATGTAGTAGACCGGCATTCTGCTCGCCGCGCTCGATCGCTCCAAGATAAGACCTGTCTATTCCAGATCGTAGGGCCAGCTCTTCCTGTGATACCCCCAGCTCCGCGCGCTCCGCACGGACCGCTTTGCCGAAGGCGACGAGTGCGGCTTCTTGGGTGCTTGGCGAAGATATTGGCATCCCCTGATGTTCACGGTATGATGCCCCGCACTCCACGGGTAATCTTCCCCATTTTTGTACTTCACTAGAACTGGACGGCAATTGAAACCAATATTTTTTCTTATGGCCGCTCTGGCAGTGGTCGGCTGCGCTTCAACCACGGGCGTGATCCCTATTGGCCAGAACACGTACATGATCGCCCGCGAGGACAACGGCCCTGCCGCATCGCTCGGCGCGCTCAAAGCCGCTGCCTTCAAAGAGGCTGGCGCGTTCTGCGCTGGTCAGGCCAAGACGATGCAGGTCACGAAGGAAAGTGACACGCCCCGCTCGCTCGGCCAGTTCCCGCAGACGACGCTTCAGTTCCAGTGCATATAGGGCAGCCATGGCGACCGATAAAGTGATGATCACTATCTCCGGGCTGCAAGATCATGAGGTGATCCTCGCGTCCGATACCCAGTCCAGCAAAACGCTGCATCAAGTGGATTTGTTCCGAGTGGATGACAGCCCTACAGGGGCGCCTGCTCGCCCGGAGGTTCAATCGCCCAGTGTCGTAGCGGAAGCTCTGCCAGAGTCCGCTGGAGCGGCCGCAGGGGGGCAAAAGCCGTGGGAAGTTGCCAGCGGTGACCCAACCGCCATTAACTTCCGTCCAGACATGTCCCTACACGCGAAAATGGAATGGGTCTGTGAGAACGTGCCCAGGATGTCCCGCCTGCGCATCTTGCGTGAGGGCGCGACCCTTCTGTGTAATCAGCTCATCGATAAACACTACCGCAGCCAGGACTGACTGGCGGCGTTTTGCAGTGGACTTATGGACACGTCAGGCATGGGCGCGCCCGGTGATTAGGGTCTACCGCGCGCAATCCAGTTTTACTTGAGGCGCGGGGCGAGGGCGACGTATAGCCAGACTGGATTTGCAGAGTTACGATACCTTCCATGACCAGTTTCTCCGCACCATCCGTCCATACCTGCCCTGGATGCGCCACTTTTTTTCTTCGCCCACGACTTCGCAGCGCCAATTTCTATGGCGTCGAAGACTGGTCCGACGCCAAGCCAACCATGTGGTGGAACCAAGAACCGCTAGTCCGCTGCAATACTTGCGCGGCGCTGTTCTGGATGGATGATGTCGAGGCGGTCGGAGTCATGCCCGAGAGGCCGAGAGACATCGGCCTGTTGACCCGTAAATGGCTGCAATGGCGCGGCGACCCCGAGGGGCAACTTCAGGTACATGAAGAGTGGTCGCACGCAATGACGTCGTGGGGGCGCGCGCAGCAGATCGGTAGAGTCAATTTCGACGACGTGGTTTATGTGCTGGCGCGATCAAAGGGAGTGCGCCATGATCGCCTTCTATGGCTGCGGAATCGGATATGGTGGGGTTTGAACGACCGCTATCGTAGCCGCTCTGACGTTTCGCCATTGTCTGATGTTCCCAATTGGCCGGCGGGGCTAGAGCGGACCAACATGGAAGTGATTTTGCGCTTGCTGCAAGACGGCGAGGTTCAGCCATGGCTCATGATCCAGCAAGGTGAGCTGCTTCGCCTTCTGGGCCGGTTCGATGAAGCTGTCGCGGTGCTCAAGTCTGTACCACTAGACGGTTATAGCGAGGTCAGGGCAGCAAAAATTGAAAGGCTTGCTAAAAGCGGCGATGCTCACTCAAGTGCGCTTGCTGAATAAACGGTGATGGTGACTCGCCGTGACTGTTCGCGCGAGCGTGTTCTTTCGATCGTTTTTCTTGTTAAGAAATACAGAATTCGGTTAGCCGAGCACAATTCATTTAGTACGGAACTTGGCAATAGGTACTCTGAAACTACCCGGCTACCCAAAAGATAATCCAATCAATCGTTGCAACGCGCGACTACGGTGCACCAAAAATGCCGAGGCAGGTTCTTCTAATCTCGTTGGGAGTTCCTCGAAGTGCCAATGGCTCCAGCAAGCGTGTTGTCCAAGCAGGAAGGTCTGCTGGCACTAAGGCTCCAAGATCCGCGAACGTAATAAAACGAAAACTGACCTTCACACCATGCATATCAATTGGATCGCAAGGTGTTACAGAAATCTTATGTGCAACAAAGACAAGCTCGACCTTCCAAGTGTCAAGTTCAGCAATACCAGCCATCTCAGAACTACGTCGTCTCATCGTAGCTCTGAGGGTGCGGACATGCTCGTCGAAATAAACCGGCGTCAACTCGCCACCATGTGCCTCATAAGCAACCACCACTTTTGTTCCAGAATGTTGGAAGTCACAGTCGCCAATTTTTACTTGGCTTGTGTTCGTTGTGTTCACAGCATCGCCAACGCCCCGACTCCGCCAGCCTTCCTCGCTCGGATGTAGCGCATCAGATATCGCATCGACAAATCGCTGTTCGAGAATCCCGTAAGTCTCGGTGTTCTGGCGGGAAACTGTTGAAAGGAGGCGAGCTATCTGACGACCAGATAGTAAGGACGGCAGAACTACGGTGAGCGGTTCGCTTAGTTTGATCACCCGATGGATCCACATTCGCAGAGCCTTGGCAAGCTCCCGTCGTGGCTCGAAAGCCATTCCGTCAAGACCGCCTAAAGTGCGTACGAGCGCCAGCGCCCCCCTTCGCTCCGCCTGCCTTTTGCTGCGTACCCATTTTTCATCTAACGTCTCAACGGCTTTCGCATTGTTGAGGAACGGGTCGTTGGAGTTGCTCATCGTCGGTGGGTAAGCATCGAAAAGCCATTCCGCTACCGAGCCGCGAGGCATGAATTCATAGATGTCTAACACAGCGTGATCGTAAAGCTCGGCGATGACGCACTGAAAATGCAGCATTTGCAGGTAGGGCGTATAGCAGTTAAGTTTAGCTTCAGGAGCAAGAGCGCGAAGTTCTGGTTCAAGCGGTATGTGACAGCCTAGTCGGTTGGCGAGCGCTGCAACTATATCGCTCGAGGCATGGGCATCAGCATCTGCAAAATAAAATAGATTCATCTCTCCATCACGTTGATGAAGAGCTTTCATTTGGGCTAGGGTCACTTCGGTGCTGTAGCCCATCTTCGTCAGCAGCAAACTAACTGTTTGACGGCTATAAGCAACATGTTCTCCTCTTCCTGCCATCACTTTCGCGATTTGGGCAGAACTCCATCTTTCTGTCACGGCAAGTTCGCACATGAAAAACGCAGCAGAGAGAAAGGCACGCGCCTCCTCATGGGTCAAAAAGTGTTTTTTTACAAGATCTCGATGAAGGTCGAAGTAGCATTCGCCAAGTCGGACGCCATGGATCGGATCAGCAGAACGAAGAACACCTGTTACGGCTTTCTTCAACGCTGGCCCGGCTGCCCCAGTATCACTCCACAACCCAAGTTGAAGATCAACCCAAGCCGAAAAATCGGCGAAACGTATATTAGCCGAACGAAAAAATGCGCCAAGAGCGCGGGCTGGTTGCAGTTGAAAATTAAGCCTAGTTGGCAAAAGCAGGGCACGCAATGCTGGCACTAGCTGGCTACTAGCGGTCATCGTGATCTCCAGAAGCCGGAGCACTGTGAATGGCCGGTAACTCCAGCAATGCGGAGGCTGGGATACCAAGCGCGTGGCTCAGCTTGTACAGCGCTTCGATGCTTGCATTTCTACGCCCTCGCTCACATCCGCTGATGTAAGTTCGATCTAAACCTGCTAGGTCAGCAAGACTCTCTTGCGAAAGGCCGGCAGCTTGGCGAAGTTCGCGGAGGCGCGATCCAAAAAGTTGCTTAGGGTTTTGAAGGTCAGGCATCATGCCCGAATAGTCCCCAAACTGTAGACTCTACGTCAACGGACTATGAGTCACCCTAAAGCGTGAATCAGTGCGTTTCCGATAGCCTTACCAAGCAACGGCGGCACAGCATTTCCGATTTGCCGATATTGCGCGCTGCGAGGGCCACTGAACGCGAATGAATGTGGGAAGGACTGGAGACTAGCCGACTCGCGTACAGTCAGTCTTCGCACACCATGAACTAACCCACTGCGAGGCATTCCGCCTGCGATGAGATGTGCATGATAATCAAGCAAAATGCCTGTTTTATCTACGATATGAGTTCGATTGCCGCCCGCCGACGCTGGGATGGTTTGTGATGGTTCTTCTAGATTGATTGGTCTCCCACCGCCATTGACTAACATACCTGCCCACGGACTCGGTCTCAGCACTGGCGACTTCGCATAGGTTACGATCGCGAGGTTAGGCTCATCGTACGGTGCCTCAGCCAACGCCTCTTGAGCACTGACGAATGCACGTTGCGGAGACCCATGGGTCGGGTGTGGGAAGATTGGCTTCAAACGCCTGGACCCAATAACAATCACTCGGCGTCGTTCTTGTGCGACACCGTAGTCAGCGGCATTCAAAACTTTGAAATCCACGTCGTAGCCAAGCTGTCGCAGTAGCTGAATTTTTTGATTGAAATAGTCTAAGTGACGTGATGCCACAAGACCAGCAACATTTTCCATCAGAAAAAGTGATGGCTGAATTTCGTCTACAGCACGAACGAACTCCGGAAGCATGTCTCGAACGTCTTCCGCTGCACGCTGGTTGCCTGCAACAGAAAAAGGTTGGCAGGGGGGGCCGCCAGCAACGAGATCGATCTTGTTCCGAAGGGGAGTCCAGTCGATTTTTCGGACGTCCCCCTGAACTACCTCAACATCCTGAAAATTATGTTTGTAGGTTTCACAGGCTTGCGCATCGTAGTCGGATGCAACCTTCGTCTGCCAGCCAGCCATTTTCAAGCCGAGACTAAGTCCGCCAGCGCCGGCAAACAGATCAACGCTTGTGAGGTTTTTCATTGGGAGAAACACAATCTTTAGTAGTGAGTACATGCGAGATGCGCACGGCGGCATTGTAGCGTATCGAACTGCTAGTCTGCTCGGCCGAGTCGTGAATTACGACGATACACTAGAGAGATTATTTGGCTCTTGTGTCTTAGCGACATCTCTTGTTGTCGCACCATTAGCTCATACCTTTACCTTGCCAGCAGAGTATCCTTGGCGTCAGATGGTCTCAGCGTGCAACTCGCCATCGCTTCGACTGGCGAGCCGATATGCTGACCACCAATGTGTTCGGCCAGCGCACCAAGCGGTTCCTCGACAAAGCGACGATTCGACAGCATCCTTGCGGTCCTTGATCTCGGTGTAGGCGGCGTGCAAGCACTCCTCCAGGGTCAGGTCGTGCAGGCGGGCGTAGATGATGAGAGTCACCAGCACGTCGCCGATGCCGTCGATGATCCCGGCGCGGTCGCCTTTGATCTCCGCGTCCATCAGCTCGCCCAGCTCCGAGCCGGTTTTCATGAGCTGGACGTGTGGCTTCGCGTTCGGGATGATCTGGCGGGCTTCGGCCCATGCCTGCACTTGCTTTTTCAGCGTCACGAACATGGCTTCGGGTGCATACACTTGGAATTGGATGTCGCTCATTCGTCGTTCTCGTCTTGGATGTTGGGGAGGCGGCGTGCCATCAGGTGCCCGCCGAAAACCTCGTATTCGTATTCGTCGTCTTGGGTCGGGCCGGGGCATGTGCAGTCGGCAAACTCAAACAGGCAGATCGGGCAATTGCCGTCTTCGTCGCACTCGGCCGCGAAGATCACGCGCTGCCAGCCGCTCACTTCTTGGCCTCTTCGTGCGCGATCAGGCGCTCCAGCGTGTGCAGTGCCTTCTTGAGGTCTTTCAGGCCGTCTTTCTTGCGGAAGCGGGTCACATACTTGACGACGTTGAATTGCAGTGCGTCGAGGTCGTTGGCCATCGAGAAGGCGTACACGTCGGTGGCCGGGTTGCCGTAGTGGGTGCCGCCGACTTGGGCGAGGCGGTCGGACACCAGCTTGTTCGTTGCCGTCTGGATGCTGATGCGGTCGTTCGGGCGGTATATGAGGTCGGGGACGAAGCTGATCGTCCCGGTGCCCAAGTAGTGGTCGGACGGGCCAAAATCCTCGGTCTGGAGTTTATTCATCTACATGGCAGTGACGCCCACGCCAGCGGTAGCGCCGTCGACGCCGCTTGAGTCAGAGGGCCGAACTTGGCAGCGCGGGTGACGGTCGGGTGGGCAAAGCCGGTCAGCTTGGCGCGCTTGTGCAGGGAGTCGGGATTCTGGCCACGTTGGCGCGCGATCTCGCGGGCGAAGAAGGCGAATTCGTCGGTGTCGTGGTCGATTGGGGTGCCGGGGATGTAGTGCATGGTCGAATAAGTTTTTTTATGAAGCGGCCGAAAAAAATTGAGGGAGTGACCTATTAATAGTCAGGAGGGAGGGGGGATACTTCGGCCCTCCCCCCGGGGGGGGCGGGCCGTCAGCATGCGCCGCGCCTTTTTGAATATGTACTGGCCGTCCCGCAGGGTGGCAGGTGGACTGCATGCCACCGTTACGCTGTGATCGAACTAGGCCAAGATACCGCACTAAGCCAGCGGCCTATGGCGGCGACAGGCAATACCGGAGCAAGTCATGCTGTACCTCGTGTAGGACAATGAACGGTGGGCTAAATTTCAACTCGTGGTAATCAGAAAAAATCTTAGTCAAGCATGCGGATTCTCAAAATGCACCTTGCCTCAATCAGCACGCCAGCTATACAACAAGCTCTAAGACCGGCGACAGCTCTCAGGCCTGTTAATAGCCTAACCGAATACTTCTTCTCAGCGGTGTAGCATGAATCCGGATCATTTTTTATCCTGCTTCAACAATGATAAATGCACACTTGCGGTTAACTCGTGGTATTCTTTTATTAAGATTCGTGCTCGATGTTAAAGAAGTCGTGCAAGATCGAAAATTTGCTTAACTATCATGTAAGGAGCTGCTTTGATCAACGCGGAATTAGCGACGCAAGTGAAGAACGCATTATTTGGACAAAAGTACAACCTGTTGCTCGGCGCAGGCGTATCACTCGATGCTACTGATCGGCGAGGCAAGCCTGTCCTTGGTGCCGAAGACTTGCGTAAGCGCTTGTGTGAAATCACAGGTTCACGAGAGTCTTCACCACTCTGGCGTGTTGCTGGATTGCTAACGCCAGAACAGGTTAAAGCAGAACTAACTCAACCTTACTTCGGCTGTCAGGCAGGTAAGACCTTATTAGCACTCTCACGCTTCGCTTGGAAAACAGCATTTACCTTAAACATTGATGACGCCCTAGAAAATGCTTATCAACAAGGTAGTGTGTTGCAATCGCTACTTCCCATCAATTATACGAGAGAATTTGAAACTTTCCGAAACCCGCAAGAACTTCCGTTGATTCATCTTCACGGTACTGTCAGGCTTCCTGATGAGAAGTATGTGTTCTCCTTGCAAGAGTACGGATGTATGCAAAGAAACTTGAACCCGTGGGTTCACTTATTAAGCAATCTGATTGTAACTGAACCTTTTATCATTGCGGGAACGGCTCTATTTGAACCGGATCTTGAATATTTTATCGCCCATAGGCCAAGTAACGCTCGAGTTATTTCAAGAGCACCATCGATCCTTGTAGAGCCTTACCCTGATGCGGGTACCCGTAAAGACTGCGAGCGACTGAACTTGGTACTCGTCGAGGCAAAACTAGAAGATTTTTTGTCTTGGTTGCTAGAAGAATTTGGGGACCCACCGTCCCCTTTGGCCCTCCGCCAACCTTTATCTCGACCACGTGTAACGTCCGCTTCCAGCAAGTTCTCTAGTGCAGCATTCTGGTCTGATTTTGACTTCATTGCCGCTCCAGACCTAACCTCGCTTACCGCCACTCAGTCGCCTCAAAATGTGCCTGCTCCGACTGGGTTCGTGTTTGGTCGTCCTCCAAGCTGGGATGACATTCAAAGCAGAAAAGATGTCCCTTTGCAGGAGCAACTTGCTATTATTGATGAGATTAGACGGTGGCAAGGATCTGGTGAGCCAAGTCAAATTGTTAGTGTTATAGGTAAAGCAGGGTCGGGTAAGTCAACAACTATCCGACGAATAGCAGCGGATTTGGTTACCCATGGGCTACAGGTATTTTATCTAAAGGCCCCAGCGGGATTTGACGTTGAGTCTGCCGCTGAATTTTTCGGCACGGTTGTAGACCCTATTGTTCTTGTTACAGACTCAATGGCCGAGCATGGTGATCAGATTGTAAATCTCATTAGCTCCCTTGGTAACATGAAACGCATTTGCATCCTAGGAACCGAGCGACAGTATCGGATGAGGGTGGTGAAAGAAATTTTAGCAGATATGCCGGTTAAGTCTTTTGAGGTCACTCGGTGGCGTGATGAAGAAAGGGTTGAGCTTATAAGACGGTATTCCGCGATGGGTGTTGTGGGTACTGCCGAGGCAGTGGCTAATCCACGCAAATTCGCGGGTATGATCGCTGAAAATGTAGTCGCCGAAGCTGTGTGCAGAATCCTTAATGACTTTCGTCCGATGCGTGCAATTGCGCGCTCTCTTTGGAATGACACAGGACTAGAAAGCCGCTCAGTTTTTATTGCAGTTGCACTAGCCTATTATTGTCATCCGGTGGGTGTGCGTCAGGATGTTATCTGCGATCTGTATGGCCAGCAGTTGGTGGACGAGTTAAGTTTGACAGACGCTCCACTTAAAGTCTCGACTAATCCTGACGAAAGCGATTATCTTATCCCATCGAACGCGATGCTAGGCTCGCTTATTCTCGAGGAACTGGCTTCGCAAAAGCCAGGGCGGTTGCTCCAGATTGCAGTTGAACTGGCCAATGGGCTTGCACCGTTCGTGACTCGGCGGACAATCCAGCAGCGAACGCCAGAGGCCCGCCTTGCTGGCAGGCTGTTTGACGCGGATGGTTTAATGCCAAACTTATTGAAAGAGAAATTCAACGATTTCTTCGAGATGACTAACGAGCATTGGAAGTGGAACAGCCGGTATTGGGAGCAGCTCGCTTTATGGATGAGTAATAAGGACAGGGCGGTTGCCATACAGCATGCTCGCCACGCTGTAGCGATCGAACGCCACCCTTTCCCAATGACTACTCTAGCAAAAGTGCTTTTTTCATCCATAAATAATTCGATACCGCTGAAGACCGACTACTTCAATGAAGCACTCAATCTAATGGAGGAAACCCTTCAAATTGAGGCTTCATGGGAACGGGGTAAAACCCGAACGGCATACGGAGCTGTCATAGACGGTGTGCAGTCGTATCAGCAAGCTGGAGGAATACTGACGCCTGAACAGAGTATCTTTGTAGAGAAAACTCTTCGCGAAGTGCTGTATTCATTTCCCCTGGAAACCGATACACATCGGCGATCTGAAAACCTTATGAAGCTTTTGGAAAATCGATCTGAATAGATATCTACGAGTGATTCGTATTATCGCTGATTTTCCTAAGTGAACGTGTGGCCGCTAAATTTGCGGCTCTCGATCTAGGTATTTAAATAGACGGGTCGAAGTAAGCCGGTGTACCTGACTTGAGGCTGAGCGGGCGTGTTGCTCTGACGCCGAGATGGTGTCCACGCCTCGCGCACGTGTCGGCAGCAGTTGCCGATAATTGGCCTCCTGTCCGACGCTTCTGACTAGTAGCAAACGCATTTCAGGAAGAAGCATTTGATCGGCTTAGCCTCGGACTTTCAGACTTATACTTCATCATCGCATCGGCCTTCCTTCAAGATTTGACTCGTTCTATGGGCGTGGCAAGCTTGAATTCTAGAGCAGAGCCGGAGGCGGCGATTCGCCATGGGGATCGCAAGATCAGCCTCAACCGTCTTGAGACCGCGGATGCGCATTTGGCTATCTACCAGAAGCTGAGCTTGCTTAAGCTCTTGTCTTGACTCATGGTCTTCCTAATCTAGGAAACCGAGAACCCAGCATTTATGCGGGTTCCAGGGCAATGTGTGTAGAAAATTGTGTGAAACCGCTCGAAAGTGACTGCTTTCCGTACAAAGAAAAGGGCATGATGCGGCCCTATCCGGTGGCGTAAAAAGTAACAGATGTGGTGGCGATGTTGTAGGGCTGGCCCTGTTCACTGCGGGCCATGGCTCTAAAATGTGTGAGCAACATGGCCACGTCTTACGCGCGCGCGACACATGAATTGAGGGGCCACGACCTGTCTCCGTGGCCGAAATCCGCGTACGGCCTTAGAAACGCTGTCCACGTGCCTCGCCTGCGTTCTCTCCAAATTCTTAAGAACGTACGAATAACGGGTGCCATAGGGAGGGAAGGTCAAGCAGGAGAAAAAATACATATGAATTCTCTCATTCTCCCAACCCCCACAGTTCGACTAAATATCGCACTAGCTTTGGGTACGGCCGTATCTGCCGGCGGTCGCTGGACCGGACTTTTATGACGACAGCGTCCTGAGAAGCTGGCTACAGCTATTCTTGCTATTTTGCGAAAGAGATTTGAGCTTTGAAGCTACTCGATTCTGTAGCCCAATAGCAGAAATCGCCGTAGCAGCCTCTCACTTGGGGTTTCTAGCGCAGATCGTCGCTCATCAAGTTCGGGTTGATGTGCACCATGCGCGGCGTTCCCTCCGATACCTTTACACGCTTCAAGCCGCTCAACGTCAAGAGCAGCGGGTCCAGGCGGTCTTTGGGGCGCAAATCCTTGCGAACCCCGCGCTGCATGTCGCCAAACGGGATTGCCGTCACGGCTTTTTCCTTGCACTTCTTGATCAGCCAGCGGTCAATGACTTGGGCGTCGCTCTCGGCTTGCGTAGCAGGGGCATTCAGCAAGCGGCGCGACTCATTCAGGTGCCAGCGCGCGATGCGGCAAGCGTCGGTAACACTTGCGCTGCTGATCGCAGCTTCACCGTCTTGCATCACATGGAAGAGCGCAGCCAAGCGGGCGGCATTATCTGCGATCTTGCTCGCCACATCGCGCACATCGTGCAGCTCGCCGTCCTCTCCCAGTTGATCCTCAATTTCATCGTGGAAGGCGATCCAGACCTGTTTGCCGGCATCCGACATGCACAACACGCTCGGGTTCACGCGGCCATGTTCAACCTGCTGCGGCAAATTGAGAATGTGCGCAATCCGGGCACGATACTGCTCCAGCATTGGCCAGTGTTCTGGGGCTTCATTGAAGCGGCGAGTACCTTGGGTCGACTCTGGCCAGGCGATCAGGAAGCGAGCCAGGAAGCCAGTGCCGCGTGCCAGTTGACCGCTGGCGTCAAAGAATGCTTTCAGCGTCGGGGCTTGCACTTGGATGGCAACAGTCATTCGGCCATCAGCATTGTACGAGGCATCCGCCGCGCGGCGGTCGGTACGGACTGGCTTACCGTCCCACAGCTCATTGATAGTCGCGAGATTGCGCATCTGACTCTCTTTGCTCATACCGTGGCCGCCGAACACAATGCCACCCTCGGACGACATCAAGGCCACGGAAGGCCACTCTTTGGCAATCCCGTAGAGCAGGGCTTCTGGGGTCGCGTCACGATAGATCAAGCGGGGAATGACGGGAGCCGTTGGCTTTTGGGTTTCATGATCGCGAAGGCGTTGGCACACGTCCTTTGCATCGCCCGGTTTTTTATCGAAACCTTCTGCCTTTTTCGTTGCTGCCTGCTCCAATCCCTTTTTCGTAGCCGTCCAGAAGGCGAGGTCGGCGGCATACTTTTTCAATTCCTTTTCTGCCGCCAATGCACACTGCTTTTCGTAATCCTGAAGCGGCTTGGAGAAATGGCCGTCGAGCGTGCTTTTGCGCTCACCCGAGTCGGCCACGGTCAGCGTGTACAGGCTGATTGGCCCGACCAGCCCGCGTGCGCGTTCAACGTCGTTGCGTGCTTGGCAGGCGGCTGCCACGGTAGCCATTGCCGAGCAGGCCACCATTGCCATCGGGGCTTGGACAAATCGTTGCACTTCAATCACTGCATTCGCGATAATCGGCGGCAGCGCTTCGATTGGGTACGGGGTGGCTTTAGTTTCTTGGGTGACTGGCTCTGGTTCCGGCCATTCCACAGAATCTTTCACGAGCGCCATGACACCGGAGATGTCGACGTTCTTCAGTACCTCCTTTTCCGCCTTGCGGCCCATGTCAATGAGCGTGCCCAAGGTAGTCTTGCCGTCCTGTTTGAGCTGCTGCCATTTTTTGCGCATGCCTTCAGCCGTATACTTCGAGCTGCGACGGCTCCATGCATCAGCGATCGAATAGGCTTGCTCGCCAGCGCCCGTACTCTTCAGCGCCATCAGCACCTTCACCCAGTCGTGATAATCGTCTGCACCGATGTACATCAGGGCGCACTGGATGTCGAGCAGCGTGGCGGCCGACAAGGGCACATCGATGGCGGGCACTGACACGTGCTCATGGCGATTCGCCTTGGAGAAATTCACAGCGACCCATTCAGGCAGGTCTGCGATTTCGTGGCCGTCGAAGAAGTCGCTAGATGCTTCCCATTCATAGCGTTTGCCGGATGCGTGGAGCGAGCCGGGGCCGACGACGTAACCATTCACCTTAAGATCGATATTCTTCCCCATGGTGGCGGCAAAGTTGAGCGAGCAATCGGCCCAGTAATAGCGATGGCTACCGCCAGTGCCGGTCAGCACTTCCGCAGTTTCAGGCAGTCGGCCATGGATCGCCTCCAGTGCCTCCAAGGCTTCTGCACCGCACGGTTTGTAGCTGTCTACGTCGACAACGATGGGCATCTTATGAGTGTCAGCCATCGCGCGGCCCAGACGAACGCCGTAGTTCAAGTCCGGGTACTTCATAAACCACATGTTAATGGTGGCAGGGTCAATGGTTGCCGTATTCATCGATCCGAGGAAATGCGGGTGCTTGCCGGGCTTGCACAACGGGTGCACATTCACGCCGCCGCAAGTGCACTTGCCAGCAACAATGCCGTGCAGTGGGAAGACAGGGAAACCTTTCGAGGCCATCTGCAACGCGCCGTGATGTGCTGGCGAGAGCACCACTGCGGTGGACTGGTTAACGACGCCGATCATGCTGCTTCCGCTGCGCGTTGCGCGATGAAGGCTTCGATGTCGTCGGCATACCAGCCAGTGACGCTGGCGCCGAGTTTGAAGGGTTTAGGGAATTTATCGTCGCGAACCCAGCGCCAGATGGTTGCCGGGCTAACTGGCAGGATGCCGGTCTTCGTTGGGGTGGTCGCGATGTCTGCGATGCGGATGATGCGTGATGACATGAAATACTCCGTGGTGATAGAACACCTGGAGTATTTCCGTTCTAACGTTCAAAAACACTGGCGAACCGTGTCACGATTTGCCAGGGCTGATGAATCTGCTCACCGTTCGATCGTCGACACCAAAATCGTCCGCCACCGCAGCTACAGCCTCCTCGAAGCTAGAGCCGCCCTTTCGTCGGCCATTCACCTCGCTGCGAATGACCATTCGGTTGATGTCCCAATCTGCGCGAAAGTGGTCGCCGTGCTCGCCGAATTTTTCTAACGCACGTAGTGCATGCTCCAGTACCTCATCAGCATGCATATAGCTACGCATCTCGGCTGGCGCATCAGGGTTCACACACACACGCCTTTCTGGACTGCTCAGCGCCGCACGGCAAGTCTTAGCAAAATCCGCGACCTCTTGGCGAATTTCCGGCGCTGGCAAACGACCGATTTTCCTCTTCGGTAGCATTTTGGTTTTTGTCATTAATTTATTAATCACCAAGTCGTACGGCGGTAGCGCCGATACGAAGTTCGTCCAAGTAGTCTGCCCAGCGCTGCATCATCATGCGGCGAGCGGGCAAGTGCGCAGTTCGGTTGTAAGCACGACCATTGGCATCTTTTACGGTATGAGCCAATTGATGCTCAATGTACTCCACGCGCTCTTCCAGCACCTCGTCCAAGATGGTCCGCGCCATGGCGCGGAAGCCATGCCCGGTCATGACGTCTTTGCCGAAACCTAACCCACGCAACGCCGCATTAATCGTGTTCTCGCTCATGCAGCGATCTGTTGTGCGGATACTTGGGAACACGTACTTGCCGTGGCCCGTCATCAGGTGCATAGATCGCAGGATGTCGACGGCCTGTTTGGCCAACGGGACAATGTGATCGTTTTTCATCTTCATCTTGTTTCCTGGGATACGCCACTCCGCGCCGTCTAGATCGATCTCGCACCACTCTGCGCTTCGCAGCTCGCCTGGACGGACGAACACCAGAGGTGCGAGCTTCAGCGCGGCAGCAGCGTAGGGATGGCCGCTATAACCGTGGATCGCCACAAGCAGCTTCGCAACCTGATTAGGTTCTGTAATTGCGGCAAAGTGATTCGTCTGCACTGAGACGAGCGGGCCTTTGAGGTCTGCGGTCACATCTCGCTCTGCCAAGCCACTGGCTACTGCGAAGCGAAAGACCTGCCCGCAAAGGGATTTGACGCGGTGGGCGGATTCGTTGGCGCCCCGCGCCTCGATCCGTTGTAGAGCAACCAACACATTACGTGGCTTAATGGTCGAAATGGGCATTGACCCAATGACCGGGTAAAGGTCTTTGGCCAACCAATTCTTTACCTTCTCCTGCGTTGTCGCTGCCCGCTCGGACTTGGTCTTCTCAAGCCAGCGACACGCCACTGCCTCAAACGTATTTGCACCAGCAATCTGTTTGGCATGCTCAGAGTCGCGCTTGGCCGCACCCGGATCGACGCCGTCCGCAAGCAGCTCTCGCGCTTCTCGGTGACGTGCACGGGCCTTCACGAGGCTCACAGCGGGGTAGACCCCTAAAGCCAAAGTCTTGCGCTTCCCGAGGAAGCTATAGTCGTAACGCCAGTATTTCCCAGCCGGTTTGACGTGCAGGTACATGCCATGTCCATCGGAGTATTTGACTCCAGCCGGTTTAACGCTGATCTTGACCTGTCGTACAAAAGTATCTGTCAATGCCATCTTCTATCCCATCGTTACGGTATCTGTTTATCGGTATCCAGAGATACCGTGAAAAATCACGGTATTTTGTCGAGATGCGCCTTGACGAGATGAGATGAGATGAGACAGCAAAAAACCCGTTCTCCTTGGGGAGGTTACGGGTTTTGAGCTGGGATAAGACAGTATGATTCATGGGTTTGGTGCCTCCGGCCGGAATCGAACCGGCACGCCTTACGGCGCTTGATTTTGAGTCAAGTGCGTCTACCAATTCCGCCACAGAGGCCCAACAGCAGGCGCGAATCTTAGCACATGCAGGGTGCCACTG
>Ga0265798_10006496_pt1 | contig 15361 bp, 22 predicted proteins | sample P3T30metagenome_FD_192430 | JGI IMG/M metagenome (GOLD analysis project Ga0265798, IMG submission 192430) | Plant litter microbial communities from East Loma Ridge, Irvine, California - P3 T30 | ecosystem: Environmental > Terrestrial > Plant litter > Unclassified | place: USA: California... | reverse complement strand
GATGATCGGTCTTGAAGTGTTCATATATAGAAAGCAAGCTGATAACCAGGTTTCATCCCCCTTCTGGGAGATCTGGTCAATATCATGTTGAATTACAACCTTATTGTCCGACTCGCCAAGAAACTTGATCTACCCGAATCAATCATGTCGAGGATATACGTGAATAACGCAGTCGCAGCTGGTGTTGGGTGAGTCTTTCATCACATGTGTGGAGCAGGGGATTGATGATAGATTCGTACCCCTCGTCGGAGATGTTGCTCTTGCCGTCTGGAAAGCCAACTCGCGTAATTCCCATTTGTACGTCCCACCCATTTGACTCTTAACTTTCGAGGACGTCAAGGCAAGGCTGATATCCAGGATCGAAGCATTCCTGGTTAAACGTGGACAAAAGAATCTAGCTTCCATGGTCTCAGGATCTTCTGGTGCGCAACAAGCACACGTTGGAACCGGAACCGGGGCAACGGGGACATTCAACAGTACCCAAAATGCAGCGATTACGAATGCAGAAGTGGATCAAATTGTCAACGAGAGTCGAAGAGCTGGAACTGCTACGCCGCCTGTACCACCACAGCAGCAATCGTTCCAGCAGGGTCAACAGCCTTATCAAGCTAGAGTCAAGGGTCAGGGGCAGAGATAAGGCGTCGAGGGGTCGTCTGGTGTGGGCTGCGTTATACATGAGCGCATGTATTGTATATAGGGCATTATGGTATGCATCATGATTCGTTGGATCGGATGAAACTTGAATGGTGCGAGACAGATATAGGATGGGAATTCAATGTCAAAAGTGCCTGAAGGGTGTAGGATGATAGGCCAAGAACGCGAAACAAGCCGCACATCACAAATTGGTGCGCAATTGCAATCATTGCCGATGTGTCGTACTTCATACATACATGTCTCCCGATCCATTCGTCCTCTCACTTGAGTCAGACACATGTTCAAATCTACTCACATTCAAATATCAGGAGCCGAGGAGAGCTAACGGAAGGGCAAGTCAGAGCTTGGGATGGGACGCGGTACTATTGATGTAAATTGTAATCGTCCCGCTAGATCGTCAATCTACCAATTGTCACGAAACCTAATCTCATCCGTTGTTGTGTGGTTGTTTTGACTGTTTCAAGCGGTAAGAACGAGTTATGGGCTTGATGTCAGGATATATACTAAACATTTGTACTCATACTCGTCTTTCTCGTACCACCTCAATCCGGACAGAAATCATATTCATTCAATTTACCTGAAAACAATGTCAGTCACCACTGGCTACATCGCCAATCTAATGCCCTCTTCCGCATACCAACCAATCGTAATGAAATCAACCCATTCCAACGATTCAATCGTCACTGCAGTCGATCAAGATGAAGATACTACAATCCCCCAATACGCCCTTGGCTCAGGGTATCAACAAACCCCAATAAACCAACCTGATCTTTCTGAAATGGGTAAATACCTCGATAGACTATTCATGCGGAATTATCTCCGATTACTCAGAGGGGGAGGGAGGAAATTGAATATAGTAGGGATAATTGGATCAAATGATAAAGGATGTTTGGCGTACGAGAGGAATTTGTTGAATGCTTGTTTGAGCTTGGGGGTGGAATTTGAGGTATTTGATTGTATTGGGGAGGAATTTGATTCGGCGAAAGCGTTGATTGCGATGGTTAATGGGAGGGGGGATGTTGATGGGATGATTGTCTTTACGCCCATCTTTGGTGACCAGCGAGTGAGTCGAGGTCACGGTTTCTTCTTTGGTCTTTCCCCCTTCTATCCCAACGTCCCGACATTTAAACCAGAGAACACGCCCAGCTAATCAAAAGGACGAACAACTTCGAGCTTGTATAGCTCCTCATCTCGATATCGAAGCCCTCTCCCCAACTTCCACAACCTCCTACGAGAACGCAGTCCCTATCTCTTTTCAGAAGATCTTCAACCCCTTCATCCCCATGACGATGAACAAGACCAAAATGGTGGAACCTATAATCAAAGAACTTGAGGAATTCACTTCAGGTACACAAGAGGGGAAAGGTGATCATGTATTGTTTCCATGTACTCCTATGGGAGTTTGTCAGATTATCATGAGTATCGGTCAATTCTGGGACCACGGTGTGAATAAAGAGGATGCTCTAAAGGGCAAGGTCGTAACCGTTATCAATCGGTATGTCCAGTCTTGACTCACGGTCACTCGTTTCCATTCATCGTGCACGCCAGCGCTGACGCTGACGCTTAGATCCACTGTATTTGGCCGGCCATTAGCCCAAATGCTAGCCAACGCCGGAGCACTTGTCTACTCGATCGACGTAAACAACATCCTCCTATTCTCCCGTCATTTCGATAAAGTCACCTCCTCGACAGTTAAAACAAGCGACCACGACACATGTTCATACGATAACACGGGCACCCCGGTACCCGACATGGAAGCTGAGATCCTACGATCTTCCGATCTAATCATTTCGGCCGTTCCTGGAAGGGACTATAAAGTCAAGAACGTCCCTCTGAGGGTAGGGTGTGGATTAATCAATGTTGCTTCTGGGAATAATTTCGATGGGGATATGAGGAAGGCGGCAGGATGGTATGTACCTAGGGTCGGAGCTGTTACTAGGAGGTGTCTGTTGATCAATGCTCTGATTGCTAGGGTAGCTAGGGAGTCAGGGGTGGCGGTAGGTGGGCAAGGGACGAGGCATGATGAGAGATAGGTGTGGGGTACATCGTAGAAGGCAAAAGCGTGTGCATTGCTTGTCAGACAATGACAAGCGATGTATATTCTTATTTTCAGCGATCTTGTCTGCGCAGACTATTCACTCACCTCTGATGTGTGGTCAGAGGCCAGCAATCTTCTTGACCAGATCCACACTCCCCTCAGCCCATCCAATATCATTATGACCCCCTCTCCACCCATCCCACCAGATCGCATCCCCGCCATGACGTTTATAAGTCGACACATTCCCCCACCCTTCATATCCCACGACCTCGACCTTATCGGGATTGCTCTCAGTTAAAGTATGGAAGAGCGCCGAAGAATGATGGTGCGGGATCACATCGTCATCTCTGGCGTGAAGAATCAGGATTGGGCAATCGACTTTCTGCTGGTCAGTGATATGTGATTGAGTGCGTGAGCGGCTTACAGCTAGAGCTGATGTAGAATTGAAAGGGTAGGCTATGAAATTCTTGAAGTATTCTGTATTATCAGCCCCAACGACGTCGTTCAAAATTAGGAGGTGACGTACCAAGAGCGAAAGGAATGGATTTCAAGGGCGATAAGAGGGGAATGAAGCCGAATAACCAGAAACTGCCCTTAGCAATAACTCCACTCAAGACCATATGGTATTCCCTCACTCATTCAAAAGATCCGTAATTGAAGTAAATGGAGCAATTAGGACAATAGCTTTTGGGTGGATACCTAAATTCAGCCCCTCACTAGTCTTCATGTACCTTCATCAGCCAGCTGTCCTGCTAAACCAGCAACAACCCCCGTCCCGAGGCTCTGACCCATCAATATCACTCCTTCTTTCCCCCTTTCCCCTTGATTGACATAATTCCATATAGTCCTACCATCGTCTAATAACCCATATTCAGAAGGGGTCCCGGTTGAATCTCCAAACCCGCGATAATCGATTGCTAGGACATTTACGTCTAAAGCCGAAAAGGCGGAGTAGGATCGGACTCGGTGGGGAGCAGCTCTATTTGCTGCCTACTTGTCAGTCTTTTCATAGATGAACGCGTTGGTATGGGATAATGGCAGACGAAGACTTACATTGCCGTGGAAATATAAGATAGTAGGTCGATCTCGGAGCGAATCTTCGAATATACTATTATCCAATTTCGACCTAGGCGGGAAGGGTATCAAAGCCTCATAGGTCGATTTTGGTCTTCACACATCAGCCCAATTTACGATTTCCATGAAAAAAGCAAGGTGGAGGACACACAAAATATGCCAAACCCCTAAACTCTCCCCGTCAGAGGTATTCAACCTGAAATTCCGAGTTTTATGGGCTACCACGTCAATCCCATACTTGATCAGTGGCTGCCCATTTGGACTGACGAGCAAGACCGTATCGTTCAGGACTGTCATATTGAGCCCAAAGAGGCCAAGGGGCCCAGTGGAGGAATATCAATCTACCGTCAGCTTGTTCTTACAGATGACGAACGTACTGTTTTTGTAGCCATGGAATTGTGAGTAGGAATAGGAGGATTGGGTAGAGTATGCAGAGGAGAAGAGGGATGTAGTGGGCTTTGAGGAGTATCGACCTCGCCCTCATCTCTCTGACTCTCGGCCGCCTCCGAAGGCTATGTATCCTTGTAGGGTGTGCGAGCTGAGTTTCGAAAAGCACTAAGGTGGAATTGATTTCTCGTCTGGACTACCTCCACTTTGCCCTCCACTTACTCTATCAGCCCCACTTCCTGTAATCAATCGCACATCTTCATCTTCATAGAACACAGAATTGCTCAATTTAATCTCCAGATCAAAGTTCAAATAGAGTCGCATTCACAATGACAATCGTACATATCGGTATGTCTCACACAATTACAGATAGATGAACGAGGTAAAAGCAGCTGACATAACTCAGTCGCATTCAAATCCGAAGCAAGCGCCGCTGCTCAACAGACTCTAGTCTCTTCATTTGAAGCTCTAGCCCAAGGATGTTTACATCCAAAGACTGGGAAACCATATATTTCAAGTTTGAAGTGCGGGAGGCAGAATAGTCCAGAGGGACATACCAAGGGGCTGGAATTGATCTTCGTGCTCGAATTCGAGGTGAGTCCGGGCGGTTTCCTCTGCGTTCTACCGACCTTCTACCACCTCTACCTTTGGTTTCGAGGAAGTTACTACGTGTGTCTGGACCGGAAAGAGCAATCCCAGTATTTCGTCATCATAGGAACAAAGGCTGATGAGCAGAACCTAGAGGACCGGGATTATTACCTAGACCACGACCCCGCTCACGTCGAATTCAAGGTATGTCAACCTTCTATCCCTCGTGAATCTACGCGCCATGTCAAGTCTCACTTGCTCGAGACCAAGGCTGATCTCTAGAATCGTGTACCAAGCGAATTCAAAGTTGTCGATGTCGCTGTTCTAGATTTCGAGGTTGGGAAATGGGAAGTTTAGATATCCATCTTCAATTAGGACTGCGAACTTTGTACTATGGATGTACAAAATTAGAGCGATAGACGTGGTTCATATGCCTAATGACTTGTTACCAGACTCACTTGAATTACGAGTACAGGCCACTTGGTCGATGATTGATCGTCAAGACGAGGCATGACGTACATGAGCTTCGGTAAGTAGAACAGCCGATGATCAACCGAGTTCTACCACTCCCCGACTTTGTTCTGTACAGTTCAGTTCATTCATCAACTCAACAACAAGAAACCATGACCATCGTTCACGTCGGTGAGCCCCATCCTCACGACATGATATAACAGGTCTAATAACAATAGTCGGAATCACGTCATCGGCAGAAGCCTCGGCACAAGCCACCATCGTTTCAGCATTTGAAGCTTTAGTAGAGAAATCCACTCATCCCAAGACTGGCAAGCCACTCATTCAAAGTTTCAAATGTGGTAAACAGAATAGTCCAGAGGGAAAGACCAAGGGATTAGAGATGGTTTTCGTATTGGAATTCGAGGTACGTCCTTTCCTCCTCTATTTCACTGCGTTGCGCGATCGGCGATCCCACTCCATGATACTGAGGCCCCTCTTCCTAACCCCCAAACGATGAATCTGTAGACCAGGGCTGAGCTAGACTGACGCTCAGAACATCGAAGATCGGGACTATTACATTGATGATCCCGCTCATGAAGAATTCAAGGTAAGTCCCCCTCGCTACCCTTCTGTACTCAATGTCTTGCGCGCGTTGTATCTCTAGTATCCCTAGTTCCTATCCCTCAATCAGATCCATGACGGGACGAGAGAGTGCTGACGACCAGAACCGAGCCCTAGAGCTCAAAGTGGTCGACATTGCCATCTTGGATTTCGAAGTTGGAAAGTGGGGCTTTTAAACGCTAGGGGAACTAGGACATACAAATTATTCCAGTGGAACACAGAAATGCACAGCACAGTATCGTGGATCTGGACCGAGACATGATCATTGACCCAACTCGTCTTGAGAATATCCTGATCTCCTAGCTCCAGTCAGTGAACAGCGGTATGCCTTTGTGACCCGTGGATCACTATTGGAGTACCCAATCTGGCTACCTTTGAAGTTGGCAAATGGTCAATCGGATTCTTCTACTTGCGATAGTCACCAAACAATCAGTCATGAGTCTGTGATGGCGTGTTACCTCCAAAGCACCGTCACACTTGTTCCCTGTGCGTATGTTGGCAAGAAGGATGGGGTGAAATCAGTACATCGAGTTTGACTTGAGCACGATATCCATTCACTATTACAGACTGTTACATTATAGCTTGAATCAAAACCAACTTTACCCAAAAAGAGATCCCAAGGTATGCCTATAAAACTTCCGCTTCATCCTTCTTGACCACTACATCCTCTGGATCCATGAAATGTTTACTCAGGATCTTGTTCATCCTAACATTCATCAGCCTGTGCTCCATCGACCATTCAAGATGGGACAATTAGGTATCAGGAGCCTGGACGAAAAATCGAGATACTAGTGGGAGGGGGAGGAGATGAGAGCAGGCGAGGGAGTAAGGGCGGACTCACGTAAACATATGTAACCTTTCCGTATGAAATACCGCTTTCAATTTATCATCCCCCTCACAAACGATATACCGTTTATCCGAAGGATCTTGTAGATCCCTCTCCTTGACGTAATCCCATATACGTTTGACGGTCTGTGGTCTACTCAGTCTAGTCTCCCCAACGAGTGTCGACAAGGCATCACTACCATTAGCATTCGTTTTCCTTTTCCTGTCTCGGACCTCTGACTTGAAGTCGGACGAAGATACAATTGGGGACTTACCTCAGAATCATATCTTTATTGAAAGCAGTATTAGGAGCTGCCCTTTTCTTCTTTGGTCCATCTTCCCCACTTCCATCCCCATCCACCATAGCTTCACTCCTAGCTTTCCGCTTGACGACCTTCTTTTTCAATTTCGGTCTACTCCCCGCTCTACTCGGTCTAGCAGCTTGAAGAGAATTAAACTCTGATTGTAATTGCCTAGCATACGCTTCATCATCCATATCTCCTTGTCCCTGTCCTTCATCTTCCGAGCCCGATATTTCAGCTTTAGACTGAGTTTCCCGCTTGACTTTTGGTTTTTGTAACGGCCTAGGGACGGAAGATGGGGGATGAGAACCAGAAACAGATCCTGATCCTGATGGTGTGGCGTTTACTCTAGGTTTCGTCTCGGCAGGTGGCGATGGAGTAGTGGGAGCTTGAGCAGTCATTTCATCGTATAATCCAGATATCTACCATCAGCATACGAGATTAGGGTTACGTACAATCTCATCAATGTCGGTTCTATTGGCTTTTATCGTTGCTTCATCTTGTCCTCTGGAGATGAGGTCCTTCCGGACTCGCTTTGCCGAGCTTATGTCAGTCATCGGCATTGCTGGTCACAGATTACGCAGCCGAGGGTTCACTCACATGGTCGAGAGGTCACTGGAAGAGAGGATAGTCCGGATAAGCGGAGTAAGTGCTTGTGCGTACTGACCGTCAGTCTCGTCCATACGTATATCTGCATGTATCCCAATCGACTTACAGAAGTCATCCTGTTATACTGATACCGTGTGCACTAGGTCCACTTATAACCTGCTTCTATAGTCTACTCGGACAAAGGAACGTCATTTCCTATTCCGATAGATAGCACGACAACATGTGTGTCACGTGGCTGCACTTACTTACCGGCGGGTCTAGCCCGAGTCTATCTATGTGATCAACGAGTACCCCGTCTGTCCAGCCTGTCTACCTCTACACTATGCTAGATCACGTATCTATATCCCATCAGAGTGAGTCAAGGATACCATCAAACAGGAGAGAAGCTGATCCTCAGGCGGTCTGATCCTATGGTCTAAATCATTCACCCCCTCTTTCTCGGCCCTAACCGTCACCCCGGCTTCGCCCATTAATGTCCTGATCAAAGAAGCATTCATCGAGGGGAAGGGAGTCAATGAGCAAGATGGATTCGAAAGAGATGGATACAGCGTCAGATGGACAATGGAGAATGGCCTAGGCCTTGTCTTTGTTGTAAGCCATCATCTGCCCCGTCTGCGAGGTGTAATGGAAGAGCTAATGTACGAGGTGGTCTTCCCAGCTTTACTGCCATTGACATATATCCCCTCTCTCCTCTCGCGTACCAAAGCTCTCTTCCTTGCTCTATTCGAACCATATCTGAAATCACTCGTGGACTCGTTGGGAGGAAACATGGGCGCTAGTGCTGCATTACAGGAGCTCCGGTCTCGGATAGATCTAGAGAGATGGGAACGGATCTTTGAGAGATGCTTGAGGGATTGCGAGGGAAAAGAGGGCAGGAAAGCGGTATCAGCAGGGAATGGAGGATCATTACAGCGTCAAGCCCAGCTAGCAGCTGCTTCTGGGACTTCCAGCACGTCCTGCCTTTTCCTCGCTTGCAGAGAGAGCTAATGAGCAGCACCATCAAGTGAGACTCCAGTCACCGCTGAAGAGATTGCCAAAAACGTTCAAGCTCTCAAAGGTCGTATGAGAGGTAAAGGTCGGGGAACTCCATCACCCACTTCCTCACCCAAGAAACCCAATACTGCAACATCGAAATTGATGCGGAAATGGGGAGATTCACAACAGAGTGTAACGGCAGAAGATATGGCTTCCCTCGATTACTCGACTCCACCACCACCATCAACCGAAACTTCATCTGCAGCCGAACCTGTTGTCGACACGGAAGCGCTAGTTTCCGCTGAGGCAATGGGAGTGAGGACTTCAAATGGATATGAAGTTGCAGATTGGGATTATAGGCGTGAGGAATTACCTTCAGAAGATGAGATTTTGGCAAAAGCGACCGGCAAGCTCAATATCGATTCAAATTCAAATTCGACCGATAATGAAAAAGAGGAGATTGGAGGTAGATGGGGAAATATGTTTTCGAGATTGACTGGGAAAAAGACTTTGACGAATGAAGATTTGAAACCGGTGTTGGCAGAGATGGAGAGGAATCTGATGGACAAGAATGTAGCCAAGGACATCTCGGAGAAGCTTTGCGAGAGTGTTGGTGCTGCCTTGGTAGGAAAGAAATTGGGCGGATTAACCAGTAAGTCCTTCGTGTCGACTGCTCGAGAGTGAAAAGCACAGACAATGCTGACGCTCACAGGCGTCAAGACAGAAGTTCAAAACGCCTTATCCTCCTCTCTCACTCGCGTCTTAACTCCCAAAACATCAACAGATATCCTCCTAGAAATCCAACGTAAACGACAATCAACCCTCGGAACCGACATAACGCCATACGCAATGACATTCGTAGGAGTTAATGGAGTTGGGAAATCAACAAATTTATCAAAAGTCTGTTTTTGGTTATTACAGAATGGCTATCGAGTCCTTATTGCCGCGTGTGATACATTTAGGTCGGGGGCTGTTGAGCAATTGAGGGTACATGTGAGGAATCTTGGTGCGTTGGCCCAAGGAGAGGGTGGGAATAGGGTGGAACTGTTCGAGAGGGGTTATGGGAAGGATGCGGCGGGTATTGCAAAAGATGCTATTTCATATGGTAAGTGGGCCCAGCTTGGTTCTGCCGGCCTTGTTACGTGGAGTGGAGTATTGGCTGATATAATAGCTAAAGAGAACAAATTCGATGTCGTCTTGATCGATACGGCAGGGAGGATGCAGGATAATGAACCCCTAATGAGGGCCTTGGCGAAGGTTTGTCTCTGACCACTCTCTCCCTGTATCCATCAACTACCAATCACTCCCTCTTGCCCTCCTCTCTCTGCTGACAGTCACGTTCAACCCTATCTCTTCTCATCCCCTCCTTCTCCGGAAGAGACTGTCACTAACGATCAGCTGGTAACAGTAAACAATCCCGATAAAATCCTATTCGTAGGCGAAGCCCTAGTAGGCAACGAAGCAGTCGATCAACTCACGAAATTCGATCGTGCCCTAAAAGATTTCTCTTCTGCGGGAATAGGAGGATCGAGTCGAAAGAGGGGGATTGATGGGATCATCTTGACCAAATTCGATACTATTGTGAGTTTAGTCCTTCCTCTGATCACTTTATTTCACTCCATCACTACTACGACACAGGGGAACATGAAGTGCATCTCGTCATGAAGTGGAAAGAAGACACAGATTAAGGATGCAGAAGGGGAGTTGTCGCTGATACTTAGGACGATAAAGTCGGAGCAGCCCTCTCAATGACTTATGTTACCGGTCAACCAATCTTGTTTGTGGGTTGTGGACAGACATATACGGATCTGAGGCATCTAAGGGTTAATCATATCGTTCAAGCATTGTTGTCATGATTATAGTATGTACCTAAGTACTCTTGTGTCGGAGGGAACGGGGCGGTGTGTGTGTGTGGGTTGTTGCTTGATTTTCTACTAATCCTTCGATAACATTCACCGTCCTGTTCATATACTCACCACATCACATACTACTCTCAGTGGTCTGAACAAGTCACAAGTGAAAAGTACGTCCCATCCCGAAACTTACACTGCACGTTAAACCCGACCTGACGCACACAGTCCATGATGTCCCGACCACGAACAGCCCAAGCTCATCAGCCTGGTCAACCAAGACCAGAAAGCTCAATCCCAACATTTCACCCACTTGCCCGACCTAAATCAATCCCAACCCTCCGTCGACCTCAGACTATCGTCCCGCCTTTACCTCTAGCTCCATCTCGGTCTCAACTCCATTCACAAGCACCCCCTCGTCAAGGGCCTAGTTTATCTAGGAAACCATCGATCCCACTTCGACATACCCTACTGAGGAAGACTTCGAGTAATCGATTGAGATCTCCTATACTCCCAGTCCCAGTCCCATGTGCAGGGAGAGAGAGGAGAGGGCTCCCAATTCGATCTGGACTGAATGTCGTACCTACATCGAAGTTGAACCCCACTAAGGCTACGATCACTCAAGCTCAACGCGAAAATGCACCCCCTTCACCTTTACCTTCAATCAATTCTATCCCGGTTGTGAATCGCTTAAATCGGAAGGTATCAGTTCCAATCTTACCTCGGGCTACCTACATCGCTGCTCCGGCTCCAAGTGCCACTATTACTGTTACTAGAGCTGTATCAGACCAAGGACAAGGGAAGAAAATACATCATGATGATGTCTTCCTCAACTTGGAGCGACCGAAAGAAGCGAAAACTGGAGGAATGGAACAGGTGAAGGAGAAAAGGAAGGAGGTGGTGCCTGCTAATAGACCAATTCAGAAGATGACAATGAGGGGAATCAAATTTACTCGGCCTGCGCCAAATGTCTTGAAAGAAGGGCAGGGGCCAGAAGATCTGAGTATTGATATGATTGGTATGTCCCCTCTTCCCATGTAAGATAGGGCAAGCTAATGAGAAGGTACCCCATCGCCTATTAAACCAAATTCAAATCCGAAAAGCACCAGTCTGCAACCTTCGATTCCAATCCCGACTGCAAAACGACATGAAGAACAAGGGATATGTCAGCCACTAGTCGCCTCGTCGGTCAATACAATCCAATCGAATGAGAAGGATGCGGAAGAAGAATTGGAGACTTTCTCTGTACCCCACGACATGAATCATCAATCTACTCTGATCGACCAGCCCGCTTCACAATCCCTATTCCAGGAAGAACAAGCCTCAGAACCCACCCGACCCAATTCCAACTTCAACTTCAATTTCAATTATACTTCCCCGATCCGCCCCTCTCAGTCTCACACCCACGTCATTGAACCAGGTCCAACCCCGCACTTACCTCGTTTAATGGCAAGAGGCCATATAGTTAATTTCGATCATTTACCAATGATCACCGATGCTTCATTTAGCTTTACGGGTGATTCGATTGATTTACCCTCGCCTCCTATCTTGACTTTTGGAGACTTGGGTCGAGATTCTGGTCGTGGTCATGGACGGGGGGATGAGGAAGATACATCCGTCATGAAGAAGGTGAAAGTCGGATCATTGGATCCAGACCCAGTTCTGGAGCAGGAAGTGGAGGACATACATCGACTTCTTGGAGAGAAGGAAGATGAAATGAGGGAGATACGGCAATCATTAGCTCTAATGACGATTGAAAGGGATCAGGCTATAAGTCAGGAAGAGGCGAGGAAATTCGAAACCAGAGAGAGGAGGTTAGGGGAGATTAGGAGAGGGATTGAAGATGAGTTGGAACGGTCGGTCGAGTATCGCGGTTGGCTTGATGGTATGAGGGAACTGATCTCGCAGTCGGGTAGGGCGTAGTTTCTCCGACTGGAGCTATTTTACTGAAGATATTGCTGTGATGCCATCTTCCATCGCGCATGCTCGCTTATTTCATGTAATCTAGCCTGTCGATGTGCATTAGACGTTTGTCGTCCATGAACACGTAGACATCACGGTCGATCTCGAAATAAGCATTGTGTGAAGTCAGTAGACTCCTAGTCCGAGCTTGGGTCACGGCCATCACCTTGGTCATCCCATCATGTTACAGCATTCATAAATTTCGCATCTATATCCGAGTCTATTTTTTGGTGATCCCGATCCTGATCTGGAACCAGCCCAATTACTGAGTGTAATCAATAGGGTGCAAGTCGAGGTCAGTAGGGTCGGTGGGGACGCTATATTGTTAGCTTCCTCAAGGTAGATAGAATAAAGGGGGACATACGAAAGGATCCTCAAGGTGTTTGTGTGTCCCAAACCACCCTTCCATCCTTGGACAGCCATGATAGTAGCGTCGGGCTTGATGATACCCAACTTCAAGGCGTTTCCGAGTCCGTATCGGATTCTGTTGTCTACGTCAATCTGCCATTGACCTTCTGGTACACCCCTTGGTTCGGGGTAATGGACTGGGTAAACACCTCGAGAGAGGTGGAGCTGTCGAGCAGTCTGTTCGGATCGAGTCACTATTTATTAGTCCAGGTCATGAGGAGAGTAAAATAGAAAACATACCACAGATGATAGGACATTGGGGTCGGAACTTGGACAAGAACCTGGCAGAGATACCACTGGTAGAGAGGACGATGATGGCTCCGGCACCCTGCTCGATAGAGGCAGCGACGGCGGACATGGCGAGGGTCTCGGCAGTCTCGGTAGGTCGGGGAGTGAGCTGTCGGAGTTGGTCGAAGAGGGACTGGTAGGCGATAGAGTTCTCGGCCAAGTAGGCGGTCTCGGCCATGACCCTGACTGAGAAGTCAGCGCTGTTTCTTAAATATCCGATGGATGAGTGGGGTTATAACTCAGAGATTCACTTACCAGCCTCGATGGGGTATTTACCCTTGGCGGTCTCTCCGGAAAGCATGACACAGTCAGCACCGTCAAGGACAGCGTTGGCGACATCAGAGATCTCGGCTCGGGTAGGTCGGGGGTTGTTCTAAGTTGTCAGGGGAAGATCATAGCTAGACTTGACCAGGGAACATACGGTCATGGACTGTTTTTGTCAGCTTAAGTCATCTCCAAAAAAAATTAGACTTACCTCCAGCATTTGGGTGGCACAGATGACGGGCTTTCCAGCGACGTTACACTTGGAGATCATCATCTTCTGGGCCATGAAAACCTGACTGGCAGGGATCTCGATACCCAAATCACCCCTAGCAACCATGACACCATCAGTCTCCTTCAAGATCTCGTCAAAGTTGATGACACCCTGCTCGTTCTCAATCTTGACAATGATCTTGATCTTGGCACCGTCGGTACCGAGAACCTTTCGGATCTCCTTGACATCATCACCGGATCGAATGAATGAAGCGAAGATCATGTCGACATTGTTCTTGACACCGAATGCCAAATCGGCCTTGTCCTTTTCGGAAAGGGCGGGTAGATCGACGGGGGTCTTGGGAAGGTTGACTCCCTTTCGAGAAGAAAGGGTACCAGAGTTGAGGGACTTGACTCGAAGTCGGTCACCTTCAATAGCGACGACTTGGAGGGAAAGAATTCCGTCGTCGACGTAAATGAGTTTACCGGGAGAGGTGACCTTGACAATGTTTTTCTGATCGTTAGCCTTCGCGCCAACAAAAACAATGCTGTTGTCCCCCTGTAACCGATAAAGCAAAACTCACGTAGTCCATGTAGAGGTTGTCGGCGTCACAGGCGGTAGCGTACTTGTCATCGGTAGTAACGTAAAACTCGTGTCCAGCCTCAATGGGGATCTATCATCAGCTCCAACCCTAATGCCAACTAGGACAGACTCACATCGATCTCATCCTTCATTAAACCAGTCCTGATCTCGGGACCCTTGGTGTCGAGGGCAATAGCGAGGGGTCGACCACCGAATTTCTTGGCGGCAGCTCGGGCATTGTCAATGACAGACTGGTGGTACTCGTATGAACCGTGGGAAAAGTTCATTCGGACTGGATGTCAGCTTTTGCCTAATACCGGCAATGATAGCTTACCAATGTTCATACCGGCCTCCTGGAGGGTGACGAGCATGTCGACATTGTTAGTCTTGGGACCGATGGTAGCGATGATCGAGGACTGGCTGTTAGCTCTGTGTCACGAGGACAGTTGATAAGAGCTACCTTTCTGAGGTACTTCTGCTCAGGAGTGAAGTCGTTGAAACCAGTAGCAAGCTGAGTGTTCCAAGCGAGTTGGGAGAGAGGTACTCCAGATGGGGCGAATTGTGCCATTTTGTGTCTGCTGGTAAGAATTTGGTTGGAGTTTGGGTTGATGGGCGAGGTAGGTCGGGATGTGGGTGGAGTGAGGATGGCAGTGATGTTTTTGGGTATAGATAGGTTCATGGTCGGAGAAAGGTGGATGAGGAAGGGAGACTAAGTCAGCAACGCTCGGACAGTACACGTTTCCCACGTATCAAAGGAGGTGGGGTAGAAGATTAGATAATTGTACGCACATTTACTTTGAATGGGTAAGAAGGGTGATATGTAAGAGGTTCCTATGTCCTTTGTATTGAGTTGTACAAAGGGTATACAAGGGGTTGTGTATAGGAGAGTATAAGAGAGAGAGAGAGGGAGTGGATATGAGGAGATGAATCTCTTCCCCACGTCTCTGACTTTTGAGAATATACATATATACCGGAATTACTGCAACAGGTAATTTGATACTATAGGTTAGAGATACAGAAATTACACAGTGACCAATGACAATTATCGATAACCATACAACTGATTGGAAGACAGTAGTGACCGGTAGTAGTACAACATCTGAAGAGAGACAATCACCGGATCAACAAGGACAAGGCAAACAACAACAGCATCGACAAGTAACCCACGGATCACGCAGACCGACCGATCGATTGGAAGAATTCTTTTACGAACAAGCTAAATTCTTTCGACATCTCGAGAGGAAATACGACCGATTCAATCAGAAATCAA
>Ga0265798_10006494_pt1 | contig 15366 bp, 8 predicted proteins | sample P3T30metagenome_FD_192430 | JGI IMG/M metagenome (GOLD analysis project Ga0265798, IMG submission 192430) | Plant litter microbial communities from East Loma Ridge, Irvine, California - P3 T30 | ecosystem: Environmental > Terrestrial > Plant litter > Unclassified | place: USA: California... | reverse complement strand
GAAACTCACGATACCCCCATCTCACCGTCTCCCACGCCGTCGTGCGTTGTGGAAAGTCGCGCGACGATATATTATCCCCCTCCGTCTAGATCCGACCATGCCCTTCACAAAGCGCAGATCACATGCACCTACCAGCCATTACGAACATGCACATCCCTCGCACCTGCCACCAACCCTTCCACCGCGACCAGGAACGTGCATCTCCCACGACCACGCGTCCCGGAAAGTTCCTTTTCTCGTTGGAAAGCGCGTTAGACGGGACACGGCGGGTGACGAACGATGACGACGATGGAAGTCGTCATGTTGGGGCGTGGGTGGTGCCGAGATGAGACCGCAACGTTTTGTGCAGATCGAGGGTTTGCAGGGGCAGGGTCACGATCATCACCGACGAACATGATCAGAAATGACTCATGAAGCACAACTCACGGTAAGAATGGACATGATATTACTACATAACCTCTGGACTATCTCGCTCACCGCCGCCTGGTGGGAGTCTCTGGTACCACTTCTGGGAAGAGATAGTCATCCATAATGGGTGATGTGGGTGGAAAGACCTCCGATTCTGGTGTCCTAAGGACCTGGACACCTCGTGGTAAACCATTAAGCATACGGAATACTCCATCCTGTGCTGGGTCGTGGATCTGGCCGAGCGCTCGATCTAGCGCGGCTCTAGGGATGTTGTGCTGGCTCTCATCGTAAAAGTCCATTACGAAGTGCATGCCCAACTCGAATGCTCGCCGCATTGGCGCCTCAGCCGCAGCTCTGGCATCGCGTCGTCTCGCCTCAGCCGCAGCTCTGGCATCACGTCGTCTCTGCGAGTGGTCTGCTTGCATACGTGCTACTAGAGCTGGAACTCCTGGCTCCTTGAACTCCCACATCAGTTGAGTATCCAGCTCCTGGCTGAGGAATGCCTGTCGCTCTTGCTGTACTGTGCGGACATCTGGTACGAGCGCGGACCCATCTGGTGCGGGCGCAGACCTGCCTGGTCTGCCATGTACGAGAACCTGGCTCGAGGGATCTGTGTCTGACGCCTCTTCGGTTCTCTCGATTGAATCAACAGGCTCATCTCTAGCCTGGAGCCATTCATCACTCTCGAAGTATGCCGTCACTACTTCTGAATCACGGTCGAGGGGTGGATCTGATGCCCACTGCTGTGGTTCATCGGCGTGACTTGCAGGCCTATTCTGCTGCAAGGTAGTAACTGGGATGGGCAGATCGCTGCTGCTGCTGCGACGATCTGGGGAAGGAGTGCGAATCACTGGCGTTAACGCGTGAGACACTGTCGCACCGCGGTTAGCGCTCGCATGGCCTTCGCCGTCGCATGTACATTCGGGCTGATCTGCCGAATTGGATACGGAAGGGGAAGCGGCGAGTCTCATTCTTCTGCCACAGTCTGGGCAGATGGACCGAGAGCGCGTGCCGTCAGTGGGTTGGGGAAGCTGGTGTTGGGCTCCTCCGGGGTCGCGATTGGAGGTCTCCATTTTCGCGGTTGTGGGGAAAAATGGTGGATGGAGAAGGAAGCAGCTCCATTCGAGTGAGGAAGTGGCATGGGCTTCGCGAGAGTGAGAGTTTGGTGGTCAGGGTGCCTTCCTCTTTCCTGGACTCACTTCTCGATGCCACAGCAAGATTGCGACACCGCGACATCACAACACCACGACACCTAACGATGTCGGCGCCTGGGCCGCCCAAGAGGAAGCGACGTAAGATTGAGAGCAGTGCTAATCCTGAAAAGTCCTCGCGACCAGAAAAGGTACTGGAGGCATCAAGACTCTGGCCAGATTCCGGCCCCGATCGAGATGCACCCATTCCAGAATGGAAGAGGTCCTTCGTAGTCCCAGGTATCTTCGAAGATGCCGATTACTCCGGTGCAGGAGAGCAGCTGCCTTTCGTTTTCGAGCAAATGAAAACAGCGCAATACGGCATCGAGCCGGAGGCTCACGCTCCAGACGAAAAGGATACCTTTCGAGTAGACCCCTGGAAAAAGAGGGCCGAGGAATACTCTGTATCGAGCAAACCAGACGACATCGTAGCTGAAGTTTCAGCTACCGGTTCTAAAGTGAGTCCCGGGTTCAAAAAGGATCTGCTGGCAGAATTAGCACCAGACGAACAGTATGCTTCGACGTTCCTCGCCAAATTCGCAGCGCTGAGCACAGAGCCTTCAGGAAATGAAGCGGCGACTCCACGTGCGACTGAGACAGCCCAGTCCCACTCGCAACCCGAAACGGGCTCACCAGTACCGAACAGCCCTCCGACGAACCCCGTTCATGGTGATGACCACGATTACATGCCCATGTTGGGTGACGAGCCGACGTCTCCAGGTGATGGACAGAAGTCTCGGGATGACTTTCAGATCTTAGCGCAAGAGACAACGTCGCGCAACGATCACCAACGTATCGTTGATACACCTGAACCAAAAAGCCTGCAGAAAAGGCGGGCCGGCCGCAGCGATAAGGTTACCTTCGCTCCCGCCAAAGTTCAGTCCCAACAAAACTCTGATCAAGATTCTGATCAGGCCTTCCTCAATTCATTCGTGGAGCCGTCACCCAAGAAGAAGCGTGTCCAGGGCGCGAAACGCAACAAGAAGGGGCCACGTATCTCCTCGTTCGACGACCCGCATGCATCTGGAAGGACGACGCGGAAGCGGAAACTTACGTCAACCACACTTGACAGTGATCAAGAAGACCAGACGGATGCGGATCAGACGAGATCCCGTCGCCGTCGCCGTCGCACCACGCCGGAGCAGAGTAGCTCAAGTCCCGAAGCGTCGCCGAAGCCTCAAGCTCGCCCAACGATGCGAAAGACTCTGGTGCCAGTTGCGGCATCAACCAAACTTGCCAAGCAGCCTGTTTTGCCTTCGCTATTCCGGGACCGAAAGAACAAGACGTGGGTATCTCCAAAGGAAGTTGGAGTGCTCGTGGCAAGGCATCTTGAGGAAGAAAGCAGAAAGCTGGCTAAATCTAATAACAACTGGAGAGAGTTTGCCAGATTGGTCAAACGAGACGACAGACTACAAGGACAGTATTGCGTCCAATGTAACGTCATCAGTCACGCCAAGGACAAGTGTACCCTAAAGGATCACGACGAGGCGTGCGCAAAATGCATAAAGTCCGGTCGTGCATGCTCGAAGCTGATCGAGCTGGATGGCGTTATGCACATAGGGTGGCTTCCCTTGCCAGCAGAGGCAAGGCCCGGTGCGCGTCTGGAAGAATTGCCATATTGGGTCCCACATCAGGAACTATAGTATGGGCGATGTATAAGCGGGACGCATCAATCTTTTCCTTGTTGGCATCTCCCCTTGACGTGGTGCTTGATCATAACCATATGTGTAGTTCCCTTTAGTGGCTGTCACCGCCATATGCTACGCATGCTCGTAGTCAGCCTCACTCCCCCACTTCTGACATCGTATAGGTTTCCGCTCTTTGCTGATTTCGAAGCGAGAGCTTTCCAGCCCAGAGCCTTCCATCTACTATGCAGTTAATGACTCCGCTATAGTCGCACGCTACACCGTGTATCTTACGTCCGCGATAGCTCTCTTGCCAGTAGCACCCGATGCTGACAAAATTTTTTGAAGGGGAATCATAGCTATAGGTCTACGGTATCTTGCAAGATGTCTATTGCTAGAAGCGATACTGGGTCTTGGGTTGGAAAAGCCTTAAGCATACATGCTTGCTATCTAAGCCTCTTGTAAAGCTAGTACTAGAGATCTGAGGAGCAACGTACACGGTACGTTTGCTAGACTGATGAAGATGGACCGAGCCGCAAGGTCGGCCGTGGATCTGCGCAGTAGCACTGGGGCCGCGACGAGTGAAACGAAATAGGTTGAAGAAAAGGCTTCGAAGCTTGATATACGGTGGCAAGACCTGAAAGTATGGGACGTGTGAAGGAAGCATACGACAATACTGCTGGATGTCTAACGCAAAAGCTTGAAGATGATACTACGCTCTAGTCCCAAACGGGTCCGTTTCACTTCACCGTGAGTTTTTGCGTAGCGGTACCGGAAAAACTCGGTGCCGAGCACAAACAATATACGCAGCAACAGAGCTACGCTGTTCTGCACAAACCACCCCCATCCCCATCGCCACCCCCCATAGTGTGGAGATGGCTTCTACTACTCCGGGCACAACCTCCCAAGGGAGGTTTGCGTCCATTCCCCCAGACACTCCGTTGGACGGCCCCGCCGATTCTACACCCTCCGGTGAATCGAACACCGACCCCGCGCTGCCCGCGACATCCAGCGATGGACCAGAGAAGGTCCATCAGAAGGCTGAAGCGGCCGCGAGCGCCAACCCCGAAAAGCCCTCTCCGACAGAACCAGTCCTGAGAGGCACGAACCAGGAACTTCGCGAGAAGCTCGAAGATGCCCAATCGACCATCGATGATCTCAGAGCAGAGATCAGGAAGCTGGCAAAAGCGGCCGCATCTCGCAAGATCGAGGAAGATCAGATGCGCGAAAAGGTTCGGCAAGAAATGGTCGAACAGTTCGCCATGCTCGAAGCGAGAGGCGACTACGTATTCGCTCAAGCAGAGGCCAACCTGCAGAGCAAGATCGACTACGAGACGAAGGAGGCCAATCTCGATTCAGAACGAAAAGAGTGGCAAGACCAACTCATCATCACGGAAGAGCAGCTGGTCCCCGAGGAGATTCAGGAGGACATGATAGCTACCTCGGCCAGGATAGCAGCGGCGTCGGAACCTGGGACTCATCCAGACGTCACCTATGCCAAAGTTGTCTGCGAATTGCTCGCCAAGCAGGTTACGCTCCATTTGCGAAACCAGGACGCCTACAAGGCGCTTGTCGAGATCGGGGTCGCGAAAGCGTCAGCACAGAAGAAAGTGCAGAACCAGACCAAAGCCGAAAAGACAACGGCCCCTCTCCAGCTTCGAAAGGAGTATCTCGAAGACAAGCAGAGTAGAATCATGAATGTTTTCAAGATAGTCACCGAATGGCACCTCGACGATCTCGACGCCCGCAGTAAGCACATCAAGGATGCGCGGGCCACTAGTCTGCTGCCTGCAGAGGGCCGAAAATATAGTCTCCTAGACTTGCAGATTGTCAAGTTGTTGGAGCATAAATATCTTGCAGGGTACATCGATTGCACCATGACCTATGAATATAGGAAAGCCGCTTCCCTCGACTACGAAGTAGATGCAAAGACGTATGCTTACCTGCACGATACGGCCAACCCGAAGAACCCTTACCAGATTGGTAAGAAGATTGGGTACGAGTTCGTGTGGCGGGCGCTTTGCCGCGAGAAGGGAAGGCCAAACTGGGACGACAGTCTCGACACACGCATATGGTCTCCCGATAACATCTGGCCCATGACGCCCAAATACCTACCGAAAAGTACTTTCGGCGGTGTTTTACTCGGTTTAGAACAGGCTGAGCAAGAGTTCGAGGACAGAATGGCGACGGAGTCAGGAAAGACTTCTACAGCGCCTTTCACGACGCCTGGCCAGAAGGCCGCCGGTCCTAATATTCCGCAACCCGAGACCTCTCAGAAGAGTGGTCAGAACCAGCAGCGCAGCCAGAACGGCCAGCGCAGTCAGAACGGGCAGCGCGGCCAGAACGAGCAGCGCGGCCGAGGCCAGCAACGCGACCAAGGTCCACAGCGCGGTCAGGGTCCACAACGCGGTCAAGGTCAGCAACGCGGTCAAGGTCAGCAACGCGGTCGCGGCCAGCAGCACGGCAACCCGCAAGACCAACACCGCGACGAAGCCCAAGAGGATGGGCAGACTCGTCCACCTCCCCCACCGACGGCAGCACAGCCGTCCGATCGTTACTATGACGACAACCTGGGCAGATGGATGGTACGGTCGGATATCTCTTCCGGATAGGAAGTATGTTTGGTGACCTCTGCAGGTGAGGCATGAGCCTCACGGTATATAGGTTCTGTTGCGTCGCGTCTGTGCGTATTTGTTAATATATCAACATGCGCATTGTCCACTGGTTCGCTAGTCTAATTCTCTTGAGTGACGGTCTTGCCTTGGATATTGAAACGAAGTAGAATACATGCTGTGACGCGAACCGTCATTGCGAGGAGTGTCTGGTTGCGTTATCTCGTATTCAAGCCGGGCGGATACCCACCAAGAGACACATGTATATCAAGTGTATTGAGATTAGAGTCTTCCCAAGCCCATTGGCGGTAGCATCGGCGGAGATGCCAGGTTTTCACATCTGAAGTTGGCGGCGGATCTGGCCGTAGTTCGTCGCCTGGACATTGCAATGGCATCACGCCTGACAGAATGAGTATAGTGACTCTGATTCAGAATATGGGCGGGTCTTGGTTCGGGGTGGCCATTGATATGCTGCTTTGTCATACCAGGGAATGCCGCAACTGCGACATCGACAGCCTACCACCGCTGTTGTCCATGATCAAAAAGGCTGCATATGTACCTTATTCGGGCTACGAGAGGCAGTATCACCGGGATGGACTCGTAATTTACTCAATGCATGCTTGTTCAGAACACGGTTGTCATAGTATTGATGGTACACTTATCCTTATAAAGGCCGCCTCCGCGTACAAGTACATTACGAAGATGTCCTGAGTCTGGCATCTAGTACTTCAGCTGCAGCCGTCACCTGCCTGAGTAGGTCGCTTTTCCTTATTAGCGCCGTCTCTAGCGTCTCGATATGGACTTCTAGGGCACCAATCTGGCGGTCTCTCTCGACCACCATCGCCTTTGTATGCCGAGCCGCTGCGACCAACCTGTCCCAGTGACCCCCGGGATCTAGATAAGAGCTTAGCAGCTCCATCATCTCATCCAGGAACTCGCCTCTCGCGTCCAACTGCGCTTTGAGGCCCGAGATGGTGTTTGTGGCGGATTGTATGGCTTCCATCTTCGAGTTGAGCCATGCGCATCGGACATTGAAAGTACGAAGCTGCTCTGCGTCGACTTTGGCGTTGCAGGTTTTGACAATGCTGTCTAACTGATTCGTAAGGAAGGATGCAACTGCATCGTTGTGTTCCTGAGGAAGAAGGTCATCAAACGAAGGCCACTGCCCGATTGGAATGTTGAGACGACGCGAAAGCTGCTCGAACGGCACGCGATACATCCTGGAGATGAACGGCTTCCCGTAAACCACAAGATATTTGATCATCTCGTTAGGTTCCGTATCTGCGGGCAGCTTGAAACCGATGTGCTCAGCAGCCGTCGTGATGTTCTTGCGCAGGGTCTGCAAGAGAACATCCTTACGATCGACCTCAGACTCGGCGGACTTTTTGTCCTTTGTCAGCTCTATCACATCTTGATCGAGCTTGTTGTTCGCGTCTCTCGACTCATCGAGCTGATTACTGAACTCGTAGTTACTGCGAAGAAGAACCATCGCAAGCATCCGGAACTCTTGGCCACGGCGCTTCGCGGCATCAATCTGAGACCCTAGATCTTGTCTCAGCCGGCGGAGTTCTCGTACGCGTTGGCGGTCTTTCGCATGCTGCTTCCCGTTGTACTGTTCCTGTACATTGCGGTTGAAGTGGACTTGCATCGCGAGTTGCCGATCGGACGCGTCCAGTTCTATCCGCAGCGCATGCCGCGATCTAAAGGCGTCGCGATACTGGGTGACTAGTTCTGTCCCCGAATCGGCTTGGATAGACCGGCCGAACAACTTGAGTCCCTCAAGCTGATACTGCAAGAGGTCGACTTCGCCGGTGTGTTGCCTTTGGAGCTCCGTCTGCTGCCTCCCGCCGACGGTCAGAAGTAGGGTCTTCTGTTTCCGCAGTGCTTGTAGCTGTTTAGCCTCACACATGGACTTGAGCGTACCAAGATATTCTGCTTCCTCAGCTCGCACTAGCTGCAGACGCTCCATGGACTTATGCTCGAAGTCCGTCTCCTGGTTCTGGAGGGCGACTTCACGGTCTCCGACAAGCGTTTCACGGAGTTGATCGAGTGCCTTCTGCTTCTCGGTCTCGAGTTCTGACTTTCTCTGCTGGAAGCCTTCCTCGTCTTTCTTTCTCAAAAACTCGGTTTCGAGTTTCGCATCAGTCTCGAGCTGCGTCTTCTGGTGCTGAAGATCACGGTCGCGCTCCTGCTGAAGCTCATTACGGAGGTCATCAAGTGCCTCCTGCTTCTCGCTCTCGAGTTGTGTCTTCTGGTGCTGAAGATCACGGTCGCGCTCATCACGGAGGGCATCAAGCGCCGCCTGCTTGTCGTCTCCGTATCGTGTGGCCTCCTTTTGGGCCTCGTCATCACGCTCGCGTCGCAGTGCATCTAATGCCCGCTCTTTCTGGCCATCAAGTATGCTCTCCTGATTTTGAAGAGCCTGAGAACCTTCATCCTTGAGTTTCTCCTCTTGATCTTGAAGTTCTTGCCGTTTCTCACCATCAAGTTCATTCTTCTGAGTCTCAAGAGCCAAGGATTGTTCCTCATGGAGCCTCTTCTGCTGCTCCTCGAGTGATCGCTGCTCCTGACTATCCGACTGGGTCTTCTGGTTCTGAAGATCCGTCGCATGTGTTTCGTTGAGCTGCTTCTCTTGACCTTGAAGCTCGTTCCGCTTCTCATCATCAAGCTGCTTCTTCTGCTGCTCAAGAGCGACCCTGTGCGACCGATGTTCCTGAAGCGCTGTCTGCTTCTCGGTCTCAAGCTGCTCGCGCAGCGTGCTGTCAGCGGTGGAATGCGCCTCGTTGAGCTCGGACCGAAGATCTCGAAGCGCTGTCTGCTTCTCGGTCTCGAGCTGCTCGCGCAGCGTGCTGTCAGCGGTGGAATGCGCATCGTTGAGCTCGGACCGAAGTTCTTGAAGCGCTGTCTGCTTCTCGGTCTCAAGCTGCTCGCGCAGCGTGCCGCTAGTGGTGGAATGCGCCTTTTCAAGATCTTCTTGTAGCTTGCGATTCGCGGCCGAGTGTTTCTCATCGAGTTCTTCCTGAAGGTCTCGAAGAGCGGTCTGCTTTTCGGATTCTAGATCTTCTTTCTGATCCCCGAGAGCTTCGGTTTGCCTCTTTTCAAGCTCCTCCCTAAGATCACCAAGACACGTTTCTTTGTCCTGGGCGAGTTCTTCCCGCAGAGCTTGCAGAACCGACGTATTCTCGTCTTTGAGAGTGTTGAGCTGCGCTCGAAGTTCCTCTTCGAGCTGCTTCTTCTGCTTCTGAAGTGCATCGTCGCGGTCGCTTGTAAGCTGCTTCTTCTCAGTCTGAAGTGCATTATCGCGGTCGCGTGTAAGCTGCTCTTTCTGCTTCTGAAGTGCATCGTCGCGGTCGCGTGTAAGTTGCTCCTTCTGCTCCTGAAGTGCTGCGTCATGGTCGCCTCCGAGCAACTCTTTCTGTTGCTCAAGCGCCGTCTTCTTGTCCGCGTCGAACTGATCTGTTCGTTCCTGAAGAGCGGATTTCTGCGCGCGGTCGAAGGATCGTTTCTGTTCCTTGAGAGCTGCTTCTTTCTCATCTTCGTACTCAGTATCGAGTCTATCCTGCGCCTCCTTGTGTTCGGCGAATAAGACTTCCTTCTGATTCCGAAGAGCGGCATCGTGCACGTTCTGCTGTTTCTGAAGAAGAGCATTGCACCTATTGATATACTTTGCTCGTCTGGCATCGGTATCTTTCTTGTGCGCCTCTATCAGTTCAGATGTTTCCATGGCTCTTGCCCTGGTCTTGATGTCGTCCTCTATGGGTCTGAGAATACCCATCAGGCGTGAGGCTCTTGTGACATCGTCATGGGACGGATACCCTGGACCGGGCTCCGGAGCGTCTAGTATTGCGTTTCTTAGTTGTCGTCGCGCCGGCTCATTTTCGAGCCGGTAATCCTCGACATCTGCGAGGAAACCCTCCATTGACGTGTCAATGTGGGGGGTGAGGGTGGGGGTGGTGGTGGAAGAGAGTGAGTGTTCCGAGGTCTGAGATCTCTTTGTTATCGTCCCTTCCACATTCGGTAGGCGCGCCCCTCCACGCGAGCACCACATGCACCAGGCTACATGTTGAAGACTATGCGGATGCAAATGAAGTCATGCCTGCATCTAACTGAATGTGTCTCTCGCCGATGCAGCGAGGTCGGCCTGGGGGGCTCACCCACAATCTTGGAGAATCCCAACTGTACGCACAGTGCGCGGATCAAGCTGCGCATCACCTAGGCATAGTTTCTTAGGAACTGTTCTAGATCATATCAACAGCGAATGAACAGCAAATGGGGTGGAAGCAGATTGTATTTAGTGTAGTCATCGCGTTGACGAAGTGCATAGCTCAGTGTAGAGGTTCCTCGATGCAAATGCCCAGTTCGGTGACCTGAGAAGAGCTTGGAACTTGAGTCTTCCCGCTCTTCGAAGGATCCGCCGCTTGTAACACTGCATGAAATATTACGGAATGTAGTGTAGCTTTGAAATAGCATGCGGTACTCTCGATTGGAGTAGCAGTCATCTCATGGGTCTACCTTGGTGGCGTGCTACATCGCGCGATACTCCATAACTATTGCCTGCAGACGTTTGCGCAAGTACTGCAAGGTTGCGCAAGGTATCTAACAGCTGTCCCAATCGTCTCAGACATTACGCAGTGACTTTGTCGCCTTACGTACATGTCCAAGTTGATGAATGGGTCTGGAGTCTGGTATAATGAGAGGGTAAGTTGGTAGATCCATGACCTGAATGTTGCGTAAGGTTCGGAAGGGAATATCAAGTGGTAGTGGACCTTACGCATCGGTTTACAGGTATGCGTAGCGCTCCGCATCCTTGTAGTCTATGTAACAGGCAAGGACAGCTAGACAGATTGCACGGCGTACGACAACGAACGCGAGTTAGACCAGCGCAAGTCAGCGCAGAGTACAACCACTGATTGTCAAGCCTACGCGAGTTTGGTTTTCATGTAATCGCGGAGAAATTTGACCGAAGTATCCAAGAGAGCGCCTGCATCAGTCCCCTACAGTACTTATCTGCGTAAGCGGCACGTAAGGCCCAATTGCTGTTCGTAAGATCGAGTACAATAAGAAGTACCGAATGGCACATCCGCGTAGCTAACAGGTGCTTGTGAGCTGCTACGCGGGTCATGGGTAGTAGTTCACTAGGGCTACGGAAAGCGGCGTACGATGGTTCCGGTGACATTAGATACCAGAATGCTACCAGTAGCTACGTAACACCTAAGAACGTTATATCAAACGTTGGAAATGTGCTGTTGTAACTAAAGAGGTTGTTAGGTCGACTTGTGTATAGTGTTTACCATGAACAAGTCAACGTAAGCCTCGATTGGGCTATATGAGTCTACGTAAGGCATGTACATGACGGAACGGATACGAGATATAAGAGGCAGTAGACACCCCATCTCAAACTATAAGCGTGGCGCTTTTCACCGTCACAATCATGGCGGTACCCAATTGCGCCTAGCGCGGAAACTCACTTTGATATTCGCCGCGCGCGCACTAACCTTTCAACACAACACCAACATCAACGCTACAATCATGAGTGACAGTAGCGGAGGCTTTCCGCCTCCACCCGGGTCCCAAGATCCGATAAGTAACTAAATCCGCTGTTGTAGCCCACCGGTAACCAACTAACAATGTGCAGAAACCCTGCTCCACCAAGAGCTCGATAAACTGGCCGCAGACCTAGAAGCAGTGGAGCTCAAGGTGCGCGCAGGGGATCAAGATTACAAGATGCCCCGTTGGAACACCAACCTGCTAGTTTCAGCAGCGGGATATCCAGAGGAGCGCGCTCGCTATCGCGAACTGATCCAACAAGGCCGCGAGCGCAGCGATGCCGCCCTGCTTGAGTACAGCCGCAGCCTCACCGCGCCTTCAGAAGAGAAGGCGCAGGCTCCGCAAGCATCTTCAGGAAAGAAGACGCTACTCAAACCGCCTTCGTTCAGATCGCCTGCACCTTCTGCTCCCAAGCTTGCACCCAAGAACGAGAGCGCGCCTACAGAACAAGTAGGCCGGAAAGCACTCCCAGCCTTTGGATCGCTTCTGAAGCGGAACTCCGGGGTGACGCCCGAAACGCGCGCGTCACAGAACCCACCTCCGCCCGCCCAGAAACCGGCGACACCCAGTCGTACGCTAGGTCCAACGTCGCAGGCACGACCACCACCCGCCGGAAGAGGCGCTGGAGCTGGATCAGCATATGGTGCACCAGCTGTTGCAAGGCCAGTATCGGCTCAGACCAGTGCCGGAAGAGGCACTGCGCCGCCAACGCAAACCCGGCCAGTCCAGACGCCCGGCACATACAGCAGAGTCGCGCCACCTATCAAGGGCCCCCTAGACGACGCGCTTGTCAGAGACGGTTGGACTCGCTGGCAGAACTGCGCCGGCATGCCGAGGACGCAGACAGCCAAGCACGAGGGTGGTCCACACGATGGACAGACTATCAAGAACGCCCAGGGTCAAGACGCGGTCGCCATCAAATTGAATCCATCGGAATACGGTGCCCCGCCAGGTATGGATCTGGGATACTGCGAGGGATGGATCAAGCACAACCATTGCGACTTCGGGAGCTGGGAAGTTTGTCCACTCCGCCATTGGGACGCAGAGCCCATCGAGCTGCGATGGCAATCGGACAAGTTTAAGAAGCGGATGTTGCGTAGCAGAGGCCCCTTCTTGCCGCCTGACGATCCGAAGACCCGATACAATGGCCGCTCGCGTGTCTACTTCAACGGGACTGTGTTTAAACCAGAGAGGTTTAGAGAATCAGCACCGGGAATGAATCCATGGTTCGATCCAGCTGTGATCAATCAGAAGGCCATTCCCACTCCTGAGCAAAAGGCTGCACAGGATGTCCAGCCTCAGAGCAAAGAGATCTTCATACAAACCGGTTCCAAGAAGAGGGACCAAGAAGCTCGCCCTTCCGTGCTGTCCAAGTTCGCGATGCCACCCAGTACTTTCGTACCAACCAAGAAATCCAAATCCCCAGATGTTCCTGCCGGCTCGAGCAAGATCAAGCATGGGGGTGAATTGGAGTCGGTTGAAGAGGGCCAGGACCGTCGCGCCAAGTCTGAGGCGCTTGACGCAAAGTGCAACGCTGATATAGAGGCATGGCGTCTAGAGTTGGAGAAGGCAGAGTGCGCCTTGCGCGCCCAGAACAAGGGTGCCAAGCTGGATAACGGGAGCAAGGAGGAGAAGGACTGAGTAGTTTCTTCGGGCGAGAGCCCTGACCGTATCCATCGTCGTTTCTCTTGACCTTGACTTGTTATGAATGTGAGATCATGCCGTTACACCCACAAACTCAGGGTGTTGCTATTCCCCGTCTGTTTATAGTCTCTCTCGAACTTTGATCAAACTACCGAGAGACCGTTTTCGACAGGCTACGTGATCTTGTATGAACAACAGGAATGAGATCCTGTGCTGATTCACCAAATTATGACAGCGACTGTCTTTCTAGATGGACTCACGTATAATACGGCGGCAAGAATGCTCCTCGAGGTAGTTTAACAGGCATCAAACCTATCGATCAACACAGACTACACTTTCCTCGGTCACGGTCAACAGACGTATACGAAGAGTGCGAGTCCTTGTATTAAAGATAGTAGTCTCATTAAGGAATGCCAGGCAGTATGGGTGTCTCTCGGGGTTTGAAAGTTGGCAGTACCACCACTGCGTCTATTTCAGCCCGTTCTGATCTCAATGTTTGAGTATGCAGGCTACTCTTTGGCACGAAGTGGAACCGTGGAAGTTGAAAGTGGCTAGTTTCGCTCTATGCATCTGTGGTAGCGTCAAATTAAGTGGGCCTCTGTATCATAGCCTACCAGCAAGCTCCCGTAGAATGTACTATCGCTACTCTACACTCTCCTACCTCATCTCCCACCTCAACCCCACTCTGCTTCTCAGAACTTCCAACACCTCAAGCGTTCACCGTTATGACATCTCGAGAGCGCGGAAAAAAGCCTCAATTCGGCGCATCACCTACTAAGAACAATACACAACGCGATCGTCGAGCTCAGCGCGGGACAGAGATGCCTGAGCAAGATCTACGCGATCAACCTCTCAAAGATCGAGCTCTCCAAAGTGAAGCTCGCCGTGCTAAGATGCAAGTTCCCTACCTCTCCAGACATATTTAGACAAAGATTGCTAACAAGATGTCCCAGCACTGAGATGAACGCACTCAACTCGCCCCTCCTTCGTCTTCCGGCTGAACTCAAAAACTCCATCTTCGCCTACGTCTTCAGCGACAACGTGTACCTGTTCAATGGCACCAACGCGTATCTCGACAAGACCACTTCCATAACTTCATTCGACGAGAACGACCTGGGCGTGCTCGTTGCGTCGCGCCAGCTGCATGCCGAGACATCCCTACTTCCATACCACCTCGCTTTGTTCCAGTTCAAGTTCAGAGTTTCCAAGGTCGAGTGGTCATACTGTGTGGAGAGGTTCGTGAAGAACAGAACTAAAGAACAAGAGCTAGCCATGGACAAGAACATGATGGTCAGCCACTTCGGGAAGTACGCAGGAAGTCACCGTTACTACCATGGCACATCAGCTTGGCATGCCCCATATCATGTGAGAAGGGAAAGCATGGAATATCCAAGTGAACGCCGAAATGGGCAGATTCTCGCGGTCAGCGATGCGGGTATGGGATAACCCAGTATTGGTATAATCCATATCTTATTAGAGGAGGATGAACAGGGTGTCTATGGGAAGGCGTTGCTTAGCAAATAAGTAGAAGAGTGAATTGGATGAAGCTGAAGGTAGCATTGCGATACCTGTCAGACGCGATCTCGAAGGGAATAGCGAAGTCTGGAGAAGAAATGAATAAAGACGCGGTTTCTACTCAACCCCCCAGGTTGATTCATCCCGGGGTGAAAATACGCAAAGCTACAGTACAATGCAAACCTTCCGTACTTCATCTAGGCGCCGACGCTCTCCGTCTTTCATTCTCTCTAAGATGTGGAGGCCGTATAGAATCTGAGCTTGCATGTTCCACTGGATGAATGGTGATACTCGGTATCCTACTAAGTAAGTCGTCTCTTTCGTGATCGTGGTCGGGATCGTGATACTCAGTCGGACTTTGAGACACAGCACTTGTTGGGGCCGAAGACGCGCTGTCCGCAGTGGCAGCACCTGTGTTGACATTTAGTGGCGGTGGTAAGCTATGGCTTAGCCATTCTTCTCTCCCGGAGTGCATAGAATGCGCGATCTGGCTAAGCCCTAGTCGGATGTCGCTTGGGTCGAGCCGATTGCCGGGCTCCTTGACTACAATCCTTTTGATGAGATCGACGCACCGTGCCGTCCATAACATGTTTGCCGGGGTGCGCGTGCCTTTCTGAGCAGTGTCCGGTAGGCTGGAAAGATGCTTGATGAACTCAGGCTTGACATCTTTGGATGTTTGATTGTAGAACTTGGGGTCCGCCGGGATGCTCTTTTCGAGTGACTTGCGGAAGGATTTGACATGGCGATGGTCCAGATTGACAGCGTAGGTGACGATCTCGGAAAGAACGCATCCAAAAGACCATACATCCGCACTCCTACAGTCCG
>Ga0265798_10006493_pt1 | contig 15367 bp, 12 predicted proteins | sample P3T30metagenome_FD_192430 | JGI IMG/M metagenome (GOLD analysis project Ga0265798, IMG submission 192430) | Plant litter microbial communities from East Loma Ridge, Irvine, California - P3 T30 | ecosystem: Environmental > Terrestrial > Plant litter > Unclassified | place: USA: California... | reverse complement strand
CAAGTTCCGCGTCACCGCAGCACCGTAAACGCACGACCATAAACGCACCACCACCACACCTCACAAGGGACATCACCACATGAAAATCAAGCACCTGATCGCGGCGGCCGCCGCCCTCGCCGCCAGCACCGCCTTCGCCGCGCCGGTCACCTATGACATCGAGCCGAACCACACCTACCCGAGCTTCGAAGCCGACCACATGGGCCTGTCGGTATGGCGCGGCAAGTTCAACAAGTCGAGCGGCAGCGTGACCATCGATCGCGAAGCCAAGACCGGCTCGCTCGACATCACCGTCGACATCAACAGCATCGACTTCGGCCACGAAAAGATGAACGAGCACGCCAAGAAGCCGGACATCTTTGACGCCGCCAAATACCCGACCGCGACCTTCAAGTCGAAGTCGATCAAGTACACCGGCGACGTGCCGACCTCGGTCGACGGCGAGCTGACCCTGCACGGCGTGACCAAGCCACTGACCCTGCAGATCAACAAGTTCAAGTGCATCATGCACCCGATGCTGAAGAAAGAAGCCTGCGGCGCCGACGTGGTGGGCACCTTCAAGCGCGACGACTTCGGCATCAGCTTCGGCCTGCCGAACTTCTCGCCGGAAGTGAAGCTGGCGATCCAGGTCGAAGCAGTCAAGCGCTGATCGACAAGAAAGCGCTGACCGTAAAGTAAACGCTCAGCGTAAACAACGTCGTCCCCGCGCAGGCGGGGACCCAAGTTTGCCAGCGCAGTGCCTACGTTTAACGCAGTGGGCAAGCGAAGGACTTGGGTCCCCGCCTGCGCGGGGACGACATGCTTCTAATGCTAGCGATTAACGACCGTCGCGGTCGAAATCACCCGGAATCGCGCGCTCGACGCGGTGCCAGCCGGCGCGGGTCGCCGACTTGGCCTGGTCCCACTTCAGGCGCGAGTTGCCCTTCGAGCGTTCCCACTCGCCAGCCAGGTGGCCTTCGTTGGCGTCATAGCCGCCGTCGTACTTGCCGTAGCTGTTGTAGCCCAGCGCATAGGCCGGCGCATAATCGTCGTAGGTGTAGCCCGGCGAGTAATACGGCTGGGTCTGGTACTGGGTGCGCCAGTACTCGTTCTCCTCGTGCGGATTGACCATGTGGCCGACGCCCTTGCCGGCCGCGCCGCCCGCCAGGCCGCCGATTGCCGCGCCTGCCGCCACGCCCAGTGGGCCGGCCGCCGCGCCGATGATCGCGCCCGCAGTGGCGCCGCCACCTGCACCGATGCCCTGCGCCAGGTTGTGATCGTGCAGTTCGTCAGTGGCCTTCGGATTGACGACTTCGCCCGCGCCACGGCCGGCCGCGCCGCCGGCCAGGCCGCCGACCACGGCGCCTGCCGCCATCCCGATCGGGCCGCCCACGGCGCCGATCGCCGCACCGGCTGCTGCGCCACCGCCGGCGCCCACGCCTTTGGCCAGGTGGTGCTCGGCCAGGTCGTCACCGGCTTTCGGATTGACCACTTCGCCCACGCCCTTGCCGGCGATCCCGCCCGCCACGCCGCCGACCACGGCGCCGGTCACGGTGCCGATCGGACCGGCCACGGTGCCGACGGTGGCGCCCAGCGCCGCGCCGCCCGCGATGCCCAGGCCGGCGCCGATCACGTGCGAGCCGCCCTGCTTGGTCCAGGATTCCTGGATATGGGCCGCGTCTTCGTCGGAGCGGGTGTGCACGCCCATCACGATGCCGCCGTTCTTGATGCCTTCTTCATAGTGCACCGCGCGTTCCTCGGGGATGCCGGCGCCGATCAGGGCGCCGATCAGGCCACCGGTGATGCCGCCCGCGCCGGCGCCGGCCAGGGCCGCCGCCAGTGGGCCGGCAACGACCACGCCCAGGCCCGGCAGCACCAGGGTGGTGCCGACCGCTGCGATACCGGCCAGCACGGCGCCGATGGTGCCGCCGATGCCGGCGCCGATGCCCGCGCCTTCGGCCGCCTTGCTGCCCAGTTCCGTATCCTTATCGGCGAAGTGGGTCGTGCGGGTAGAGTCGGACATCATCAGGTTGACGTCGTCGCGGGTATAGCCGCGGTCGTGGACGGTGCCATAGGCGCGCTCGGCGCTGGCGCGGTCAGGGAAGAGGCCGGTAACCATGCGCTGGTTCTGGGACTGACGATTGCTGTCGTAGCTGCTCATGAGGAATCCTTTCCTTGCGGGTGTAGTTGGGGTGGCCAGGCGCTGTCGAGCGGCACTGCCATGAACGTCTACCTTATGCCCATGAGCTGCAAGGCTCTGTTCGATGACGCACGGTTGACACAGTCCCGCGCGGACGCAGCCGCCGCGGCGACGATCAAACAGGCCGGTGCATGAACAGCGATGCAAAAACGCTATCTAACGTGAGTTGCCGCACCGACCTGAAGGGGACGGGTCTCTAGACTTTTTCCCATGGTCACGGCAATTGTTGGGCCTGGGGGTATGTCTTTTTACTTGAGGAGGAAGCAACCATGTTATTCATCATCTGGATCGTCGTCGGCGGTATCCTGGGCTGGCTTGCCAGCATGGTCATGAAGACCGACGCAGAGCAAGGCATCATTCTTAACGTCGTCGTTGGTATCGTTGGCGCCTTCCTGGGCGGCTGGCTGCTGTCGCCACTGTTCGGCAGCGGCACCATCAACTCGGACGACTTCAGTGTCGCTTCGCTCCTGGTCTCGTTCCTGGGCGCGGTCATCCTGCTGGCCATCGTGAACCTGCTGCGTCGCGGTCGCGTTCGTTAATGGGCAGGAAACGTCATCTGTAAAAACCAACGCCACGCGCGTTGGTTTTTTTTCCTCTGTGGTTTTATTGATGAGTCAAAAAATGTTCTGGACAGTGTTGATCACGATTGCCGCGACGCTGGTGCTGGGCGTTCTCGCGTTGAATTTCATGCCGAGCGAAAAGCAGATCGAACGGCAGCTAACCCGGCAGTACGACACCCACGACCCGCAATTTCGCCGCTCGATGGGTGTGCTGCTCGGTCCCCCTATTCTTGAAGGAAACAAGGTCGAGGCCTTGATCAATGGCGACCAGATCTTCCCCGCCATGCTCACTGCAATCCGCCAGGCGGAAAAGTCGATCAACCTGGAAACCTATATCTACTGGTCGGAATCGATCGGCACCGAATTCTCCGAAGCGCTGTCCGAGCGCGCCCGCGCCGGCGTGAAAGTCCACGTCATGCTCGACTTCATGGGCAGCATGAAGATGGACAATGCGCTGGTGGACAAAATGAAAGAGGCCGGCGTGCGCGTGCAGCGCTACCACAAGCCGGTCTGGTGGAAGCTGGCGCGCATGAATAACCGCACCCACCGCAAGCTGCTGGTCATCGACGGCAAGATCGGCTTCACCGGCGGGGTCGGCATTGCCGACCAGTGGCGCGGCAATGCAGAAGACGAAGAACATTGGCGCGACAGCCACTTCCGCATCGAAGGCCCGGTGGTCGGCCAGATCCAGGCGGTGTTCAACGACAACTGGACCAAGGCCACCGGCACGGTACTGGACGGTCCCGACTATTTCCCGGCGCTCGAACCGAAGGGCACGATGCCGGCGCAGATGTTCTCCAGCTCGCCAACCGGCGGCAGCGAGAGCATGCACCTGATGTATCTGATGTCGATCACTGCCGCGCGCGAAACGATCGACCTGTCGGCCGCGTATTTCGTGCCGGACGAGCTGACCATCCGCACCCTGATCGCGGCCGCCAAGCGCGGCGTGCGGGTGCGCCTGATCACGCCCGGCCCGATCATCGACTCCACCCTGGTCAAGGCCGCCTCGCGCGACCGCTGGCCCGAACTGCTGGCGGCCGGCGTCCAGATCTCGGAATACAAGCCGACCATGTATCACGTGAAGACGCTGATCGTCGATAAACTCCTGGTATCGGTCGGGTCGACCAACTTCGACAACCGCTCGTTCAGCATCAACGACGAAGCCAACCTGAACGTGCTGGACGAAGGGTTTGCCGCGCAGATGAGCGAGATCTATGAAGCCGACTGGGCGCGCGCCACGCCAGTGACCGAGCACAAGTTTGCGAAGCGTCCGTGGTGGCAGCGCTTCAGTACCTGGGCGGTGTCCCTGGTCGACAAGCAGCTGTAGTAAACACGGCGAAACGAGAGAAAAACGGAATTTGCGTGCGTGGTGGGTGGGATCAGGAAATAGCGGTTGACGATCGTACATGGGATTAACGATACTCATGGACACTCTCCGGAGAGATCCCTTCCCAACCAGATCAAAAGCGCATGAAAAAGACCCTTCTCTCGCTCGCCATCCTGAGCAGCTTCGCCGCCCACGCGGACGAAGGCATGTGGATGCCGCAACAGCTGCCACAAGTAGCCAAGCAACTCAAAGCCGCCGGCCTCAAGCTGGACCCAGCCAACCTGACAAAGCTGACCGAGTTCCCGATGGGGGCGATCGTCAGCCTGGGCGGCTGCTCGGCTTCCTTCGTGTCGCCGCAAGGCCTGGTGGTCACCAACCACCACTGCGTCTACGGCAGCATCGCCGTCAATTCGACCCCGGAACGCGACCTGCTCAAGAACGGCTTCCTGGCCAAGACCATGGCCGAGGAACTGCCAGCCTCGCCAGGCAGCCGCATCTTCGTCACCGACGAAGTCGCCAACGTCAGCAACCAGGTCATCACCCCTGAAGTCGCCAAGCTGACCGGCAAGGCCCGCATCGACGCCATCGAGAAGAACCAGAAGACCCTGGTGGCGGCCTGCGAGCAGGATGCCGGCTACCGCTGCACCGTGGCCAGCTTCTACGGCGGCCTGGAGTTCTACCGCCTGAAGCAGCTCGAGATCCGCGACGTGCGCCTGGTGCATGCGCCGGCCGACGGCGTCGGCAAGTTCGGCGGCGACACCGACAACTGGATGTGGCCGCGCCACACCGGCGACTACGGCTTCTACCGCGCCTACGTGAGCCCCGACGGCAAGTCGGCCGAGTTCTCGAAGGATAACGTCCCGTACAAGCCGAAGCACATCATCAAGCTGGCGCAAGACCACGCCAAGGAAGGCGACTTCGTGATGGTGCTGGGCTATCCTGGCCGCACCAACCGCCACCGCCTGCCGTCCGAAGTGGCCTTTACTTTCGACTGGAACTACCCGGCCTTCGTGCAAGCATCGGGCGAGACCCTGGCCATCATCGACCGCGAAACGAAAAACGACCCGGCCGCGCGCCTGAAATACGCGGGCCAGATCGCCGGCGTCAACAACTACTACAAGAACCGCAAGGGCATGCTGGTCTCGTACCAGGGCAGCGACTTCTTGCAGCGCAAGACCGCCGAGCACAATGCGCTCAAGGCCTGGGTGAATGCCGATGCGTCGCGCAAGGCGCAGTACGGCGCCGACATCGAAGCGGCCGAGAAGCTGATCGCCGAGCGCGATGCGGGCACCAAGAAGGGCTTCTTCCTGACCTATGCCCAGCCGAAGTTCCTGAGCTCGGCGCGCACCCTGGTGCGCCTGGCTAACGAACGCGCCAAGCCCGACACCGAGCGCAAGACCGGCTACCAGGACCGCGACCTGCCGCGCCTGACCTCGGTCATCGAAGGCCAGGACCGCACCTACGACGAAAAAGTCGACAAGGCGCTGGTGCTGAACTTCCTGAAGCAGTACAACGCACAGCCTGCGGCCGAGCATGACGCCGCCTTCGACGCCGCCCTGGGCATCAAGGCGGGCATGAGCGAAGCCGAACTGAAGTCGGCGCTGGACCGCATCTATGCCGGTTCCAAGCTGGCCAGCAAGGAAGAGCGCACCGCGTGGCTGAAAAAATCGCCAGCCGATTTCAAGGCCTCGAACGACAGCTTCATCAAGGCCGCGGTGGCGATGTACGACGCCGACATCAAGGATGAAGAAAAAGGCGAAGAGTCGGCCGGCAAGATCCAGCAAGCCTACGGCAACTACATGAAGGCCAAGATCGCCTACATGAACAGCCGTGGTCAGGCCGTCTACCCGGATGCCAACTCGACCCTGCGCGTCACCTTCGGCAAGATCGCCGGTCGCGACGTGGGGGCCGACGGCACCACCGGCTGGACCGCCTTCACCACCGTGGGCGGCGTGACCGCCAAGCACACGGGCGAAGGCGAGTTCGATGCGCCCGACAACCAGCTGGCCGCGATCCAGGCGAAGAACTTCGGCAAATATGCCGATCCGAAGCTCAAGACCCTGCCGGTCAACTTCCTGGCGACCCTGGACATCACCGGCGGCAACTCGGGTTCGGCCGCGCTGAACGCCAAGGGCGAACTGATTGGCCTGGCCTTCGACGGCACCCTCGATTCGATCATCTCGGATTGGGACTTCAACAACAAGATGACCCGCTCGATCCAGGTCGACACCCGCTACATGCTGTGGAATATGAAGGAAGTCGACAAGGCGGATAATCTGCTGAAAGAGATGAACGCGCTGTAATCGTTCTTTCTTGGTTCAAGGGCCGCGTCACCGCAAGGGGCGCGGCCTTTTTCATGGGGTTTTGCGCAGGCCATTGCGCTGTTTCGCCCGTCTGTCGCGCGCGCCACGACGCGCGGCGGGCCGCTCGCTACACTGGATTCAATCAGATTCGGGAGAGCGACATGAAGAACACCCTGATGTGCTGCCTGGCCGCGCTGGGCATGCTGTGCGCAGGCGCCGCCGCACAAGACAGTAGCGACGCGAAGCATCTCGCCGGCGCCCGCGCCGCAGTCGAAGACCTGCAGCGCATCGTGGCGCCGCATGGCGTGCAGGAGTCATACAAGACCCGCATTGGCGGCATCGACCAATGGGTCACCGTGCGCGGCCAGGACCGCGCCAATCCCATGATCCTGTTCGTGCACGGCGGCCCGGCCTCGCCCATCACGCCCACCATGTGGCAGTTCCAGCGTCCGATCGAGGAATTTTTCACGGTCGCCAACTACGACCAGCGCGGCGCCGGCAAGACCTATGGCGAGACCGATCCCGCCATCGTGGCTGAGACGATCCACATCGAGCACTATGTCGACGACCTGATCGAGGTGGCCGAGCACCTGCGCGGGCGCTACGGCAAGCAAAAGCTGGTGCTGATGGCGCACAGCTGGGGCACCGTGATCTCGATGGCGGCGTCGTTGAAACGTCCCGACCTGTTCCACGCCTACGTCGGCATCGGCCAGGTGATCAGCGTGCGCGAGAATGAACGCATCAGCTTCGAGTATGCGCTGGAACAGGCGCGCATCCACGACGATCAGGAGGCCTTGAAGGAGCTCCAGGCGATTGCGCCCTACCCCGGCAAGCAGCCGATCACGCGGGAACGCATCGTGGCGGCGCGCAAGTGGCCGCAGCACTACGGCGGCCTGTCGGCCTGGCGCAGCGAGTCGACCTATTTCTTCAAGGGGCCGCTGCTCTCGCCCGAGTACACGATGGAACAGATCAAGGCGATCGATGCCGGCAGCCTGCTGACGCTGGGCCGGCTGCTGCCGGAATTCGTCGAGGTCGACTACTCGAAGGTGAAGGAGTTCCCGATCCCGGTCGTGATGTTCCTGGGCCGGCACGACTACACGACGCCGACCGCACCCACCGAAGCATGGTTCGCGCAGGTGAAGGCGCCATCAAAAAAAGCGGTGTGGTTCGAGCGTTCGGCCCATATGGCGCCGTGGGAAGAGCCGGGCAAGACCCTGGTCAGCCTGCTGGCGTATGTGCGGCCGCTGGTGAAGTAGCGGCCATCATCGCCGCCAGTTCGGCGGCGATCTGCTGGCCCAGCTGGTAGATGTGGAAGCCGTCGACGAAACCGTGGTGGGCCTGCACGGAGAACGGCAGTACGAGCTTCCCGTCCGGGCCATCGCGAAACCGCCCCCAGGCCAGCGAAGGGATGTCCGAGCGGCCGACGCGCGTGGTCGGATGCTGGATCGACGTGAACTCGAGCCACGGGATGCAGGTGACGAACACCTGGTCCTTGGCGTCGCGCGGCGACAGGGTCGCATAGCGCCCGTTCAGGCCCGTCATGCCCATGGCCTCGACGCCCGCTGCCCGACCGCGCGCGACAAATTCGCGCAAGTCGTCGGTCCAGTCGAAGGTCGCGAAATTGAGGTCGTCGTTCTGGTTCTTGACGGTGAACGACGGGATCAAGCGCTCGATGCGGATTACCTCGTCATCGTGGATGCGGTAGCGGAAATTCTCGATCCTGAGCACCGAGCGCAGCACCGCGCACAGCAGCACGTGGAAGGGCGCCAGGTCCTGCGCCTTGCACCACGGCCGAAAGTCCGGCAACTCGAGCGGGAAGCACAGGTTGACCGACGGGCTGTCCATGCCGTCGAACAGCGCGAAACGATCGCGCCGCTGTTCGAACTTGTCCATCCTACTTTGCCTTGTTCAAGCGGCTGTTGCGCATGCCGTAGCCAAAATAGGCCACCACCGCCACGCCCATCCAGATGAAGAACACGCGGAAGGTCGCCGGCGACAGGTCTTTCATGATGTACAGGCAGGCCAGCACCGACAGGCCCGGCACCACATAGGGGCCGAACGGCACGCGGAAGCCCGGCGGCGCGTCTGCGCCCTGGCGCTTGCGGATCACCGGCACCGCGATCGATACCACCATGAAGGCGGTCAGGGTGCCCATACTCACCATATCCCACAGGAAGGTGGAGTCGACGCTGCCGGCCACCATGCCGACCACCACGCACACGATCATGGTGTTCTTCACCGGCGCCTGGGTGCGTGCGCTCACCTTCTGGAACACCTGCGGGATCAGGCCGTCGCGGCTGATCGCGTACAGGATGCGGGTCTGGCCGTAGATCGTCACCAGGGTCACCGAGAACACCGACACCACCGCGCCGGCCGACAGCACCAGCGCCGGCCCGGCCTGGCCGGTCACGTTCTGCAGGATCACCGACAGGCCGGCCTGCTGGCCTTCGAACATATGGGCCGGCTGGGCGCCCATGGCGGCTACCGCGACCAGCATGTAGAACACGGTCACGATGATCAGGGCGGCCAGGATCCCGATCGGCACGTTGCGGCGCGGGTCCTTCACTTCTTCACCGGCGGTGGCGATCGTGTCCAGGCCGATGAAGGAGAAGAACACGGTGCCGGCGGCGGCGGTCACGCCGGCCATGCCGGCATAGCCCGAGGCCTCGTTGGTATTGAAGAAGGGCTGGAAATTGTTGGCGTCGAAGCCGGTGAAGGCGATGGCGGCGAAGAACACCAGGATCGCCAGCTTGATGACCACCATGATGGCGTTGGTGGTGGCCGACTCCTTGGCGCCGCGCACCAGCAGGAAGCCGCACAGGATCACCAGGATGATCGGCGGCAGGTTGATATTCCCCGGATGGAAAGTCACGGCATGGTGATCCGAGACGAACATCGGCGAGCGCAGTTGCTCCGGTATCTGCCAGTTGAAGGCATTGAGCAGGAAGTTGTTCAGGTAGTCGGACCAGCCGATCGAGGTCGCGCTGGCCGCGAGCCCGTATTCGAGCAGCAGGCAGGCCGCCACGATGAAGGCCGCGAACTCGCCCACGGTGGCATAGGCGAAGGAATACGAAGAGCCCGAGGCCGGCACGCGGCCCGCCAGTTCGGCGTAGCACAATGCCGTCAGGCCGGCGGTCAGCGCGGCCAGCAGGAAGGACAGAACGACTGCGGGACCGGCTTTCGGCACCGCTTCGACCATCGTGAAGAAGATGCCGGTGCCGATCGTGGCGCCGACGCCGATCATGGTCAGGGGGAACAGGCCGAGCGAGCGATGCAGGCCGGGCAAGGCGCCGGCAACGCCGACGCTGGCGGTGTCCTCATGATGGGGGGCTGACGATTTGGTACGTAACAGCTTCTGGCCCAGGGTCTGGTTCACGGCGTGTCCTTCAATGCGCATCGGCGATCGGCTCGGCGGCCGCTGCTCGACAGTCTCAAAAACGAAGATGCGATTATAGGGGAGTCCGCCTCCCTCGCAATAAATAGTTGAAATAAGAGTTTAAATAAGGTGCATTCCGAAAGCATCTTTGATAGAATTTCTTCCGTCGACTTATCGTTGCCCGCACGCGAAGACCATCTGGCGGGCTTTTTTCAGCATCAAAACATGCTTTTTATTTACATCTAATAAGGACCCTCCATGATTTCTGCCGCTTCCCGCCCCTATATCGACGCTTCGGTTCCCGTGCTGCGCGAGCACGGCCCGGCCATCACGACCACCTTCTACGCCAATATGTTCAAGGCCCACCCGGAACTGGTCAACCTGTTCAATATGGGTAACCAGGCCAGTGGCGTACAGCAGCAGTCGCTGGCCTCGGCGCTGTTCGCCTACGCCGCCAATATCGACAATGCCGCGGCCCTCGGCCCGGTGGTGAACCGCATCGTCCACAAGCACGTGTCGGTCGGCCTGACCGCCGGCCACTATCCGATCGTCGGCTTCCACCTGCTCGGCGCGATCAAGTCGACCCTGGGCGACGCCGCCGTCGATCCGCTGATGAAGGCATGGGAAGAAGCCTATGGCTCGCTGGCCAAGGTGTTCATCGAGGCCGAAACCCAGATGTACCTGGATGCCGGCATCGAAGCGGGCTACCTGCGCGCAATGCGCGTCACCGAAGTGATCCGCGAAAGCGAGAACGTGCTGTCGATCCGCTTCGTGCCGCAGGATGGCGAGCCGCTGCCGCCGTTCAAGGCCGGCCAGTACGTGAGCGTGGAAGCGATCTTCGACGATGGGTTCCGCCAGCTGCGCCAGTACAGCCTGTCGGATGCCCAGGGCCTGGACTCGATGCGGATCTCGGTCAAGCGCGAGGACGGCAACCAGAATATCCCGGCCGGCGCCGTCTCCAACTGGCTGCACCGCAATGTGGAAGTGGGCGACATCCTGCAGGTGAGCTACCCGACCGGTGACTTCTTGCCGGATACCGAGTCGGACGAGCCGGTGGTGCTGCTGTCGGCCGGCGTGGGCATCACCCCGATGATCGGCGCGCTGAACCGCATCGCCCTGGTCAATCCACAGCGTCGCGTGATCTTCGCGCACGCCGCGCGCTGCGCCGAACACCATCCGCACCAGGCAGACATCGCCGCTGCCAAGGCGCGCATGCCCAACTTGCAGGTGGTGACCTTCCACGAACTGGGCGACGCTCCCGGCACCCTGCCCGGCTTCATGGACCTGGCGCGCCTGCCGAAGTGGCCGCGCACCGAGACCAATGTCTATATGTGCGGCCCGCTGCCGTTCATGCAGGCGCAGTGGAGCGCGCTGCTGGAAGACGGCACCCCGAACAGCCGCATCCACCGCGAGGTGTTCGGTCCGGACCTGCTGGACAACCTGCTGTAGGCTCTCTAGTCCAGCAGGTGCACCCGGTCGCCAGTGATGCTGCGCTGGGCCGGGTGGCCGTACACGCGGATGCCGCCCGAGCCCGACGTGCGGGCGAACAGCGACTGCTTGACGGTGGCGCGGATGCCGCCGGCGCCGCTGGCGCCGAGGTCGGCGTCCTCCGTTTTCAGGTCGGCCAGGTCGACATTGGCCGAGCCGCTCACGCGGGCGCTCAGCGAGCGCACCGCGCCGCTGGCGTCCAGCGAGCTCGATCCGCTCAACTCCATGCGCGCATGGTCCCCTTTTACCTGCCCCAGGCGCACACGGCTCGATCCCGACAGGGTCGCGTCGATGCCCTCTAGCTGCAAACGGCTCGCGTCCAATAGGCCCGAGCCGCTGGAACGCGCATTCAGGCTGGCGACTTTCCCACTCAGGCGCACTTCGGACGAACCGCTCCTGCGCACGTCGAGCGGCGCCCCATTCAGGCCTTCCACTTCGACGCGGGTGGCGCCGGAGGCGCGCACTTCAGACAGGCGCGGCGTGGTGTAGACGATGCGCAGCGGGGTCTTGCTGCGCAGGCTTTTCTCGGAATAGATGCGCAGGGTGTCGCCCCGGGTCTCGGTGCGGATCAGCGGCAGCAGATTGCTGTCCGCCTCCACCACCAGTGACGGCGCCGGGCCGACGCGCACCTCGACCGGCAGCGAACCGCTCACGTCCAGGGCCGCCAGGCTGGCGATGGCGCGCTGGTCGCGCGCAGCCACGCCGTCGCCCTCTTTCGCATCGCTGCTCCATGCGGTGTGAACGCGCGTGTCGCCGTCGCCTGGTGCGACGATGATGGCGCAGCCGGTCACGGCAAGCAGGGAAACGGCGCAAGCAATGGCGGTAAGGGGTCGCATGGCAGTCCAATCAGGTTGTTGTTAGAGTGATGGCACTCTAGCAAGCCCCCTGCTCGCTCACCATCTGCATGCGACAAACGGCAGGAATGGCGCCCTGGACTGCGCATGGACGGCGCGAATGGCCTAGCCGAACAGCGTCTTGTATTCTCGCGGCTGCGAACGCAGGTACTGGGGCGGGGCGAACACCTGGTCTCCCAGCTCGGCCGCCGCATGCCACGGCCAGCGCGGGTCGAACAGCATGGCGCGCGCCAGGCCAATCAGGTCGGCCTGGCCTTTTTGCAGGATGGTTTCCGCGTGTTGCGCTTCGGTGATCAGGCCCACGCCGATGGTCGGCAGGCCGGTTGCCTCCTTGATGCGCTCGGCGAAGCCGATCTGGTAGCCCGCTCCCAGCGTGATCTGCTGGTGCGGCGAGACGCCGCCGCTCGAGACGTGGATGAAGTCGCACTGCAGGCGCGCCAGCTCCTGGGCCAGGCGCACACTCTGCTCCAGATCCCAGCCGCCCTCGACCCAATCGCTTGCCGAGATGCGCATCCCGACCGTCATCGACGGCACCGCGGCGCGCACCGCGGCAAATACCTCGAGCGGGTAGCGCATGCGGTTTTCCAGCGAACCGCCATACTCGTCGTCACGGTGGTTGGCCAGCGGCGACAGGAACTGGTGCAGCAGGTAGCCATGGGCCCCGTGCAATTCGATCGCATCCAGGCCGAGCGCATGGGCGCGGCGGGCCGCGGCGACGAAGGCGTCCTTCACGCGCGCCAGGCCCGCGCTGTCCAGCGCCAGCGGCACCGTGTCGCCGTCCGCATGCGGCACCGCGGACGGGGCTTCGGTCTGCCAGCCATGCGGCTGGTCCAGCGGGATATTGCCGCCACCTTTCCACGGCACCTCGCTCGAGGCCTTGCGGCCGGCGTGGCCCAGCTGGACGCCCAGCTTGATCGGGGAATGACGGCGGATGGCGGCGACGATCGGCTCCAAGGCCTTCGCATGCTCGTCCGACCACAAACCCAGGTCGCTTGGCGAGATGCGGCCTTCGGGCACGACGGCGGTGGCTTCCAGGATCAGGAGAGCGGCGCCGGACAGCGCCAGGTTACCCAGGTGGATCATGTGCCAGTCGGTGGGCAGGCCGTCGACGGCGGAATACTGGCACATCGGGGCGATCACGATGCGGTTGGACAGCTCCAGCGAGCCGAGGGAATACGGGGAAAACAGCTTGCTCATGATGACTCCTGCAAATCGAGGATCACCAGTCTAGCCCGCCGGGAGGATTCGTGCTGACGGCAAAAGAGCGAGCCGGGGCTCGCTCTTCTTTAACCGATGCGCACCACCATGATCCCGGCGCGCAGTCCTACCCTGACATCAGGATTGGGGAACACGACCAGCTCCTCGTCGTGCTGCACCGTGTACACGGTGTCGGCATCAAGGGCGATCACCTCGCCCTGCTTCATCGGCGTGAAGTTCCAGGTCTCGCGGCCTACGCGCATGCTGAACGCGTCCGACAGCTTGATGATCGACTGCGCGGTCGCGAACACATGGGGCGCGACCCTGGCCGCTCGCGCAGGCTCACCGCGCAGCAGGCGCTCCAGCGCCTTCGATGCATCGGCGAACTGCGACAGGTCGTTCTGCCCCAGGGTGCCGACCCGCCCCAGTTCGACCGTGGTGCCGGCCGCGCCGAGATGCTCGGCCGTGAAATAGCTGTAGGTGCCGGCGGAAGCCGGATTCATGATGATGGCCTGGATCCCGGCCTCGCCCATCCACGCGATGAGGGTGTCGCGGGCCCGGTCTTCGATCAGCTCGGGCACGATCGCGAACATCGGATAGTGCGAAGGCCGGATCGCCGTGTGCAGGTCGAGATGCCAGCGCTGCGGCCCGCTGCCATCAAAGAAAGCGCGGGTGACGTCGATCAGCACGTCGGCGCGGCCGGCCTCGAAGGTTCCGGCCAGCGAACCGCGCTCGGCACGGAACATGCGGTTCAGGTCCGCATCGACAAAGCGTTTGCCAAGACGGATCGCATCGATGTTCCCAACGCACAGCATCAGGTCCACCGCCAGCGTATCCGGCGTGCGCGACAGCGCCTCGACCAGGTAAGCGACCATTTCGATCGGCCCGGTCTCGTCGCCATGCACGCCGACCGATACCAGCACGCTGGGGCGATCGACATCCGGCGTCGCGGCCTTGACGGTCAACACGCCGGACGCAGGCTGTGCGACGACAAAGCCGGCGTCCTCGAAACGCTGCGCGACCGAGGCGAAATCCGCCTCGGCCAGCGCGCGCACTGCTTCAGGCAATGCGCTCACGACTCAGGCCGCCAGTCGTTCTGGGCTCAAGCCTTCGGACAAGGCCCACACGTCCAGCATCGCCTGTTCCAGGTCGGCTGGCTGGGCGAAGCCGGTCAGGCCGCGCGCAGCCATCACTTCGTCGACCGCCGCTTCCATATTGCCGTCCTGGCCCGCACGCTCGATCACCTGCAGCAGCAGGCGCTGCTGGGCGCGGCGCAGCGACTGCAGCGCGTAGTTGCGCAGCTGTTCCTGCGACTTGCTCTGCGCCGGCAGCTTGAGGCCCAGTTCCAGCGTATCGATGCCGACCTTCTGGCGCAGCACGGTGCCGATCTGCAGGAACTGCAGCAGGGTCATGCCGCCCGGACGCTGCACCGACACGGCGGCGAACAGGAACGAGGCCTGCGATTCGATGAGCTCGACCGCCTTCCAGGCCGCAGCGAACGGCGCCGGCAGGCCGGTGTGGCCGTCGGCTTCCGAACGGATCTGCGGCGCCTGGCTCGCGTCGGCCTCGGCGAACAGGGTCGACAGTTCCTTGAGGCCTTCCGAATTGGCCGGCAGCGACAGCATGCCTTCGACCACGGCGCGCAGCATGGCGCGGCTACGGTTGTCGACCGAGACCGACACGTCGCGTGGCACCACCAGCGCGTCTGCGTCGAGCGCATCGAACCTAGGGGCCAAGTGCAGGGCCGCCCAGGCACGGGCCCAGGCCTTCACGACCTCGGTCTCGTCGATGCGGTGCTCCAGCGCCAGGTCGCGCAGCATCAGCGGGCCGCAGCGGTTGACCGCCTCGTTGGCCAGCACGGTGGCCAGGATAGTGTTGGCCAGCGGGTGATCCAGCGGATCGCGGGTGGCGACCAGCTGGGCCGGGAAGTAAGGACGCAGCAGCGAGTCGGCCCACACTTCGCTCGTCAGGTCCAGTGCCGCCAGGGTGCGCTTGAAGCGGTTCTTGACGTTGGCGATGACCACCGCCAGTTCCGGCGCGGTCAGGCCCAGGCCCAGCGACTTGCGGCGCTGCAGTTCGGTGT
>Ga0265798_10006492_pt1 | contig 15368 bp, 26 predicted proteins | sample P3T30metagenome_FD_192430 | JGI IMG/M metagenome (GOLD analysis project Ga0265798, IMG submission 192430) | Plant litter microbial communities from East Loma Ridge, Irvine, California - P3 T30 | ecosystem: Environmental > Terrestrial > Plant litter > Unclassified | place: USA: California... | reverse complement strand
GAGGCCTGAGCCATGAGCACCACCACCACACGCCGCGACCTCCTGCGCTTCGGCACCACCGCAGCCGCCTACGCGGCCGGCGCGTCGATCGTCACGGGCGGCATGGCGCTCGCGTCGCAGGCCAAGGGCGCTTCGCTCAACGCATGCGAAACCACGTTCGCGCAATGGAAGGCAGGTCTAGCGATCCTCGCGAAGGACGAGACCACCGACGCGCAGATCGCGAGCTGCTGGAAGCGGGTCGATGCTGCTGAGGAGTTTCTAATGGAGACGGACCAGCGTTCTCCACGCCTCGCGGCGATACTCCTGTGGATGGCCTTGCATCATCGCGTCTCGTCTCCCGCGGATGAACTTGCAGCCAGAAGCGAGAACATCCGCCATTTCGTTCAGGACGGCGACCATTTGGACTGGGACGCAAAGCTGCACGTTCGAGGCCTTCGCGCTCTTGTGGAGGCCCGCTGACATGGCAACCCAACTCACGCAGGGGTCGCCGCGGCCCGTCCCCACCTTCGACCCCGCCGCATGGCTTAGCGCCCTTGTGTCGATCGGCGGGGGCTATGCCCTCGCGTCCGGTCGCAAGCTCTGGCTCGTTGTGGAGGATTGCACGGCTATCGACATTGAGGATCTGATGCGCCCGTTGATCGGCCACCCCGATCGCGTCGAGGCCGTGCGGTCCGCCATAGAGCGCCGCCAGAACGGAGGGGCACTCTAATGGCCCAGGTTATCGCATTCCCCGGCGCATCGCTCCCAGCAGCTCCGCAGCCGCCCCAGCGCGCCAAGAAGGCCAAGCCCGCAGCGCCTAGCCCTGTCATCGTCAAGATTCGCCGCAGCGTCTCTATAGCGCGGGTCAGCCGCCCCGAGGACATGGCAACCGCTGCAATCGCACGCATGGCCGACAGCTTCGAGGCGAACGCCTACGCCCTCGCGCAGATCGAGCCCGGTAGCGAGCAACACCTAACCGCGCTCAAGATGGTCGGCATCCGCAAGACCCTGCCCCGCAATAACCTGCGCATCTTCACGACGCCCGAAGACGTGGTGGAAGGACTGTGGAAAGCACATCGCCGGGTCGACATCGTTAACGCCGAATACCGTCTGGCGGACCTGCGGCATACCCAAGCGCTTCACGACAAAGACGACGACGCACTGGCGCATTGGGTTGCGATCAAGGCCGAGGCCGAGACGCGGCTATGGCTGGAGTACGAACGCCTGATCCGTATCCCCGCCACCAGCTTGACGCAGTTCGACCAGCTCAAGCGCGGCAAATGGCTGTGGAGCGTCGGCAACCTAGAATGGATGCGGATCCACAAGGCAGATCTTGCCGCCGTGGTGGATGACGAGCTGGCCCACCTGAATGCGGAGAAGGCAGCACGTGGCACCAAGCGGAAGGGGAAGGCATGATGGCGAGCCGAGCCCCCGCATATGATGCGACCCCGCTGGACGTGCTGCTGGCGTCGATACCCAGCCCGCCCCGCCCTATCCTCGCGCGCCTTACGGCTCGGATGATCGTACGGCTCGATGAGTTCGATGACGCAGCCGTGCTGGATCGCGAGAACGAGTACCCCTCGATCGCTCCTCCCCATGGCGTCGTCTACGGTTTGGGCACGCCGAGGAGGCGCAGGTTGTTGCTATCAAAATGGGGCGCGATCTTCGCCTGCGTCGGGCCCAGTAGCGCAGACATACTGGGCGGTCGGATGAAGCATCTAGAGAGCACATTGCTAGGGATGGCAGGGCGCTCCTCTGAATGGCAAGCGGACCCGCAATTGCACGCGTAGTCTGCGCAGACGATCATGGCGTGTCCCGCACGCTAGTTATTTCTCAGGACCGCTCCGGGACGTGTCGAGGTCAATGTCTTCGCCGGGGTTGCCACCGCCAGCACCCGATCCGCTGCCGTGAACCTCGCCAGTCTTGTTATCGACGTAAGCCCGCTTGCCGACTTCCGGCGGAATGTCGCGACCATCGGCCGCTTCGTCGGCGCCCGCGTTGTGAGCGCCGTCACGGTTCTTCAGATGGCGTTCTGCAGCATGGTCGGCACCGTCGTATTCATCGCCGGAGTAGCCTTTGCCCCTGCCGAAGCCGTCCGCAGTTCGATCGGCATCCCCGATTTTATGCTAACGTTGTCGACAGGCTCAGGTGTGTTGCGCGCGGTCATCGAGATCTCCTTTGGTCCGGCACGTCCAACGCACAAGCTGACATGCCGGGGGCGGACCGTCAGCCCGCGAGCAGCCACTCCCTCGCTTCTTCGGGATCGCCGCTGAAGTATTGTACGTCTCGCCGTTCCGCGGCCCGCCCGACCTGCATCCGCGCAAGCGTCTTGCTCGTAACGATCGCGATCCGCTTCGACCTGGCGGCGTGGTTATTCAACACCCGCTGGAAACCAACGATAGCCTCTTGGGATTGGATAAGCATCTCGCGCATATCGACGAGGGTCAGGTGCTGGTTCCGCCCGCACCTAAGCTCTCGATGCGCGACGTCCCGGGCATGCTCAAACGCATCGATGTCAGGTTGTGCGAAGAACCCGCCCATGGTGATTGTCACCAGATTAAGCGCGGGAGTCGTCGTGATAGTGAAGCGAGGGGCCATGCCTTCCGCGTAGCGAACCCGGCTTACGAAAGCGTTGCTGCCAATCTCGGAAACCTATCGCCCCGGTACCGCGTCCTGTTCCGCCTCAACGCCCACATGATTGGATCGATGGACGAGCTAGACGACTTCTCCGACTTCGCGCCCAACAACGATCGCTGTTCAGATGATGGCGGCGATCATGGCAACCCAGTTTGTCAACGATACAGGCCGGCCCAAAACGATCGAACCTTTTGTTGCGCGGACGAATTACGGTCGGATTGTTGAGCCGCCAAAGTTTCAGTGATGAACCGCAAACATCGTCTTGACGATAGCCCGCACCACGGGAGCAGCGTGGCACGGCTTATAGCCCAGGCCGGGGCGGCCCTAGACCTTTCCATCCTTGATCTCGACAGCATCAGCTGGCTGCGCCACGCTGCCTCAGTTATTGAGGAGGCAACGAGATGAGATGGCTTGTTAAGCTAGCCGGCGCTGTGGCGTTGGTCGCGGCCTCGCCGGTGTCTGCGGATAGTTGGCTACCAGCTACCCGAACGAGCTACCTTTCGCCTGATAAGGCGACGCGGCTGACCGTGGTCCCGCGCGATATAGAGACCCCGCTCGCCTACTTTACTGACAAGGTCGACGGCAATGAGCCCGCAGGCCAGCGCCGCGGCGGCGAACCTCGTGCGCTCGGAATCCTAGAGCGACGATCTGGTCAAACGTGGACCAAAGTGTGGGAGATGCCGCTCGTTAACGAGGTGGCGCCCGTGGACGCGCTGGTCGCGAACGGCGGCGGAAACATCGTCACCTTCGACAACTGGCATTCGGCCGGCTTCGGCGACAACGTAGTTGTGATCTACCGCAGAGACGGATCGCTGGTGCGGTCGATGAAGCTAACCGACATCCTCCCCGAAGATTACGTCCGTGCGCTGCCTACGAGTGTGAGCTCGATGTGGTGGGGTGGCGAGCACGAGCTGTCGAGCGATGGCAGGCAAGTGGTGCTGAAGGTCGTCGTGCCGAGCAGCCGCGGATCAATCGGCGCGCCGCGCGGCTATGTCGATGTGAGGATCGATCTCGCGACAGGGGCGGTTGAGAAGCTCGCGGGCCCTGCATGGACTCGAGCCGTGGCCGCCGCCGCGCCTATAGCGGCTCGTTCGAAGGCCCAGGAGGCGACATGGCGCGCGGAGATGATCGCCCCTCTCGCACCGCCGTCGGGCATCAAAGACATTGATTGGAATCGGTATCTCCATCAAGCAGTACAGCGCCTTGCTCCGAAGAAAGACCGAATGGGGTTCAATCCGGTCTGGATCCTTCCGGCACCCGGGGCGCCGGAGTTTGCTGAGCGGGCAAAGAACATCGCCGAGGCATTTACTGGGTCGGACGAAACAAACGACATAGCCTTTGCGAGCGCCTCCGCCCCCGAGGCTTTGGCCCGAGTGCTGATCGAGGCTGTGCAGGCTGCGCCGGCCGGCGGTCTTGTCGGATCGCGAGTGTTCGTCGCTTTGCCTTCGGCTCTGGGAGCGAAAGTTCGTGCCGCGCTAGGCCGGAGTGGCGCGACAGTGATCGTCTTTGATCCCGCCCTTCCGATCCCACAACGCGCCGAGGCGCTGAGCAAGGTCGGCGTCACACCTGACCAAGCTGCTACAGCATCCGCTCGGGCTGTTGCAGAAGCCCGCCAGTTCGAAGCGGATGCAGTGCGCCTCGAGGCGCTGACACCGCCCGAGCCGAAGGCGACTGGAAAAGGCGAGGAAGCAATGGAGGTGATGGCAGATCGCCTCGAAGTCGAAGCCGACAAATCGGAGCGGCGATAGCCGTCCGCGCGACATCATGGGCAATATGGGGTCAAGCACTCCAACCCGACCGCCTCGCCCTTGGCGCGGTCCTCGTATTCGAGCATGCTGATGGTGGTCATCTCGGCTTTTACGCCGCGGCGATCTGAAGGACTGTCACGTCCTAGGCGACAACCAAGGGTAGCCGGTGCAGATGGCGACGGGCAAGCCGAGCTCCACCGATGAGGCGTAACCAACGCAACAGGACCTTAACTATCGGCGGTTACCGCACGGAGATCCATTAAAGGGATCTGCGATGAAGCGCTTCCTGTCTTGCCTCGTTCTGTTGGCAATTGCCCAGCCTGGGCAAGCCGCTAGCGACGACGCGCCATACTACGGTCCAATGAAGCGCTGGAATGTCATCGGCTTCCAAACCGGCTACAAAGACCGAACCGAGAAAGACGGATCGTGGCGTATTGATGCCGCGGTCCACGGTCGGACTGATGCGATAGATATGGCCCTATACCGAGCTGCAGAGCGTGCGCATGAGCTCGGCTACCGCTATCTCTTTCTCTTAGGTGGTAACGGATCGAAGACGCCTGGCCTGGATACGGCAACGGTCTACGCCCGACCCAGTCATGATGCTGTGCCGCCGATCGGCTGCCGTTCTAAGAAGCTGACGAGCTGTTACACTGCGGACGTGCTCGAAATTATGCGCATCCTCGGCGGCCCTGGGGGATCGCAGCCGGGCGTGCCCATTTTAGCTGGTCAAGACGAGTTTGGCCGGGATGTGTTCTCGTCAGGTTATGGGACGGGAGGTGTTACATCACTGGTCCCAGGCGGCATGGTACGCAGCGAGGTAACAACGATTGTCGACGGCAAGCTACGGATTCGGGGGGCGCGCTCGGCACAAGTTCGGCCGGGGTTTGTTCCGGCCACCGCTCCCACGCTTCCGGCGCAAATGGTGACTGGGCCGATGCTTCCTCCGGCGTTAAAGTATCCGCAGCCCGCGGCTCAACGCCCCCTCTCACACGAAGCGCCGACCAACACACGTTTCCAGCAGGCACTGAAAGCGGCTCAGCCTGTGCGTGGCCGTGACCCGAAACTAGGGTGGACTATCAGCGACTGATGACGCCTGCCGACAAGCTACTGGGGGCCGATTGCGCAAACGTTGCTGCAGTTCTTCCCACTCTCGCACTATCTGAGCTTCCTCAACCCGCCGGTTGTTGCTTCTGAGGGTACGCATATGCTGCTGACGTCGCGATCGGATCAGGAGGAACCCGATCGCCGCAAGCGCAGCGAACGCTAAGGCTAGCGCGATCTGTAACAACGGCATCAGCCTCTCCGCATCCAAGTCCGTCGGATAACAGAACCCGATTCGGTCCTATCTATCTTAATTTGCTAACGATTGGATACGATTAACATCAGCGCCGCAGTCCAGCCGCAGTCCAACAGTGACGTCAGCGCGGTTGGCGCCTGAGCGCCTTCGGTCTCCGACTTTGAAGACCCCCGACTCCAAGCCTTTGCGGAGAAGGCGAAGAAATTTCAAATAAAACGGCTCGCCCCCAGGGTCAGCCAAGAACGAGCCGGCCAGTCACTTTCTGGGCATCTGGCCGTACACTAACGCAGAACCAATCGGGGGGTTCAATGGTAACGGCCCGCCCTAGCAAGGGAGAAAGGGCGGGCCGGACGGATCGACCACTTGGGGAACAACTAATCGCTCCATCATAATAAGTACGATTGAATTTCGTCGTTGGCTTCAAAGAGTAACGGCCCGCCTCGAGCGTGAGTGACTACGCGAGGCGGGCCGACCAGCGCATTCAAGGATGCGCTGACGAGGCCTGAACCGCTCGTGTTCGACAACGGTCCACATCGGAAGGAATAAATACGGTCTGCGTCGCCCGACGGCTGGCTGGCCGCCCTGCGCGTTAGAGGTCTTGCGCCCCGCCGCGTCTGCCATTCTTAGTTATCTGATAACGCATATCCGCGGGCGCGTTCGCCAAGCGCCGCAAAGATTGCGGCTTGGTCCAGATGGGCGCGGCGCTTCTCCGATGTCGTCGAACGAGCGGCAGCGTCTAGTTCGGCAATAGTAAGCTTCTCATAGTCGGGTATCGGAAGGCTGTCTGACATTCCGGAATCCCGTCGTTAACCAAACTTCGGCTTGGTATCGGCCCGGATGCGAAACGCAACCCATCTGATTGTATTATCGCGCTAATTTGGTCAGTTTTCGATCTAAGCCAGCAAGGGCGACCGTGAAACTGCCGGTGCGTTAGCGATCGCCGTAGAGCCTCGAGGTAGCAAACGCATCCTGCCAGATGGCTCTCAGCAAGGGCTGTCGTTGCTCGTCGTACGGGCAGTGATCCAACTGCCCATCCGGATCGTTACTCGCAGTGACCCCCTCGTTTCGCGCGATCTCTGCCTCGCTAGATATACCATCCATTGCGGTCCCCAACCCACGTTCCTCCGCGGTTATCGCCATGCCTCATTTCTCTGTCACGGCCAACCGACACGCTTAGTAACAATTGATTTGGTTATTCCAACGGGCCATTAAATCCCTGCTTCTAGGTTATCCCCTGAAGTAACCTCGGCCGGGTAACACCGGCCGTTTTTTTGCCGTTGCTCAGGGCATCGTGAGCGCTTGTTGCGCCGCAACAGCCATTTCACGAAACGCAGTTTTCCATGTTGCGCCTGCGTCCGCCCACGGCGTGCGGTCCTCCACCCGCTCCATCCGGCTTTCCCACATACACGTCGCAACGTGCTCAATCACCGCGTCCTCGTCGTTGCTCGTACAAAGCCTGCAACGGCCAGCCATATCGAAACCTTGCAAATCTGTTCCCGTTGCGTTCCATAACCGGATGCATCGGCAAACGCGAATCACGGTCGACTTGGCGATCTAGATCCTACGGGACACGTTGGCGGAAACGTCGAACGGTCGCGTCGACTCGGTGCCGGTGCGTTTAGCTCTGCGCTGCCTATGGGCCCACTGCCCCGAGCGCTGGCCGCTTGTAATGTTCTGGTAGGGCGCGCAGCAGGATAATCAGATAGGGCGTAGCCAGAGCGTGACCGCCTCGTTCAACGGGATCGTCCGCCAGCTGAGACGATCCGGCGCCGATTCCGAGGCAAGTACGTAATTACTGAAGAGGAGCATCGACGATCGCGTCTACTGCTGAGGCAATCCGGCGCCAATCTTCAACAGCCATGTTATCGTCGATGACATCCCCCAGCCGCGAGATGATGTACTCCGCGGTCAGTGTGCCATGCTCCGCAACAATCGCCCCGGCCTTCACCCATCATCGCGGTCGCTCATCATATGTCGAGGTGGCGCCCAGCGATCTTGGCAAGCAGCGCGTTGGCGACCATGTCATTCGCCCGCCCCGTTGTCTGCTGGTATGCCCGAAGCAGTTCGGCGTCTGCCATCTCGCTAGGCTTTGATGTCGGTTCGTCCATTTGCGAAGCCTATGCGCGGTCGACCGATTCGAGCAACCGCTCAGCCAGCCTTCATGTTCGACGACGCATTGTTGAACGTCTTGTTGAGGCTGCTACCTAAGCCCTGCATTGCAGCGATCGCAGCAACAGCGATCAGCGCGGCGATTAGGCCGTACTCGATGGCGGTGGCCCCGCGGGAGTTCCTAAGAAGTGCAGTGATATAGTGGCGCATAATCGTTCCTTTCTTGGCGGCAGTAGACGACAAGTGTTAAAATCGGATTTGCGCGGATTGCTCCTATCTCCCTCGCAGCGGTTTGGTACGGAATGACATGGACGAACTCACCACCTCGCGGCCGTTACGAGCGGCCTTTGCTCAGGAGTTCAGCCCGCTCAGCGTGCTCCGCAAGTTCGTCTAGCTTCGCAGCAGATGCCAATAACGAGGCCTTCTTTTTAGCCAGCGACTCATCTTCCGCAGCTGCGCGATCAACGGCCGCACGGTTGCGTAAATCCTGGCTCACTATGCTCATACTGGAGGGCTACCTTTTCAGATTATCTCGAGGGGCTATGTAGTGCCCATGGACGAGCTCACCACCTCCATCGTCGGCATAGACTTCCCGAACGAAGATAAGTCGAAGAGCAACGGGCGCATGGAGTGCATGCTCTGCGCCCCGGGGGATTTGGTCGAACTACGCCTTGAGCCGAAGAACCCGTTCGAAGCGAACGCCATTGCCATCTTCAGCGACCGGGGCACGCAGCTGGGCTACGTCAGCGCCGAGCGTGCTCCCCTGATCGGCAAGCGGATGAAGGAAGACGACGCGAGCGCAGTCTTCCAGACGATGCACGGCAGCGGGGCCTATATCCGGATCCGGTTCGGAGGCGGGTTGCCTACCCTGCCCGACCCGGTCGCTGATGTTCCGAAGCCCGCCCCTCCCCGCCAGATGCGGCCGGCGCAGCGACCCGTGTACGATCCCCACGCGTTTTACCCTGATGAGGAAGGCCCGGAATGGGGAGCATGAGCGATTTAGACAGGGCACTTCAGAAGGAATACTTGCACCTCTCTGCAGTTTGGGACGACTTCGACCGCCGCGTTCTAACGATCAAGGGCTGGACCGCTGCCGGTAGCATCGCCGCGATGTTCGCCTGGTCGTCGAAGGTTGAGGCCAGCATGGGCTTCGCGATCGGACTGGCGCTTCTCGTCATCGCGATGTGGGTACTGGAAGCGCAGTGGAAGGTGTTCCAGCACTCGAACGGCGCTCGTATTGACGCGCTTGAGGCCCATTTTGCGGGGACCGACATAGTTAGCCACCCGTTTCAAAGCCATCTCCGATCGCGGCGCATCCGCGAAGTCTGGGGCCCCAAGGCGCTTCTCATGTGGTTCTGGAAGCCCTTCGTCTGGATTCCCTACCTCCCCCTGTTAGTGATGATTCTGCTGACGATCTACGTTCGGTGATTCCGAAGGCCCTGAGTTCGGCGCCTGACCGATCGCTGCATGCTGCTGCAACCGAGCGTCGCTAGATGCGGCGAGCAGATCGTCCGACAGGTTGGACGCGCATTCGACGCCCAGCGTGGTTGCAATGCCCGGCCCCTCTACGAGCACCTTCCCCTCAGACGCACAAACGATAAGCGGATCAGTCAGCGGTTTGTCGACCATCGGTGTCCTCCAATGGCCGAGAAACTACCGACGCGTCAGATCGTGCCCCGGCGGTTGAAACCGAACCAGTTCAAATGCGACGAGCAGATCCGGATTGACGCAGGTCAATTTACTGATCGACCTCGGCGTTTATTTGGCGAGATGATGAGACCCCCCGCTGAGATCCGCGCGCATGCCGAGACGTACCGAGAGTTACACGCATACCTCCAGGGACCGATCCTGACGCAAGCTATTGAGGATGTTGCTCTGGCACTGGACCAACTCGCGGTGTCGATCGAGCGGCAGGACGATGCAGTACGGGACGCATCCAGGCTTGCGTTGAGCTTCGGCCACTGATCGAGTTCTATCGGGTTGAGGAAGAGCTGATGACCCAAAGCGGTAAGACGTAGCAATCCGAGGCCCCCGTCAGCTATAGATTGTCTGCTCGTATCAGGTTGTTGACGCAACGACCGCCGCAAAGCAGTTTCATAGTGCCGGTCCTCGGGCAGGCGAATGCCAGATGCGTAAACTGCTCTTCGCTGCCGTTCGCTATCCCTGCTCGCCGGGTCGCCCTCGATGGCTGCGCGGTGCAAAGACGCTAAGGGACGTTTCAAGCAATGTCCGAAGGCCCCGGCTATGACGGTCCGATGCAAGAGCGCGACCGGCAAGTTTGCAAAGTGCGGTACGGCGGGCGCAAAGCCAGTCTAAGACGAGATAAGCGCGGCAATCACGTCCGCGCTAGTTCTGAACCTTGCGCGCCGTTCGCCCCCTTCGCGTCGGTGCGCGATGTGTCCGGTAAACACCGCGCGTCTTGTGGCTAAAGTAGCCCCCTAGTAGCAAAGACCGGACGGGGCGCGCATTTCTAAAGTAGATAACGAGTAGAAATAGGAGCGCCCGCTATCGGCGCTCACGACGCACTGCCGAGCGGGCTTTGCCGAGTTCGACGATATGCGTGGGCAGTGCGCCGGCGAGCCCGTTCAACTTCTCAGCGTGGTAATCGTCCCCCCAGTCCGCGAGGTCCGATTGCACCGCGAGCAGATCGGCGGCGTGAATCTCGATCGCCTTTTGGTCGTCGCGTTCGGTCGCGTTTAGAAGCGACCGCTTCAACACATCCGCAAGCCTGCGCGTGTCACCCTCGTCGCCTACCGTCTCGGCATGCTCAGCGGCCCATACAGCCGCTTGCAGCATGCAGTACCCGTAAGGCGTCGTCTCGGCCTGGAACATCAAGTCTTGAACCCGGCGGCGCGCAACATCGAGGGGCGTCATCGTATCAGACATGGGGGTGTCTCCTGTTGGCCCGTGGGCGGGGTGTTTCTGCGGGATAGGTAGCCGCTGTTAGGGATCTCGGCGGCAGGCACGGGTGGGCTGTTTCGGGCTGTTCATCCCGAATTTTCCGACGCGTCAACGCGCGTGAGGCAACTCGCTCAGCTCTATTGAACGAACGACGGCTTGAGCGCGGCCGGTCTAAAACTGTCTGAAATAGACCCGGATAGGGTGCCTGAAATAATTCGGAGGGTGCCTCGCAAAATTCGCTGCGGGGTGCGCGAATATACGGCATTATTTTATTCGAGACCGCCGCCGCTCCGGCCCTCGCGTTTGAACCCCGTTGATTGTTTTTCAAACGCAGCGCGGCCCGTTCCAACCTAATGGCACTAATGGCGCTAATGGCACGGCCTCTCTCACTCGCCCTCGCTCCAGAAAAATAGAGATAGATAGAGACCTCTTTTTGGTTACGCAGCGAGGGCTTGCCGATAGTGCCATTAGGTCGCGGATCAACGGAAAGACCCCGTGCCATTAGTGCCATTAGTGCCAAATGGGACGCGAAGGTCCTCAGCTTTAGGCTCGCGATGGTTGGCGCAGCAGCATACAACGCGGCATGTTCACCGGCCCCCGCATCTATCTGATCACCACAGCCGTTGTCGCAGGCGTAGCAGTGGCGCTCGGGCACATTGCCTAGGGCATCGGGTTGGTCGGCTTCGCACTGCTGTACTATCCGAAGCTCAAGAAGCACGACGAGCGCCGACCCTAGTTGATGGGAACGGGTCGTCACCGGCCAAACTCCCACAGCATCATCGGCTCAATCGTCGAGTGCGTACCGTGGCGCATGCCGCCGCGATCGAACGACGAACGGGTTCCGCTCAAGGCGTCAGCGACTGTTACCCGCTTGCTATCAAGCATGAGGATGCGCCGCCCATCGAGCCAAACCGCGAGCCCCTGAAAATCCCAGTCGTCACGCGGCCCCACGCCGAACAGGTCGCCAGCCGTCCAACCGAGGGCCATTGCCTTAGCGGCCCACCGATCGCGAGCGAGCGTCATGGCGTCGGCAACCACGCCCCGCCAATTAGATGGGCGCTCCAGCTTCCGCGGCGGCGGCAGCACCTCCAGCCGGCGAAGCGCCGCCGCCATATCGTTGGGTAGGCCGAAGTTCTCAATCGGCACTTCATCGACACTATGCCGAACACCCTCCGCCATCACACTCGCCGCGACGTTCCGCCAGTTAGACATGCGCCTCTCCGTGCACTGCAGGATTGACGAGATAGTCTTTCGTCGCCTGCCCTGGACGATCGCCCATGCGCGTCGGTGCGGGTCGGAGCCAACCGGCCTCCGCCAGCGCTTCCGCCGCCGCATCAACGTCCGATGCCACCTTGAGCGTTGCGATACCGCTCGACCGGCGCACGTCGCGCAGATTGACACGTTGAGCCCCCGTCTTGAGAATATGTTTTCCGAGCGCCGCCGCGTTACGCTCGCTGAGGGGTAGTGCGGCATCACCGAACACGCGGATCGCGGATGGCTTCGCGTAGTCGTCAATGAACCCGAGGACCGACACCACCGTCTCAGCGCGGATAGCGGTAGGCTCGGGACCGTCGCCCGCCGCCCATCCGATCAATTCGGTAATGAGCGACAGCCGCAGGACCATCCCGCGCAGCTTGCCGAGGAACCCTTTGTAAAGCCCCGCCGCCTCGCGGATCACCGCATCGTTGTCCCGGATCCACTCTTCGAAGATCACGCCAGCCGCATCGTTGAGCATGAGAACGACAGCCGCCACGCGCCCGTCTTCATCGCGATCGGGACGGAGCCCGAGCAACCGGCGATAAATGCGCTCGAGCAATGCCACGTCAGCAACGCCCCTCGGGCGCTGGTATCGGATCGGATCGGGCCACGCCCACAGGAAGCGCGCAACCAGCCCGTCGTCCGCAGACTTCAACAGGCATTCGGATAGCTTCTCGGGCTGGATACCACCTAGCACCGTCACGCCGTTAAACTCGACGAAAAGCGGGGCCTTGAGGTTCTTACGATCGACGGTGAAATGCCGCCCGCCGAATGCCTCAACTCCCGCCCGCCAGGCGAATAGCGTTCGAAGCTCATAAGCCAGCCCGCCAGCTCGTCGCGTAAATGTAGGATGCCGTTGGGGTTGCCCGCTAGTATCTCCATCACCGCTTCCGGCGTGCCATCCTGCACCATGAGGCGCGGCCGCTGCGGCTCGTCGGGCTCTACCGCGGCGTCGGGCATCGAGGGGGTTGCCACCCCGCTCTTGGTCGCCTCTTTCACGTTAGATTGCCACGCGGCCTTCTCAGCCTTCGCGCGTTCCGCCGTCGTGTGCCAGCCGATCAACCCGGCCTTGTGCTGTTCCGCCATCTCACGCTCCATCCCTTTGAGGGGGCCGGTAGCGGCGTCGATCGCGGGCGACTTGTTCGAGGACGGGTCGCCAACTGGTGCGATCCACAACACGCACGGCTCGCGCCACTGGGGAGCTTCGCGGAACGGCTGCACCGATCGCTTGGCACCGACGAGCGAGGCCGCAACGGCGATGATGCTGACGGCCACGTATTCGGCAGGCGCACCCGCACCCGCCGCCAGATCGCGCACCAACGGCCACAGGTCTCCGAACATATCAGTCGGCATATCCGGCGGCGGCGTGCGACCACCCGCCAGCACCGTCATATCGGGCTTTACCCAGACCGGAGCGGATTGCGCCCCCTGCCCCATGTAGTGCGAGGCGTCCTCGAAGACTTCCGCGGCATCGAACCGCGCGGCTAGACCGGCGTTCATGCGCTCGCTCCCATCAATTCGGCGTTGAAGTCCACGAACGGCGGCGTCGGGCGCATGATACGAACCGATAGGCCCGAGGCGGCATAAGCCTCCGCGGCTTTCTGCGCCGCCGCCTCACCCGGCGCATTGCCGTCCGCCCCGATTACTACCGAGCGCACGACCGGCGGAAAGATCATGGCGGGCATCATCGACGTACCCGCTGCAACCCACACAGACCGGCCCAAGCCCTGAGCGAGTGTCAGACCGTCCTCCAGCCCCTCACAGACGAGAATACTGGCGGATGGTGGGCCAAGTTGCACAGAGCCACCAATGACGTTCCCCAAGCTATACTTGACCTTAGGCTTGCGGTCCGTGTCGGTCGCTTTCGTCGCAGCCTTGCGCCCGTCTTCGGTCAAATACGTGCGTTGCAGCGCGACCAGATCCCCGGCCGCGTCCGTGACGATCGCGACGAGGGCGGGCAAGAGCCCCGGGCCGTTCGCTTCCAAGACACCGTTCCCCTTTATCTGGGGCGGCGCGAGGCGAGCGAACCGCAGCGTGTGCGGGAGGTCCATCGTGATCCCGCGCGACCGCAGATAGACCGCGGCCGGCGTCCCCTCGATCGGCACCGAGTCCTTGACGATCCGCTGCGCGATCGGCCGCATGTCGGTCTTCGGCTTGGCGGGCGCACGCTGCTGCTCCAGCTCGCGCAGCGCGCCGCCGTCTAGCATGCCGATCGCCTCGCGGGTCTTCACGTTGTAGGCGCGCATGACGAAGTCGATCACGTCGCCTTGAGCCCCGCACCCGAAGCACTGGAACCGGCGATCGTCGGCGTAGATCGTGAACGACGGGGAGTTGTCCGGGTGGAACGGGCAGCACCCTTTCCATTCCCGACCAGCACGCGAGAGCTTCACCCCCGCCTTGTTCGCCACGCCCGACACTGGGAAGCGGTCGCGGACGTGCTGCACGGTCGCGGCAAAGGCCGCGCTGTCCATCTGAGCCATTATACGCTCCCCCGATCCGAGGCGGCGGCGGGGCATATCCACACGTCGCATTGCCCCGCGTACAGGTCGCGGTTCATGGCGTAGGCGGCTGCGATTGCGACTTGGGCGCTCGGGTATGACGTGAACTCACCCCAGCTATTGCCGGTTGAGGATTCGTGCGCGACCTGGAACCCTGCGGCGTCGTCACCCATAACGCAGACGGTCCCGGTATATGGGCGAGCCGGCGCTGGGAATGCGAGAATGCGGCTCATGGGCGCGGCTCCCTCGTGTCATGCTGAGGATCAAACTTGCGCGGCGGCTTGCCCGTCTCACCGAAGACAAGGCGTAGCCCTTCCGCTTCCGCCGCCGCCATCGCGAGCGCACATGCTGGCTTGAACGGCCGCGCCGTGGCGATCCGGCTGGCGAACGTCAGCTTGCCGCCGACCAACTCGCGCCGGACGACGCACCAGTTTGACCGATCGACCTGTTGCAAGACGATGCATAGGTTGTGTTTCCCGCGCGCGCTCATGCCTGCGCTTCCCGGCGATCGTGATGACAAGCGCGCCAGACGATAGCGTTGCGGCCCGAGACGTTCGGCCGGCGCAAGCCAGTGTCCTGGATAGCGTGGCGGTCCTTCAGCGCCGTGAAGCGGGGTTGCAAACTGTACCGCGGAAACTCGGCGCGGGCGCACGTCTCGTCAACCGTGAGGCCGTCCGGGTATTGGTCTAGAACCTTCAGGACGACGCGCTCCAAAGGGCCGGCCTCAATCGAGGCGAACGCGGCGGCGCTGGTGGGCTGGTGGCACCGGCTCATGCGTCGCCTCCATCGGAGAGAGGGGGAAGGCCAGCGCGCTCTAATAGCGTGGCAAGCCATGCACGCTGAGCCTCACTCAACGGCGTTGGGTCGACGACGAGTTGACCAAGGAACGACCCGGCCTTGCGCGTCTGGCGAGCGTCGGCGTTTAACAACGCCAGCGCCGCC
>Ga0265798_10006491_pt1 | contig 15370 bp, 9 predicted proteins | sample P3T30metagenome_FD_192430 | JGI IMG/M metagenome (GOLD analysis project Ga0265798, IMG submission 192430) | Plant litter microbial communities from East Loma Ridge, Irvine, California - P3 T30 | ecosystem: Environmental > Terrestrial > Plant litter > Unclassified | place: USA: California... | reverse complement strand
TTTTGTCATTTGCTAGTACCGAATACGCTCCCCAGCCCCAACGCCCGCGCCAGTACCTTTGTGGTTTCATCCCTAGCTCATGCCGCCGCTCGCCACTCCCACTGCCAATACCGCTTTTTCTGGCCTCATCTCGGTGGTTGCCCCGCTCTATAATGAGGTCGATACCGTGGCCCAGCTCGTGAGCCGCGTGGCCGCCGTGATGCAGCAGCACGGCTACGACTACGAGCTTATCCTGGTGAATGATGGCAGCACCGACCGCAGCTGGCAGATGATGCAGGAGCTGGCTAGCCACGACCGCCACCTGGTGGCCATCGACCTGGCCGGCAACTACGGCCAGACGCTGAGCCTGCGCGCCGGGTTTGCCCAGGCGCGCGGCGAGGTCATCATCGCCATGGACGGCGACTTGCAGCACGACCCGGCGTATATCCCACAGTTTATCAGCCTCATAAACGAGGGCTACGACATGGTGGGCGGTGCCAAGGCCAAGCGCCCCGAAGGCCCCATTGCCACGGCGCTGGCTACCACGGCGCACGGCATTATCCGGCGGCTGTCGGGGGTGCAATTGCGGTATTTTGGGGCTACCTACAAGGCGTACCGCAGCTACCTGGTGAAAAACGTGGAGATGCTCGGCGACGCGCACCGCTTTTTGGGGGCGCTGGTGGCGCGCAAAAACCTGCGCTACTGCGAATTTCCAATTGAGATTCACGAGCGGCAGTTTGGGCAGAGCAACTACAAGATTAGTAAGCTCTTCTACGTCATTCTGGACCTCTTTATCCTGCGCTTTTTCATTGTGCACTCGCGCAAGCCGTTCCGGCTGTTTGGCTTGTCGGGGCTGCTGAGCCTGCTGCTGGGTGGTGGGCTAGCCGGGCAATTTCTGGTGCGCTCCATCTTCTTCGGGCTCAATATTTTTGGCACGTATCCGCTCGAATTTATTTTTAGCCTGTTCCTGATAATGGCGGGTATTTTCCTGCTCTGCTTCGGCGTGCTGGCCGAGATTGGGATGTACAACTACTACTCGCGGCGCACGCGCAAGCCCTACGTGGTGCGGCACCTGGCTACGTCGGTGCCCAGCGGGGCCGTACGGTAAGCGTGTTGTCTTCTTATTAGGAATCGACCTGCGTACTGCGCTGCGGAGGCGCTCATACTACCTGCGGAATCACGTTGAAAAAGCTCATTATCAACTGCGACGACTACGGCTGGGATGCGCCCGCCACCCAGGCCATCCTGGAGCTGGGCGCGGCCGGGCAGGTGAGCAGCACCACCGTGATGGCCAATTTTGCCAGCGACGCCGAGCTGCGCGCGCTGGCGCGGCTGGCCTCCCCCGCGCTCTCGGTGGGCCTGCACCTGACCCTGAATGCCGGCCAGCCGCTGAGCGCTGTCTCGGCCGTGCCCTCGCTGGTGGGTGCGGACGGGCAGTTTTACCCATCCAGCCAGCTGTGGCAGCGTTACCTGCGTGGGCAAGTGCAGCGCGCCGAAATGAAGCTGGAAGTAGCCGCCCAGCTGCGCCGCCTAGCCGGCGCCGGGCTGGCCCTCACCCACGCCGACAGCCACCAGCACCTGCACCAATACCCGCTGCTAGGCCCCGCGCTGCTGGGCATCTTGCGCGAGCTGGGCGTGCGCCGGGTGCGCCGCCTCACCGCCGCTAGCCGCCTCGATGCGCGGGGGCTGGTGCTGCAAGCCTTCGCCCTGAGCAGCCGGCTGGCCCTGCGCGGCTTTGCTACGCCGGGGGCGCTGGTGAGCACGTTTTCGACGGAGGCGGCCAGCGCGGTGGGCTTTCGGCGGGGCGTAGCGGCGGCTTTTCAGCGCGCTGACGTCGTCGAGTTCATGAGCCACCCGGGGCTGAGCGAACGGGCCGGCTCGCCGCTGATGCGGGTGCCGGAGTATGAATTCTGGCGTAGTGGTGAGGCGCGGGAACTGCTGCGGGCGCTGGGCGGCGAGCTGATAAGCTACGCGGCAGTGTAGCCAGCTTTTTGGTTATTTATTCTTAAAAGCTATTAGCTAAGCCTTAGTGCCAGCCAAACGTAGCAAGCAGCGCGCCCAGCAGCAGCGCCCCCATGCCTAGAATAAAGCCCAGCAGGTTTCGGGCTTTCCCACTGGCCCACAGCGTACCAGCGGGCGCCAGCAGCAGCGCTTTGGGAATGCATAGGTAAAAAGCGGCGTACAAGTAGACCACTACTAACTCGCAGCCTAGCCGAAGCCATTACAGCAGAAAGCAACGGCTAGTCTGAACACGTGGAGCCCGGTATTTAGGCCCAGGGCGGCCCAGCTTATTTGCTTTATCTGGCTCGTGCTCTGTTCATGTTGGGCAGCAAGCAACTGCTTTGACTTGCGGAAGATACTTGCTTAGCAAGCATCTTCTACATCTTCTAAGCTGCGCTTAGTTGCGCCGCCGCTCTACCCGCACCAGCGCCCCTACCAGCGACACCAGCGCCGTGATGACGTAGAACAGCACGCTCACGCTCACCGCTACCGGCCCGCTAAGCACGAAGAGCTTAGCCCCATATAAAAACGTCAGCTCGCGGGCGCCCAACCCGCCCACCGTGAGCGGCAGCACCGCCGCAATGCTCGACGCCAGAAATACTAGTAAGTAAGGCAAAATGGGGCCATCGGCCGCGCCTAATGCAGCTAGCAGCGCACAGGCGCACAGCACCTGTGCACCCTGCACCCCCAGCGCCTGCCAAGAGGTGCGCCCAAACGCCCCCCGAAACTCGCCAAACAGCCAGCGGCCCAGCCCGTAGCTCAGGCCCAGGCCCAGCGGCACCAGGGTCAGCGCGCCAGCCCGGTACCAGCCGGGGTAGTCGGTAGCCGCAAACAGCAGCAGCAACAACACCAGCAGCGCCACCATGCCGCTGAGCCTATCGAGCAGCAAGGCCCGAAAAATGACGCCCCGCCGCCCCGGAAACTCCTTGCCCAGCAGGTACACCTTGTAGCCGTCGCCGCCGATGCCACCGGGCAGAAACAGGTTGTAAAACATCCCCAGCCAGTACAGGCGCAAGTTGTAGCGCTCGGTAAGCTGAATGCCCACAGCCTGAAAAAACGTATTGAGCCGCACCGAGGAAATGAGCTTGGAGAGCGTGAAAAGGGCCGCTGCCAGGGCTAGCCAGCCGGGCCGCGCCTGCCGCAGGGTGCGGCCTAGGGTGGGCAAGTCGAGGTGGCGGGCTACTAGCCACAGCGCCCCAGCCATGAAGGCCAGCTTGGCCAGCAGCAGCAGGAGCCGCCGCCAGGCCGGCGCAGGCGGGTTATCGGGGGAGCTCATGGGTTATTGAAACTCGACCAGCCGGAAGGTAATCTTACCGTCAATGGTCAGCTTGTCGAGCGTGCGGTAGCGCTGGCCGCGCAGGTAGCGCTCATCGGCTAGGTACAGCGTGCCGGGGCGTAGCGGTAGTGGGGCTACCGTGAATGTCTCGCCGCGCTCGCGCGAGATGTAAAAGGCCTCTACATTGTCAAACGGCCGCCCGTAGGGATAGAGCGCCAACGGGCGGCCCTTGGTTTCGCGGCCTATCCGAATGGCGCCCGTGCGGTAGCCCACCTCCGGCGAGGTTTGCATGCGGGCGGGAAATATGAATATATCGAATGCCAGACGCAACACCAGCAGGTAGTAGCCCAGCACCAGCAGGCGGTAGTCGGCTAGCCGCCAAAACACGTACGTGCCCAGCCCCAATACCACAAAAAACACCCCACTCAGCAGCCCCGAATCAGGCACGCCGCGCAGCATAGCCAACCCAGCAGGCACCAAGCCGACCCGCGCCGCCAGGCGCAGCAGCGGCGGGGCCAGCAAGGCCAGCGTACTTGCGGCCAGCAAGCCCAGCAGCAGCTTGTCGAGCAGGCGGGTTAGCGGCACCCGGGCCGGCTGGTACTGCGCATACAGCGCAATTACCACCGTCAGGCCCAGCGGCACCAGCATGAACAGGTAGCGTGGGATGGTAGCCGGCGACAGCCAGTACACCGGCAAAATCGCTAAAAACAGCAGGGCATTGTAGCGCAAGAAAGGCTGCTCGGCCACGCGGCGCCGGGCGCCGGGCACGAGCAGGCACAGCCCAAGCAGCGTCCAGGGCAGAAAGTGCTTGATAAAATCAAACGGAAACAAGAGGATGTACCGCACCGACTCGGCCAGCGGGGTAGCCGTTACCACGCGCTGGCTCGACTGCGACCAGAGCGTAGCCAGGGCCACCTCCAGCGAATTATGGCGGCTGTAAATAAAGAAATACGTGCCCAGAATGGCCAGCAGCACTAGCCCACCCAGCACGTGCTGCCAGCTGAAGAGCCGCCGCCATTGCCGCGTATCGAGGCAGTACACCAGCAGGGCAATGCCTTGAAACACCACCGAGGGCAACCCTTTCAGCAGAAAGCCCACGGCCGTGAGCGCGTAGGTAAGCACGAATAGGCGCGTCCACTGCCCGCGCTGCCCCAGGTACCAGATGGCCATAAAGCCCAGCCATGTCAGCCCCGCATGCCAGAGGTCGATGAGGCCCAGGAAGGAATCGTAGAACAGCACCCGACCCGTGGTAGCAAAGGCCAGCGCCACCGTAAAGGCCAGCCGGCTGCCTAGCTGCGGGCGCAGCACCCGCCACAAGGCAAACGCGTAGAGCAACAGCGCCGCGATGGTGGGCAGGCGCAGGATAAACTCATCCTGCCGCCCGGTGAGGCGAAAAAGTGCCACCAGCAGCCAGTTGAACAGCGGCGGTTTATTGTAGTAGGGCAGCCCTTGCAGCGTGGGACCAAAGAAGTGGTCCGAATAGTGCATTTCGAGGGCAACCAAGGCCCGGATGGGCTCATCGACCAGCAGCGGCTGCCAGCCCAGGTGCAGCAGCAGCGCGGGCAGGGCGAGGGCCAGCGTAAACGCCGCCACCCACCACGGCCGCTGGCTAAGGGCGGTAATTAGGCGCCGGGCTAACGATTCTACCACAAGTTTTGTTAAGATGATGGGGCGTACCCGGTAGGCCGGCCGCTAGCGGCACGGGCTCGGCAAAGGTACGGCTGGGGCGCAGGCCCGCTAGCCGGGCGCCCCGCTCCCGTTCGTTTCGTATGTTTGGTATTATGTCGTCTTCCCCCACCCCTACTGCTGCCCCCGACCGCCTCGCCCAAACGCTGCTGCGCCACGGCCTGCGCCAGACGCCCGTGCGCCGGGCCGTGCTTGCTGCCCTCGCCGGCAAAGGCTATGCCCTCACCGGGGCCGAGATTGAGCAGGAAATTGGGGCGGATACCGACCGCATCACCCTCTACCGCACCCTCAAGAGCTTCGAGCAGCAGGGCCTCATTCACCGCGTCATCGACGACACCGACGTGCTGCGCTACGCCGCCTGCTCCATCGAGTGCTCAGCCGATGCCCACTTCGACAACCACGTGCACTTTAAGTGCGGCGTGTGCAGCCATACCTACTGCTTGAGCCAGGTGGCCATTCCGGCTGTGCAGTTGCCCGGCGGCTTTCAGGCCCAACGGCGCGATTTCTTGCTTTCCGGCACTTGCCAGCTCTGCCAAGGGTAGGTTTGAATTAATCAGTTGCGCCCGCTCAAGCCCACTTCCTGATGCATCACGCCTGATTAACGGTATGGTAGGCCAGCGCTTTGCTGCCGGCCTGACGGTATTAGTGCTGAGCGCTAATGCTCACTTGGAAGAGGGCGCCAGGCACCGCACCCAGTAGTGCTGGTACGTTAGCGCTGATTCTGCGAACTGGCGGCTGGCTGAGCCATAATGCAAAAAGCGTCCACCAGCCGAGGCTAGTGGACGCTTTCGTAAAAACGGGAGTGGAGAATATCGGAGTCGAACCGATGACCTCTTGCATGCCATGCAAGCGCTCTAGCCAGCTGAGCTAATCCCCCGTTTAGTGGCTTTACCGTAGCGCCTATTGCGATTTGGTTTGACAAAAGTACGGCAACTTTCCGCTTATGCAAGCGCTGGGGGCAACATTCTTCGCAACTACCGCAAAATCAGGCGCAAAAAAAATGGCGAGGAAAATTCCCCGCCATTTTTAAGGCTATTTACACTCGGGTACTTAGTTGAAGCTGTAGCGTACGCCCAGCTGCCCCTGCCAGCGCGACAGGAAAGGTGCGATGTCGTACGAACGGTTGGTGGTAGAATACGAAGCGGGGAACGAGAAGCTCGGCTGTGCGTTGGCACCCGTCGTTTCGGCACGCAGCAATTCAACTGCGTTGTTGGCCACTACGTACTGGCGACCCCAGTTGGTGTTGAGCAGATTGCCCAGGTTTTGAATATCAAACGTTACCTGGATGGTGTTTTTCTTGCCACCAGCCATGAAGTTGAAGTCCTGTGCTACGCGGATGTCAACCTGGTGCGTCCAAGGCAGGCGAGCAGCAAAGCGCTCTACTACCTGGCCGCGGTGCGAGCGCAGGTAAGGGTCGTTTTCGATGAAGGCATCCAGCTGGTCCTGCACCTGCGTTACCGAGCGGCCTTCCGAGGCAATGAGGCGAATCTGGCTTTCGTCACGCACATTGGTGGGCACGTAGAGCAGGTCGTTGCCGTTGTTGCCATCGTTGTTCAAGTCGCGGCCCTGGCCGTATATATAGGTGAGCGGCTGGCCCGAAAGCCCTTCGTAGAATACGGTGAACGTGGTAGCCATGGCGTCACCTGCGTAGCGGAAGGTATAGCCGGCGCTCCCGATTACGCGGTGGCGCTGGTCGTTACGCGAGTAGCCCAGCTCGGGGTTATTGGGGTCAAAAGCAACCTGGTTGAACTGATAGTTCGACGAAGCCGTGCTGCTGGAGCCGCTGTTGATTTCTTTCGACTCGCCGTAGGTGTAAGCTACTGTGGTGTTGAGGCCACCTACGAAGCGCTTTTGCAGCTGGAAGGTAGCGTTGTAGCGGTAGCCCTTGTTGGTGTTATTTAGCAGGTACACGTTGGTGTAGCGCTGGTCTAGGCGGCGGCGTACTACGCCGGCCACCGTGGTTGCATCATAAACCGGACGCTGGTCGGGGCCAGCCAGGCGGCCAATGGGGGCGGCCAGGTTCAGGTCCTGATAATAGATGTCGTTGATGGTTTTCGAGTAGATACCCTCCAACGTAGCTACGATGTCGCCGGGCAGGCGGAAGTCAACGGCCAAGTTAGAACGCCACACCTGGGGCAGTTTGAAGTCGTTGCGCACCAGGTTAATCTGGCTGGTGGTCGTTTGCTGGTAAGCCTGCGAGATACGGGTGGGGTCGAGCTGAATACCCGGCAGGAAGGTAGAGCCGGCAGCCTGCTGGAATACCGAGCCCTGAATCAGGCCACTGTTGGTGTAGCTGTTGGAAATCCACACGAACGGTACGCGGCCGGTGAAGATACCCGTACCACCACGCACCTGCACTTTCGAGTCGTTGTTCACGTCCCAGTTGAAGCCCAAGCGGGGCGAGTACAGAATCTGCCCGTTGGGCGTATTACTGGTTTGGTACTCGCTGCCGAAGCCGGGGTTAGTGAAGGTAGTGGGGTTGTTACCGGTAGTAGTGCCGGTAGCCGTGCTGTTGAAGGCCGTGTTCTGGCCAGGCTTGTCGAAGAAGACCGGGATGTCGATGCGCATACCCAAGGTCAGGCGCAGGTTCTCAACCGGCGTAAACTCGTCCTGCGCGTAGAAGCCCAGCTGAGCCGCCTTGAACTTGGACTCGCCGCCGTCGGCGGTGGGGTAGCTCTGGCTTACGCTGGTGGCGTTGCCACGGCGAAAGTTGTTAATCGACGTGAAGGTGTAGTAGCCCGCCGCGTTGTTGAGGAACAGGTTGCGGAACTTGAAGCCCTCGTTGTGCGTGCCCAGCGTAATGGTGTGCTTGCCAAACTGCTTAGTCAAGTTATCCGTAATCTCGATAATGTCCTGGTCAAGCTGGTTGCCTACCGAGCTGCGGTCCTGGCCCAGGTTGTAGGTAATACCGTTGTCCACAATCTGATAGGCCGGGCCAGGAGTACCGAGCACATCGCGTGAGTCACGAATAGCGGTGTAGGTCAGAATCAGCTTGTTGGAGAAACCACCCGCGAAGCGCGAGTTTAGCTCGGCTACCGTGCTGTTGGTGATGTTCGTGAATTTGTAGGCGTTGTTGCTGAAACGCACGTTGTTGGCCAGCCGCGTGATGTTGTCATCAAACGCCTTTACGAAGTTGTGACGCAGCGTCAGGGTGTTGTTTTCGGAGAGGTTGAAGTCGAAGCGGACAAAAATCTTGTTGCTTTCCGTGCGACGGCTCTGGTCGATGTAGCTACCGGCATCGTAGTTGCCGTAGCGGGCCGTGTTCGCAATGTTAGCGATAGCACGCAGGCTGTCGAGTGGGGCGCGCGAGTCGGCGGTGCCAGGCGTGAAGCCTAGCGGCGAGTTTACGCGGGCCAATTCCCCGTTGAGGAAGAAGAATACTTTATCCTTCACAATGGGGCCACCCACGCGGAAGCCCGCCGTGTAGTTATGAAAGTCAGCAGCCTTGCTACCATCGGTTACGCTCTTGCCAATCGAATTCTGGTTGCGGCCAAAGCCGTAGATGGAAGCTGACACGTCGTTGGAGCCCGAGCGGGTGATGGCGTTTACGCCAGCGCCGGTGAAGCTACCCAGCGTTACGTCGTAAGGAGCCAGCACTACCTGAATCTGGTCGATGGCGTCGAGGGCGATAGGGTTGGTCCCCGCCTGGCCACCGGGCGTACCCGAGTTAGCAAGGCCGAATACGTCGTTGTTCACGGCACCATCAATGGTGATGTTGTTGTACCGGTTGTTGGCACCGCCAAACGACGAGCTGCCGCCACCACCCGCCTGGGGCGTGAGGCGCGTGAAGTCGGTGAGGTTACGGTTCAGGGTGGGCAGCGTGTTAATCTGGGCGCGGCTTACGTTGGTTTCGGCACCGGTGCGGCCGGCGTTGATAACCGGGTCGGGGCGGCCCGTTACTACTACGTTACCCAGCTCGGTAGCCGAGGCACTGAGCGGGATGTCGAGGCGCAGCGTCTGGCCCAAGGCCAGGAAAATGCCGCTTTTGGTGATATCCTGGTAGCCTACGAACGATACGCGGATGGTGTAAGGACCACCTACGCGCATACCCTGAATGTTGTAGCGGCCGTCAGCATTGGTGCCCACGCCGTACTGCGTGTTGGTCGGCGTGTGGATGGCCAGTACCGTGGCCCCGGGCAGTGGCTCGCCCTTAGCATCGGTAATGGCCCCGCTCATTGAGGCCGTGGTAGCGCCCTGCCCCCAGCCCAACTGGGCCGTAAGCAGCAGCAGGAGCAGCAGCGTAAAGTGGCGTAAATGTAGATTTCTCATAAAATGAAAAAAGGGTAAAGGCTCACAGTTGCCAATATGCTGCAAAGGTAAGCAGCCGGGGCACGCCAGGGTATTTCCTTCACCCCTGCCTCATCCGAAAACAAGGCCCACCCTGCGAAGAGCAATATTTTATCAGCAATTCATCTTTCTGATAGCTAGTATTTTATAAAAAACCATTCGCTTTGCATTTTATTGTTTTGTTACCAACACTTTCAGAGTAGCTGGCAGCACCCGGCTAAATGCTGGGTAGGATGTCACATAAAAAATCGGGGCAGGAATTGAATCCTGCCCCGATTTTGGGTAGCGGAGCGCGCCGGAGCGCCCGCGCTTTAGTTGAAGATGTAGCGGATACCCAACTGCATCTGCCAGCGTGAGTTGAGCGTGGTCACATCGTTGCGGAAGGTGTTGCTCAGCGTTTGGGCCGAGGTGGTGGCATTGGGGGCCGACGCAAACTGGTACTGGAAGGTGGGGCGGCCCTGCGAGTCGTAGCTCTGGAAGGCCAGTGGCGAACTGGTGTACTGGAACTGGTAGGTACCCCAATTGCGGTTCAGCAGGTTGCCAACGTTGAAGATATCTACGCTCAGCTGCAACGAGTTGCGGTTCTCACCGATGTTGGTGAAGATATCCTGCAACAGGCGGAAGTCTACGCGGTGCTGCCAGGGGTTGGAGGCGCCGTTGCGGGCGGCGTACTCACCACGGTGCTTGCTGAGGTACTTATCCTGGTTGATGAAGTTGTTGAGGTCGTTCCACTGCTGGTCGGCGGTGTAGGTGTAGGCACCGCTGGGGCTAGCCGTAATGGCGCGGTTGACGAGCACGATTTCGCTCTGGTCGCGGGGGATGTACATCAGCTCGTTGCCGTTCACGTTGTCGCCGTTCATGTCACCGCTGTAGGTGTAGGAGAAGCGGCCGGCGGGCGCGCCTTCGTAGAACAGCGAGATGCTGGTGGCCAGGTGGCCGATGTACTCCTTGCGATAAGCCAGCGAGCCGATAACGCGGTGCTGCACCAGGAACTGCGAGTAGCCAAGCACGTCGGCGTTGGGGTCGCCCGAAACGGGGCGGCCGGTCCAGCTCGACAGGGCTACCGAGCCACCGTCGTTGACCGAGCGCGAGTCGGAGTAGGTGTAGGCGGCCATGGCGAAGATGCCGTTGCTGAAGTTCTTTTGCAGCTGGGCAGTTGCGCTGTACGAATAGCCTTTGTTGGTGTTGTTCAGCAGGATGGCATCCGTAATGTTGGGCTGGGCGAGCGTATTGCCGTTGGCGCCGTTAGCCAGGGTGATGGGGCCGTAGATACGGTTGTTCTTCGTGGTCGGGATGCCGGCCGCGTTTGTGTTGTAGAAAATCGGGCGCGTATCGGCGCCTTTGGCCGTCACGGTCGAGTACGGCAGGTTCACATTCTGGAAGTACACGGCATTGAGGTCACGCGTGTAAATGCCTTCCAGGGTAGCTACGATGCCACCGGGCAACTCGTGGTCGATGGCCAGGTTGTTGCGGAATACCTGGGGAAATTTGAAGTCGCGAGCCGTGAAGGCTACGTTGTACGACGTGTTCGGGCCAGCCGATTTTAGCTGGTTGCGGTAAGTATCCACGTTGGGATTGAAGGCGTAATTGGCGGCCGCGGCACCCTGCACGTCAATTGAGCCAAACTGCACGCCGTTGTTGCCAGCCTGGTTCGACACCCATACGAAGGGAATGCGGCCGGTGAAAATACCCGTACCACCACGCAGCTGCGTGCGCTTGTCATCGTTCACATCCCAGTTGAACCCGATGCGGGGCGAGAAGAGCGGCGTCTTTTTGGGCAGCTGGCTGGTGTTGATGCGGAGGCCGTCGCGGAAGCCAGTGAGGGCAGCCAGGGGCACGTTTTGCTCGATAGACGAGTACACAATCGGCAAGTCGCCGCGAATACCGTAGGTTAGCTTGAAGTTGTTGATGGGCGACCACTCATCCTGGATATACAAGCCAATCTGGGCGGCTTTGGTCACGGCGAAGGGGAAAGAGCCGTCGGCCGTGGCCGCGTAGCGCACCTGGTAGCGCTGGGCGGCGCGCAGGCCCTCGGCCTGCGTACGGGCCGTGAGGGCACCGTTGGCGTAGTTGTAGCCGTAGGGCGAGTCGGAGGTGGCAGCCGAGGCGTAGAAGTCTTGCAGCGAGTTGTAGGTAAACGCGCCGTAGTACTGCGGGGCAAAGCCGTTGCTGTACTTATACAGCTCGTTGTAGGTACCCACCGTCACGTTGTGCTTGCCGAGGTAAGCCGTGAAGTTGTCGCCAAACTGGTAGGTATCCGAGTTCAGGACGTTGAAAGCCGAGAAGGGCTCGTAGCCAAATGAGGTGAGCTCCTGGGCGGCCGTCTGGTTGGCGTTTACTGCGCTCAGGTTGGTCGAGTTGCCGATATCAACGAGCGGGAACAGCGGGATGGTGCCGCCGCCGGCGCTTTCGCGGAAGTCGCGGTTGGCTAGGTAGCCAGCGGTCAGGTTGTTTGAGAAGCGAGCGCCAAACGTGCTGTTAAGCTCCGCAATAAACGAGTTCAGGTTATTGTTGATGCGGTAGTAAGGCGAGAGAAACGGCAGGCCGATGATGGACTGCGCGCGGCCATTGCTGCCGATGGCTCCCGAGGAGCTGGGTGGCACGTCACGGTACGACTTCAGGTAATTGTACTTGATGTTGAAGCGGTGGCTCTGGCTGATGTTCCAGTCGAGCTTAGCCGTAATCTTGTCGCTGTTCGAGGCCAGGGTGTAGCCTTCGTACGGGCCGGGGTTGTAGTTGTACTTGGTGGTCAAGAAGCTGCTCAGGGCATCGAGGTCCGAAGCCAAGATGTTGGACACCGTAGCGCCGCTCAGGCCGGGGCGCGACGCGCTGTAGTTGCCCGTGGGCGGGTCGTTGCGGCGCTCACGCTCGGCATTCACGAAGAAGAACAGCTTGTCCTTGATAATGGGCCCCCCGAAGCGGAAACCTACGTTGTAGAGGTTGAACGTGGCAATGGGCGAGTTGCTGTCCTGAATGCGCTTGCCCACGAAGTCCTGGTTGCGGTAGAAGCCGTAAACCGAGGCCGAGAATTTATTGGTACCCGAGCGGGTCACGGCATTCACGCTGGCGCCCGTAAACGAGCCCTGGCGCACGTCAAACGGCGCAATGCTCACCTGAATCTGGTCGATGGCGTCGAGCGAGATAGGCTGGGCATTGGCCTGGCCGCCGATGGTGCCCGACAGGCCAAAGGAGTTATTGAAGATAGCCCCGTCGATGGTGATGTTGTTGTAGAGGTTGTTGCGGCCACCAAAGCCACCGCCGCCGCTAGCCTGCGGCGTAAGGCGCGTGTAGTCGCTGAGCGAGCGGTTGATGGTGGGCAGGCGCTCAATCTGGGCGCGCTGAATGGTGGTAGCGGCACCGGTGCGGTCGGCATTGATAACCGGATTTTGGCGGCCGGTCACCGTTACTTCGGTCAGCTGCGTAGACGCATCGCCGAGCTTGGCATCGAGGCGAAAGTTCTCGGCCAGCGTGAGGTTGATGCCCGTGCGGTTAAAATCCTGAAAGCCTACGAAGGTGACTTTCACCGTATAAGGCCCGCCCACGCGCATGTTCTGCATGTTGAAGCGCCCGTCGGAGTTGGTCGGGGCCACGTACTGCGTGTTGGTGGGCGTGTGCACGGCAATAACCGTAGCGCCCGGCAGGGCCGCGCCCTTGCTATCTGTAATCGTGCCGCTCATGGCAGCCGTAGTGGCACCCTGGCTCCAGCCCAACTGGGCCGTGAGCAGTAGCAACACTAGCCACAGCGTGTGTCGCAGGTATAATAACTTCATAAATGAGGAAGGGAAGTGAAAAAAATAGAGCAGCGGGCGGGCTTACAAAGGTACTTCTAGCCCCAGATTCTTAACATTACCCTAATGTTAAGAATCTAAAACAGAATTCTTTACCCCCTCTATTTCTTCACTAAATCCTCATCTTACACTTATAGCCGCGGCCGCACCGCCCGGATAAACCGGCTCAGGTAGTAATCGGCCTCGAAGCTGTTCTCAATGACTCCCAGCGAGGTAGAGGCGTGAATAAACTCGACGCCCTCGGCATCGACCACCGTCACCATACCCACGTGCGTGATGACCTGCGAGCCGGGCGAGGCCCCAAAAAAGAGGAAATCACCGGGCTTTAGCTGCGTGGGCTTGATGGGGTCGCCCCAGGCAGCCTGCTCGTTGCTGGAGCGCGGAATGGTGACGCCCGCCTCGGCAAAGGAGAGCTGGAGCAGCGACGAGCAGTCCATGCCCAGGCGCGTAGTGCCGCCAAACAGGTAAGGCGTACCCTGGTAGCCCCGGGCATTTTCGATGACGCTGGCTAGCACGCCCGTGGCATTGCCGGCGCGGAAGGGCCGCTTGATTACCGTTTTGGTGGTAGTGGTGGCTACGTTGCCGCTGCCACTGCCGCTAGGGGCGGTCGTGGTTTTTACCTTGGTTTTGGTGGCGCCGGGGCGGGCAGCCACGCGCTGGCCCTGCTTGAGGCGGGCCATGTCGCGGGCCGAGTAGTAGCGGCCGTTGTGCTGATTGAGCTTGCGCTGGCAGCTACTCGCCAGCAGCAACCCCAATAGCATCAGGCCATAAAAGCTTTTCCAGACCTTGTGGGCGGCCGGGCGGCGAAGCGCAGTTTGTGCTTTCGTCATGGGCCGTACCTTCGTTTTCTCACGCTGCATTACTGGCAAATATACTTTGGCGGCTCCCGTCCGTCCCTTTTACTTATGCAATTCAACGCCCTTACCCCCGCGCTAGTATCTGCCTTCGAGCAGGTAGTGAGCCCGGCGCACGTGCTCACCGCCGCCACGGCCGAAGCCCAGCAGTACGAAACCTACGGCCGCGACCACACCGAGGACTTCCACTTTGCCCCCGATGTAGTGCTGCGCCCCGGCACCGTAGAAGAGGTGAGCGCCATCATGAAGCTCTGCTACGAGCACCGCGTGCCCGTGACGGCGCGCGGGGCCGGCACCGGCCTCAGCGGCGGCGCGCTGCCCATCCACCACGGCGTGGTGCTGAGCATGGAGCGCTTCAATAAAATCCTAAAAATCGACGAGCGCAACCTGCAAGCCACCGTGGAGCCGGGCGTGGTCACCGAGGCGTTTCAGAACGCGGTGAAGGAAGTAGGCCTGTTTTACCCGCCCGACCCGGCTAGCAAGGGCTCGTGCTTTTTAGGCGGCAACCTGAGCCAGAGCAGCGGCGGCCCCAAGGCCGTGAAATACGGCACCACCCGCGACTACGTGCTGAACCTGCAAGTGGTATTGCCCAATGGCGACATCATCTGGACCGGCGCCAACACCCTCAAAAACGCTACTGGCTACAACCTCACCCAGCTCATGGTGGGCTCGGAGGGCACGCTAGGCATCATCACCAAGGCGGTGTTCCGGCTCCTGCCCCACCCCCAGCACAATATTCTGATGCTGGTGCCCTTCCGCCAGGAGGCGCAGGCAGCCGAGGCCGTGTCGGCGGTATTTCGGGCGGGCATCATCCCCTCGGGCATGGAGTTTATGGAGCGCGAGGCCATCGCCTGGTCGTCGGATTACTTGAAAATACCCCTGACCTTGCCCGAAGATATTACCGCCCACCTGCTCATCGAGCTTGATGGCCAGGATATCGAGCAGCTCTACAAGGAAGCCGAGCAGGTGTACGAGGTGCTGGAAAAGTACGACGTGGGCGAAATCCTGCTCGCCGACACCGCGGGCCAGAAAGACGACCTGTGGAAGATTCGCCGCAACATTGGCAATTCGGTGCGCTACAACTCCGTGTATAAGGAAGAAGACACCGTGGTGCCCCGCGCCGAACTGCCGACCTTGCTCAAGGGCGTGAAGGAAATTGGGGCCCGCTACGGCTTCAAGAGCGTGTGCTACGGCCACGCCGGCGACGGCAACCTGCACGTCAACATCATCCGGGGCGAACTCACCGATGAGCAGTGGAACGTGGGCCTGCGCCAGCCCATCTCCGAGATTTTTGAACTGTGCGTGAAGCTCGGCGGCACCATCTCGGGCGAGCACGGCATTGGGCTGGTGCAAAAGCCCTTCATGCACATCGCCCTCCAGGAAGCCAACCTCAACCTGATGCGCGGCATCAAGCAAGTGTTTGACCCCCACGGCATCCTGAACCCCGGCAAGATATTCTAAGCACCACTGGACTAAGCCAACAGAAGCGCCGCAAGCAG
>Ga0265798_10006490_pt1 | contig 15371 bp, 16 predicted proteins | sample P3T30metagenome_FD_192430 | JGI IMG/M metagenome (GOLD analysis project Ga0265798, IMG submission 192430) | Plant litter microbial communities from East Loma Ridge, Irvine, California - P3 T30 | ecosystem: Environmental > Terrestrial > Plant litter > Unclassified | place: USA: California... | reverse complement strand
GTGAGATGGACGGAGAGGTTGTTGGGGTTGAGCCTGTATTGTATGAGTGGTTTATGCAGAGGGAGAGGGAGTTGTGGGATAAGAATGGGAAGAGGGTGTAGAGGGGGGTTGTAGTGTAATAGTAATCATAACAATTGGATATGCTGGAGATTTGGTCTCTAATACTTTCTACGCGTATGAAGTGATGATGCTTTGGATTTCTGTCCAAGCTAGGAAAAACGCCTTGCGCGACCATTGGGCTCACCGGGTGGGGCTGTGTAATTGTGGCTTAGCCTTGTAATTCGATTGAACGTCACCTGGTAATCGTAGCCTCCATATTTCCTACTTCTTCCCATGAAAGACAATCCTTCCCATTTTACTACCCTTTTGCAAGTCCTTGGACATTGTCGTTAATTTCCTTGGATTGATTACATTTTTGGCACTCACCACTCCATTCGCCATGGCCGCTACACTACCTTCAAAGTCATCAGAACACCACTTCTCCATCTCAAACATCATGTCTCGATTTCGCTCAAAGAAAAGATCAATCCAGACCAAGTCCCCCGTACAACCATACCCAGGAACACCACAAGACACACGACCCCCGCTCATCCCAGCACCACTGCCTCTAATCCTCCCAGAGCACCAACAAACCCTACTAAACCTCGGCTGGACAACACTCACCTTCCCTGACTCCCCAGCGCCACCAACTCAGCCCTCTCAAGCATCTCCAGCAGAAGAAACCCACCCAGCATCAGGCCCGCACCCCCTTCAAACCGCCTACCAAGATCTCTTCACTGCAAGCCAGGCTTTCTTCGCCCAACCCGACACCCTCAAGTCGCAATGGGCGCACAAACTCGGCACCGAAGAAGGCTGGTCCAAAGTCGTGGGCGAAAAGGAATTCATCACTTTGCGAACCCTAGAATACTGTCCCGACGTCCTCCGCGCCCCAGCGAAAAGGTACTGGGACCTCATCGGCGCGCACTGCACCAGCACGTTGGGTAGAATGTCAACGGCACTGGGGCTGCCTGCGGGTGAAAATGAAGGGTTAAGACAGTTTGTGGGTCCGTGCGAGAGGATGCCTGTTGAAGAGGCAGGCAAGACGGCCACGATGCTTAGGTTATTCAGATATGAGGGGTGGGAGGCCAAGGTCGTGGCTGAGCCGCATGCGGATTTGGGACTGCTGAGCGTGGTTGTAGGGGATGTGCCGGGTTTGGAGGTTTGGGATGGAGCTGCTTGGTTTGATGTTGAGAGGGAGGTTGAGAGAGCGGGGAAGAAGGGGGCAACAATATTGGTGGGGAGGCAGTTGGAGAGGCTGAGCAATGACAGGTTCAAGGCGGGCGGGCATAGGGTTGTTGCTTATGGCGCAAGGAGGCCTGATACTGTTAGCTCTTCGCCGCCCGAGGTACCGGGACAAGGGGGGCAGGATATGAGGTATCGCTTCTCTCTTGTTTTTGTCCTACGCGCGCATGAGCCGGTTGTTATTCGGTCCCAGGAGCTGGAAACGGAGGTTACGGGCAGGTGGGAGCAGCCTATGGATGGAGTCACGGCTGGCCAGTTTTACGAGGGGATTAGGAAACAGCATTTTAATATTAATATTGATATCGGGGAAAGAGAGAAACAGAGGAGGAAACTCGGTGCTGGGAAGGAAGGTGGCAGTGGGTAGGCACGGTGAAGGTGGAATTCTGTCATATTTTCTCCATGATCGGTCTGTCGTGTTCTTTCCTTTCTCGCGATTTTACATCAGTTTTGTTTTCACCTCTCTCCGAATCTTTTATTATCATTATTTCTTTCCTAGCAGTTTGATGCGGCTGTCTTTTGTTGTGTCTTTGTTTGCCATCTCAATGTCGCATTGTTCTATCGTTATGTCTTTTTTTCTATAAAGTATTTGCATTGTTACTCTTTATGACAGAAAAGGACCACACACAACGACGTTCCGACTTTAACATTCGCGCGCCTAATCACACTGAGTTTTTATCATTATTGTACTTCACTTGTATCGTCTAGGCGCATATTCATCTGTTACACACCCACTCCAAATACTCATCTCTTCACAACAATACAGGGTGCCGGGATAGCACCTTACCCACTTTCTTGATACTGCCACAACAGTACTACGTTGTGGAAAAGCTGCTGTTGAGTATAGGTGTTACTTGTGCACTTGGGTTCATCTGTTAATTTCTAACTAAAACCACTGAAGTAATTAGCTTTGTAAGGTTTGAGGCACACACTACTATTGCTACTACTAATACAAGAAAGCACTGCAGTAACTCTTTGAATCTTCAGGAATCCTACATTTCTCGCGGCAATCACAAGCGCGTTTTCAGACCACAGATAAACGCTGAATTGTTTTTCTTCCACCGAGGTCTGGTTCCTGAGACGTAAAAATTTCCCTTTCCCATCTTTGTACTGTTCACTATTCACTACACAGTACATTCCTGTCACCGACCGAATTCCGATCATATACCGATATCCATCTAAAAAATTCTGTAAGAATAGATTACCACAGCACTATGCACATGATGAGCACATTAATGTTCTCCAAGGACATGTCGACCTCCTCACTTGCTGAATACTCTGGCTCGGATGCCTCCGACGACTCCGCCGCGAACTCCGGCTACGATTCTGAACATGATACTCAAAAGTCGAACAAGTCTATTACACCTGTCGAGCCCGTTACTATACGCCTAGAAAGCCATCCTTATACCATCATTGGCTGTATCCTTGCCTTTATCGTCACCAAAGAGCCTTCTTTGGTACCGCTAGTTATCACTACCTCTATCTCGCTTCGACTCTTGTACGCACATTATTGAGTGATAAAGGAATTGGTGCCCTCCGAAGCGTCAAGAGCAAGGTACTGTATATGGAAGTGGACAAGGTGGCGGGGAAGGTAATGCCTACCCTCCGGTTCTATATCGAGACTGTCTATAAAGGGACACCAATCGCGCCCACTATCCTACTTGTTCCTGAAACAGCATACCGGGATGCGGAAACCCAGACTGACAAGGCCGCAGATCCAGAGTTCAGTGAAGAGTCACAACGCTCCGAAGCTCAGCGCAACCGAACCCGTCGTACCCCTATGGATCCTCATCACCGAGTACCCACTCCAATTATTAGCGAAGTCGTAAATGTGCTACGTGAATTTCCACCCCAGAGTCTCAGTGAACTACGCTCTGCATGGCTGATCAAGCACAATGAGTACCCGAATATGCCTCCCAGCCACCCGCAGAGCATGGCTGCTACGAACCTAGAATATGACCACGGCGCATGTTTGATCGCAGACACCATCTTCACACAGGGCCAGAAAATCCGTAACCCCTTTGCTTGGACCGAGACCATAACACCTCATGTCTACATCTCGATGATGCAACCTGGCGTGTGGCTCGTTAAAGCTGCCGATGACATTTTCTACATGTTCTACTGGATGCCGACGCAGAACATATGGTACTGCAGGGAGCACGGCATCGCCATTTGTCTTGAAGACAATGGAAGCGTGACTGTTATCTACGGACTCGACCCCAACATGATCATCGGACCTCCCATATACGGAGGCCATCAACACTTGCCTGGTCCCTACTGGGAGGAGGCTGTGACGACAGCCCGCAACGCAATCGAAGCCAAGCAGTACCCCCGACGCGAGGAAGAGGCGTATGCTCGAATACGCGCTCACCGCAATCTAAAGCGTGCGCATATAGTCGAGACGCTTCTCCGTGACCAGATGACGGCGAACGAGAAGCGCAGGTGGGAAAAGGCACCGTCTGTCTACCCGCGTGACCACTGGCTTCCCGTCGACTCTGACGTCCGAACTCCCTTTTACTTTTGGTATAAACCTCTCCGTCCCTCTGGGAAAACCCTAGCAATTTTTCCTGAGCCCGCTGCTGATAACGAACAATCACCTGTCCTCGAAACTGTTGTTGAGCCGCCTCGTAAGCCTTCTGCTGAGTTCCTCCTTCGCAAGAACAAGAAGATGGAGAATCGCCGGCGTGTTTTCTTAGCGCGTGCAGATATTAGGGCTAGGGTGCGAGATCTTTGTGAAGCAAAGGTGAAGACGATGCGGAAAGAGACCCAACAAAAGGTTGAGGTGAGAAGGCTGGAGGCTATCATGCTGGAGGCGAGTAGTCTAGAGGCTGGTAGGCTAGAGGCTAGTAGCCTGGAGACGATGAAGCTGGAGGCCCAGCAGCAGGAGCTGGAGCGGGAGAAGGCGAGAAAACAGAGGTCGATCAAGCCGCTGAAGAGAAGGACGGCGCGGCGAGGTGAGCCAGGTGAGCCAGGGACAGTCTCCACAGCCGTAGCCTGAGCAGGGGCCAATGACTAGTGACATTATCTGTCTTTTATGCAGGAGTTTATGGCAAAGATCAGACTAATGAGCTCATCAAGAAATGGGCGGAGTCTGTTGGGAAGTAATTGTTACCCGCAGAGGGTCTGTTTTTATTGTAATCAAGGACGCATTCGCGTTTTTTATATATGGGTGCGGATGTTCAGATGATATTACTTTTGAATGCGGAAAGCCCTCTGAATAGACACATGTGAGAGGGAAATAATAATGTAATTTATATGCAGAAAAGGCCACTCAATAACTGAAGTCAGTTTCATACCTTCACGTCACGTTCCAGGGATGCACACCAAAGCTCAGTATCCGCGATGATGGACTGTGCAGAACTCCTGCCATAACTCTTCTTTTGTGTTTCAGGCAACCTACCTTGAAAATAATTGGTTGGCCTCCAGGATGGTCACGATGAAACGACAGCTTGCATTACCTACGCCGCAGGAAAAGTGGTGGGTCAGCCTTGCCGAGATGAAAAACAGGCAGCACTCCAGCCTTCCACAGCTCTTATCCTCATCTCCATCAGCAAGCTCTATACCGTACTATATATCGAAAATATTTAAAGACTTTATAGCTCTTCGATTCAAAGACATATACTTCAAGAACCAGTCGAGCTTGTCGTGGTAGTCTCCGCCTAGGTTCATGATGGCCGGTGGAACCCCACTTCCCGCTTTTGAACACGAGCCACTTCCCGACTCAACTACACACTTCCGTCTACTACACATCACTCGAGGCAAATTTGGACAACACGTCGAATGCGAGATATCTGCATGGCCCATTGATCATCCACCAAGATACTATGCGATATCATATACTTGGGGCGACCCCGCCGATACGACTAAAATCACAATCAACGGCAGGTCGCTGGTTGTACGACGAAACTGCGAATATGCCCTGCAACAGGCTTTCACATCCAATGCCAGCAATTATTACTGGGTAGATGCTATATGCATTGCACAAAAGACGCAAGAAAAGAATCACCAGGTCGGGATCATGGGTCAAATCTACTCGGAAGCTGAACATGTTTTCGCTTGTGTTGGGCCACATGCGGACGATAGCGAATACCTGTTCCGCATGCTCTACAAACACCGTCCCCTTTTAGAGTCTCTTTCCATGACTCGTTTTCCAGCGCTCTATCGCGAACGGGGATGGTTATATCCCAGTCTCATACAGCCGCAGCATTCAGGAAAATTGTGGGTTAGATTGCGCAGCATTCTGATCACCTCAAACTGTCAGAGGTTGTACAAATCCTTCATGTCCTTCATGAATAGGGCCTACTTCCAACGTACATGGGTACTACAAGAGCAGCATCTAGCTTCAGAAGTTTCTTACCTTTGTGGAGCGACCGTACAGGAAGGGGAAGGTCTGTTGGTGCTCAGCTATAATCTGCGTCATTGGTCAGGGATTGCTGAATTGAAACGATTGGATCGTTGTAAGAGATACCTGGAAAGAGACAACTTGTCGTTTCTATACGTCTCCGACGTCCAAGGAAGGGACCGCAAAAGGTCACCACAGATGCGCTGCCTGGATCTCGCATGCGAAACCAAAGAACAGACTCTGAAATATGTTCTAGACGACATGGATAAATTCAAGTGCACCGATCCGCGCGACCGTTTGTATGGCATTCTAAACCTTGTACTCTGGCCAGAACAGAAAAAGCCCGCCCCTGATTACAACAGGGACAATTTTGAGGTTGCACTCGATGCTTTACATCTCATGTCAGATGTTGCATTGGAACAAATGAATTGGACCGATCGTTTACTCGAAATGTTTCATGTCACACTGGCGGACGAATCTCTGCGCCGAGCCATCGCAGTGCGTTGCAACTTGGACCAGAAAACCACTACTCCGATGCACAGAAGCTCTGCGCACTTTAGTATGATAAATACGTACTGGAGGAGCATGCAGATTAGCAATGTTACAGCATCTTCGAATGATAACACAGCGTGGACATGGATTGCCTGCGAGGGTAAAGATCTGATACATGTACAAGTACCGCTTGATACAAGAGTGGGCGATTGGTATGTTGAAGGCGTAAGATGTGAGTGTAATACTAAGCGCGCAGTATGTCATTGTGGAGGTTTCTCCAACGAGGGGCTTATAATTAGGAGTTCAGGGGATGAAAAATACTTCTTGGTCGGGCCGGTGTTCTCAGAGCTGTTGCTTGGTCATCATGCCTTCAGCACACACCGCGGGTTTAGGGGGTACTGGGACTCTGAGGATTGTCTGATTTTGGCATGGCATCGCCACCAACTTCTTGATTATGAACACACACCAGACAGAATAGCCGAGTTCGTCAACGCACGTATTTGTGCTTGGGATGGGTCATCCTACTTCGAGAGAGTGTAACAGGAACCCCATCTTGGATGGGTATCATGACATCTGACATTCAATTCGTCACACAGTTGCTAGGACAACACCCAGGAAAGATTCCATGAGAAGAGCAAAGGGAATTTTACATATTTGAGATGGGAGGACACGGGCGATGTAATGTTTGCAACTCCTGTAAATCAGATATTTTGCTATATGTTATGAGGTCCGAGCCGTACTGTTGTGATTACGATTCAGAGGATTCCATCATTACCAAGGATGTGCAAGAGAACAGGCTACAAAGGTATTAGTAGACGCCACGAGCAGATTTGTTGTGTGCACCTTGCTGTCAGGTTTGTGATGCCAGCGGTGAAGACAGTAGCGCAGTTTGGGCCTTGACAAACATGCTCAATGATGGGTTATGTGACAAAGAAGGCAGAAAAACAAGTTTTGGTTGAGGTCGACTAATGTGTACTAAGTTTGCCTGCAGCGCACCATATTCGCGCAGTGTGATGGTCGGAAATACGGGACGGAAGAGGCCGAGATAGCTACACAAGCAATGGAGTGAGGGACACGTCACGTTTCAATTCAATGTGACAAAGGAACGAGTGGTTGTGGCGGGCCTTGTTCGTTTGAGGTCCAGGGGGGCACAACCAACACGTGGTGGGAGATTGACAGGTAGATCTCAGGGATAGGGCGCCGTGTGAGACAGTCCTTGCCACGCAACTTGTCTTTGGTGTCGCAGGCTACTGAATTCGATGACGTTTGGTGATGTTCCAAGTTTGTGTTTCGACGCTTGCGGAGGAGCCGAAGCCCCACATGAAGACGACCAGGAACAACACCACGGCCGGATGCGCGATGCAGGCAGGTGGATTATGGTGAGGAGTGCCTCGAGACGCGGTCGCAAAAGCGGTCGATTAAAAGGACCGAGCCGCATCTCCTTTTCGACATGTTGAAGGCCAGGAACAGGCTAGCGCTGAAGCTAGAGATGCACCAATCTGGTGTAATGTAAGGTGTTTCAGAACGGGGCAGGGGCATGGCGTTCGGGGAAAGAGCGACCAAGGAGGACCCCAAAATAATTCAACCTCCTACCTGGCTCCAAGACGACATCTCATCCCACGACGTGCCCCCTACCCCCGACGTACACGCGCATTGCTATTTACTTGTTTATTCGCCCCGTCTCGGCCGCGTCACCGTGACTCGCATGTTCCCCATAGACCCGCGCCCGACCTCCGCACCGCCGCCGGTGCCTCAGCCGCTCCCTTCGTCGACAAACGACCAGATAACGCATGCGACGTCTGTAATCTTCCGCTGGACGACACACGCGATCCCCCATCCTTTTTGATATCACTGGAGCCACACGTGCCACGCTTACCGCATCTCATACACGACTTGAGCCGGCCATTGATTGCGCCGCAAACCTGCTTGGCCATTGCTCAACGACCAAAGAACGACAGACGGTGAAAGCGCGAAGGGGGATGAGCTAGGATGACGCGACCTCACATAATTAGAGCAGGTACGGACTTGGACGACAGGGCGTGATGTGGCGTGCACTGGCTAATCGAGGAGGGTAGACACGATCGACCTTCAGGAAAAGACGTCGCCCACCGCCCAAGACCATTCGCAGCAGCCCCAGCACCCCGCGCCTCTTGGAATCGGCCCAGCTGCGCCTCACCAACAGGCCGCTATTCGACATGTAGAGGAAGAGCGCCACTCCGAGGAGGCGCGCCTGCATGACGCCTGGAGTGATGCTGGCACCACGTTGCGAGACGACCCCGGTTCCGACGATGAGCGCACGATTGTGAACAACTCCAATGGGCAGAGGCGCTCCAGTCAAGATGAACAGGCTGTCAAGCTAAACGGTGGAACTTCTGGCGACAGTGACGATGCGGACATGCAGGACGCCGATGAGGAGGACATGGACGACGATATGATGGACAAGATCTCGAGCTCGCCCTCGATAGATGATGGTGGGTATCCCTTGCCTTCCTACCCTGCGTTCTGGCCGGCAAGACAAGAGTCTCTGACTCCGCAGTCTTCGCCGTTGATAGGCGCTTCTTCTTCCCCGTTCATACACACACCCCTTCATTTTCCTATTCCTGTCTCCCACGCTCGAAGACCACTCAGCGTCCCAGCGTGCGAGACGTCCCCTTTGCCCACCCATCGGCCAACGTCGATTCCCATTTCATTTCAACACACACAGTCAACGGAGCATCATCGTGGTGAGTATACCTGGACAAGGACCACCAACGGATCAGACAACAATGCCAGGGCGGATACCAAAGTGGATATGAGCCCGAGAACTGCACGTTTGAAGGCGGTCGAATATCGCATACAGGCCGTGAGAGAAGACTCGCAAGCATCTATCATCTCTGAACTTGATGAGGAGCATGTGATGAGTGTGTTGAAACCGATCAGCCGTACCCTTCTGGACGAATGTGACGAAGCACCGTTTCTGGAGTCCATTTCAACTCCATCTCGAGGGTCGGACGAGACACCAGCGTGTCCCGAAGACGACGAGGATGGTTGGACAACAGACAGCGATGCCGATTCCTGGGACGAGGACCTTGACCAAGACAACGATGATGCATCCGATGACGTTTCTTTCTCTGAAGATCCCAGATTTATCGACTCAGGTTGGGGAGGCGAATGCTTACGAGAAACAGAAGACATCGATTTCGAATTCGTCTACGCTCTGCACACTTTTGTCGCGACCGTCGAGGGTCAGGCAAACGCAACAAAAGGCGACACAATGGTATTACTTGACGACAGTAACAGCTACTGGTGGCTGGTACGAGTCGTCAAGGACAATAGCATTGGTAAGTATATATGAACAAGGTTTGAGCCATGCTGACCAAGGTTGCAGGTTACCTACCCGCGGAACACATCGAAACACCCACAGAACGACTAGCACGTCTCAACAAGCACAGAAATATTGATCTTTCAGCGACAATGCTCGGCGATACAGCTGAGAAATCGAAGAATCCACTCAAGAAGGCAATGCGACGGAGAAATGCAAAGACAGTACAATTCGCACCACCCACCTATGTCGAAGCTTCAGACTACGACTACTCATCCGATGAGGAGGGTGAAGGCGAGCTTTTCGGTGGCCCGGAGCCTAAACAACAGCAAGCAGTCGCACAAAACGACGAGGCTACTGAAGAAGGCGACCTGCAAGTGCAACCGCTCAAGGTAAACGGCGGAAAGAAGGATGCCAATGGCCAAACCGAAGGTGATGCACGAAGCTCAAGCGAAGATTCTACCAAACGAGACGAAGACAGACAAAGAGGAAGCGAGGATGCGGTTGATCGGCCATTGGACCCCAAAGTATCGCGTAACGGCACGGTTCGCAACACAGACTCGTTCTTCAAGGACGAAAATACCGAAACACGCAAAATCACACTCACTCCTAATCTTCTCCGCGATGACTCCAACACTTCAACCGGAGGGACTCGCGAGCGTACGGCCAGTCTCGAAAGTTTGGAGAAGAACGGATTTGCAGACAAAGTCAAGGATGATAAGAGGAAGAAAGAAAAGAAGTCAGGAATGCTCAGTGGACTCTTCAAGCGTAAAGATAAGAAAGGCAAGGGCGCGCAGGACTCGATTGATGGTGAAATCGAGAAGCCAGATGAGGGCGGTCGTAGCTCGCCACAGTCGAAACCATCAGAAGAGTCCTTGGAACGGTCATCGGCTGAGCAGACGACAGCTGCTACAGCCTCGGCGCCTGCTAGGCAATCGAGTAAGGGAAAACTGCACAAGAACCAGCGTAGCCGAGACGATTCCCCGCAAAAGACCAAGGGCATTTTGAAGACCGAAAGCCCCACCGAGATGATTGCAGAATCAGATGTTCAGCCGGATGACAACCAGCCTACTGCTCAACAAACGACAGCATCTGTGCGTCTAGTATCACCGGAGCAGAGCGACCCAATCAAGCCATCTGTAGGAGAGCAGACAGCGGTATCTAGTCCAACGTCTAACACTGTTGGATCAAGGAATCCGTTTAGCAGTATGATGAAGCCTCAGCAGGAAGGAGAAGTTAAACGCGAGAAGGTGCACAAGGCAAAGCAGCGTATGCAACTCGATGACTTCGATTCAGACGAAAGCAGCGATCCTTTTGCGGATCCTGACGCTCAAAATAAGTCGACTGAGACTGAGGCAGCTGAGAAAGCTGGGGGGCGCCTTTCAGAATCACCAGTCCACGTCTCTGCAGCAGATGCGCAGCCATTGCAAAAAGAGAACATGACGGACAGAGACAAAGAGTTGGACTCTCACCATGTCCCGGGCCTGTCGACTGATAGCTCCAGTCAAGAGACGAGCTCACCGATATCAACGCCGACACCCGACGACAGCCCCATGAAGACCATTCCAGAAGACAGCACAGTCACTAAATTTTACTCCGAGAACCCTTCATCTACGCATACTACCATGAACCCACCCGGTCCTCCACCTTCAGGACCTGCCCCCATGCCCTCAAAGGGCAGCGAACCCTCACAACCCGTCTCTTCGGAGAGCACCATGCTCCCCGCATGGTCCGACGCTTCGCTTCGCGCCTACCTCGACGACGGCAGCGAGATCCGCGACATGCTGGTCGTCATCAACGATACTACCGGCGTTGTACCCGTAGGCCCTGAACACCCTTGGATGAAGAATTACCTCGCCGAGGAAACGAAGACAATGCAAGGATTGAGCGGCGAGCTGGACCGCCTGCTCAACGCACTAATGGAAAAATCAATGAGGAGGGCGGGGAGCGGGGCGAGTAAAGCCAGCACGCGTAGTGCAAATGGTAACTTGACTGCAGGGAGGTTTTGATGAGAGTGACAGTCGTGGTGGTAGTACTGTTGTTGCTGTTCGTTATTTGAGGACCCTTTTTCCTTCTATTGTTCTTATACCCTAGGGACCTTTTCTCTTTTTCTACTCCTCACTGAGAGTCCTTAAACTGGCGTATTCTGGGGATTGCGTGGGACGTCATTATGTGGGATGAAATCTTGGGTTGTTTATTTTTTCGTAGCTGGGCTTTTTACTTCTTCCCAGCCTCTGCGAGTTTGTTGCGTTCTATTTTCCACCCATTTTTGTTTTTGGTTCGAACTCTGGAGTCTGTGTGCTTTGCACGCTTTTTCACATGAACTATGTCGTTTTATATCCTTCTTCTTCTACCTTCACTCTCTCGCCATCTCCCTTTCACCTATTTTCACAATGGCTCCCCCTTCCTCTTCCCCATATCCGCATGGCTGCGTCGGCTGGACTGGCAATAGATGTTTTCCAAGCAAAATCGTCTCCAATACCCATTTTTCAGCTCCTGCGTTTGTCTCTCTATCATTGCAGCTCTCTCTTTCGTGAACTGCAGCGCTCGCTTGTAAACTGCTCTCCTTGTAGTTGGTGGTATCTCTCGTTTCCTCTGCGTTGCGTGGCGGGAGTTTGTTTATTTGTACTAGCTTATGTAGCTGAGGTCTTTTATGGAGTTGTACCTCCCTGTGGGAGTTACTACCGTGTTGTCTTCTGTGGACTGGGATGGCTTTGTGTCCCTTGCGTACGTGTGATAAGTGATGTTGGTGGTCGAGGCAAAACAACGTGACGGGATGGTCAAGAGAGGTAGGGTGCGGAAATCATCTCCTGGCGACGGGGCTGTAACCAGGCCAGGATGGGACGGAGTGAGCATATATAAAGCCTCGTCCCTGTGTTGCTCTCTCTTCTCTTTCCTTTCACACTTCTCTCATAGTCCAAAAATCTACCAGTCTAAAATGTAGATGACTATGCAATATGTCTTCTTTCAAAAATTGTCCACTACCTACCGATGTGGGTTTCTGCAGTTTTTGCTCATAGGATCGTCCAAACTAATGTACAAAGTTGGAATGATCTACGAAGCCTCTTTATGCCTCTATCCTTCTCACATCTTTCTTACCAATTTTATTCAAAATTTGCACAAGTACTTGAGTAGAGTGTGCTGCCTGCTCGTCTTGCTTGAAACTCCAAATTCCAAAATTTTTCGAGCCATGACCTCTGAGCTTGGACTTCCGCGTCAACAGTCTTGTCAAGTTGTGCAGGATGTGTGTGTTTCACACATATTTCAAAACAAAACAAAATATCCTCCGTTGATGACACGGAGTCAAATCACCTGTTTTCAACCGCCATGAGTAAGAAAATGAGGAGAGGGATATAAAGTCGTTCCAAGTCTGCCGGTTCTTCTTTCCTTACTCACTTTCTTTACAATAAACTACCAAAAGAACTTAACCAATTGGTAATGTGTTCTTCCAGTTTCTTGCTTCCTAAAATGAAACTCTGCTTACGTTCATGTCCTGTCTCTGCTCTGATCCTTGCAGGGTATAGATTAGCAAAAAGTTACCACCATTGACGGAAAGGGCTTTTGTGGCTGTTCAATTATTATTATTTTTTTAAAAAAAAACTATCTTGTCCAGCTTTATATGGAATAGGTACCTGCATGTGCCTATGCTAAATGTGAAAATTGGGGACAGCTCATGACGTGGACCTTTCCTAGCATGCGGAATAGCACATGAAATAATATTCTTTTGATTCTAATTGACATGTGGTCTTTCCCGTTTGCAATCTGCACAGACCAGTCTGCGCGGATGTATAAAGGCTGTGCCAAACTCCCTTGTTTTCTTCTTCTCTACACTTTCTACACTCTTTTCTAAAATCACTGAAACTTAAACATGGTATTTGTACATGGAGCTTACCCTCTTTTAAGAAAAAAACTCTGCAGTTAAGCGCTATGTGCTGCGCTCCTTCTTTTCTCTTTCTGCTAGTAAAAATTGGCATTCGTGCTATGTCATGTCTGGTTCTGGCGGCCTATGCAAAAAAAAAAACCTAGATGCTGTAGAACATGTGGCTTGTCCGCCTCTTTTCGGGCCTGAATACAATATTATAACAGTCTAAAGGAGTGTACGTATTTCTAAAACCAAAAGAAAAAAAACTTTAGTTAGCAAAGCTATGTGCTGTTTTCTCGGAGATTGGTGTTTTTAATTTGTGCTAAAACTTCTTTCATTAGGTCACATGTCTGTTAGATTGTCAAGGCAGTAAATATACGAATGCGAAAGACTATAGGGGTGTCCATGTCGAGTACATGTGTCAAAAAAAAATGTAATGTCAACTTTTTTTTGGTTCTTGATACCCGCCTGTAGCATTGTAAAACAATGTAATGGCAAAGCATATTGCCGATCCCGAGAAATGGGTGAAAGAGCATGCCAAGTAGGTTGGGTGTGGTGATCAGCAGGGTTTTATTGGTTCAAAGGACCTGGCTAGGTTTTGCGATAGTGTTCATGGTGTACTTGATTTTCTTAATTATTCCATGTAGTTCCTGCAGCTCAATAGATTAATTCAAAATGTAAGCTTCTAGCAGTATGTCTCTCTCGCCCCCTTTTCCTGAGTTCCTCAACCCTGTGGTTTCCTCGTATTATACATGTATAGAGAATGATGTGAAGCAACACACGATCGTTTGATAACAATACGTATACTATTGTTCTTACCAGTTGTTGTCTTCATGCCACTGTTATATCCAACCCTGACAACTTCTTCTCTTTCTTCTGTATTCCTAAGCTCCATGATTACCTCATGCTACATATGCATGGAAAATAATCTGAAGCAACATAGGAACCTGCGAGAACAATACATATACTGCTACTCTTAATAGCTATCGCCCCCTGCCCCTATTAGCTCTATGCTAAATACCTTCTCCCTAACCTGTTTTATTCTCCAACTTTACAATTCTCCCAAGTTATTTATATACAGGAAATTATTTAAAGCACAATCAGATTCTATTAAACCACCTCATAAACTACCGCGTACACCGCCTGTCACCTTCCAGGCCTCCTTTATCTCTATCCTTGACACCTTCTCCTCATCCTCTATATATTGCTCAACCATACAATTCTCTCATGTGATTCATACATTGCAAATCATTTGAAGCACAACAGAGTCCCATTCAACGAATACATATACTGCTACTAAAACTACCTATCACCCTTCAGGCTTCCTTCATCTCCATCCTCAACGCGCTCTCCTTCTTCTCATCAAACGCCGCCTCCTCCGCCTCCTCGATGCCCAAACTCTGGGCAATACGAAACAACCGATTCTTCTCCTCCGCCGCCGTGCTATCCCCAAACACGGCATCCATCTCCTCCAACGTCTTTCCCCTCGTCTCCGGAATGAAGAACCAGGTAAACACAAACGCAACGAGGGCAAAGGCCGCAAAGAAGATGTACGTCCCGTAGCCAATGCTCTCCAGCATATCGGGCGTCACCAGCCCGATGATGAAGTTGCACATCCAGGTTGCCGAGGTGGTGAGTGACATTGCTTTTGACCGGTTGCCGAGGTTGTAGATTTCAGAGGGTAGGACCCAGCCGATGGGCGCCCAGGAGTAGGAGAAGTTGATATCGTAGATGTAGATGAAGGCTATGCCTGTCCAGCCGGCGGCCGGGTGGTCTTTCAGCGTGCTGCCGTAGCCGCCGATTACGCCGCCGACGATGAGGAGCGAGATGCAGGTTCCTGCGGCGCCGCAGAGGAGGAGGGGACGACGGCCAACTTTGTCAATGAGCAAGAGGGCGGGGAGCGTGGACAGAGTGTTGACTAGTTAAAAAGGGGGGTGATTACGTCAGCTTTGAGGTTTGAAGCTTGAAGTTTGCCGCTTGAGGTTTGTACATACCAATGCCGTAGACGCCTGTTGCAAGTAAACCTGTAGTTTTGCCTGACAGACCAAGCTGCCCAAATATCGTCGGCGCGTAGTAGATAATTGCATTACAACCGA
>Ga0265798_10006489_pt1 | contig 15374 bp, 26 predicted proteins | sample P3T30metagenome_FD_192430 | JGI IMG/M metagenome (GOLD analysis project Ga0265798, IMG submission 192430) | Plant litter microbial communities from East Loma Ridge, Irvine, California - P3 T30 | ecosystem: Environmental > Terrestrial > Plant litter > Unclassified | place: USA: California... | reverse complement strand
CGGAGGTTTCACGGCGCATCCTGACGCAACTGGTCAACTGGGGCGACTCCCTGCTCGACATCGAGACCCTTCGTAACCTTCCTCGGTACCACGGCGAGTTCGGGGAGAACACCACAGGCGGGTTCCTCATGGTCGATTACCGCACACCCGAAGAGATTTGGGAGTTGCTGGGTGATGAAGTGAACCTCATGCACGTTGCGGTTGCGCAGTACGTCAACTACGCAGACAAGGACAATCCCTACAACGAGGCGGTTATGCAAAGTCTGGGAGAAATCCCTGTCGCTCAGTTCGCCGCTGCTGTTTCGCGTTTCCCTCAGTTCTTGCGGAGAGACCTCTACTCCATCGATACGACCGCCTTCTTCGATGTCAAGTATGAGGTTGAAAAGTTCGACTTCGATGATGCGTGCTGCTGGGTCTTCGAGATCAGTGCCGACTCGCATCTTACCCCTAGTAGCTCCGGTGAGTTTGATGACCTCTCACTAGAACACCTCACGCAGTGGAGAGCTAAGACAGGAATGTCCATCGTCGAGTGGGTAGAAGACCTCACGAGTGACGGTTGCCTCTTCGATGATGTCATCCCGTTCATGATGTCCGGCACCTACGATTCGAGCGTTATCAAGCGACTCATCGCTGCTGATGTGGACCCAAGTCTTGCTATCTCGCTGGCGGGAGTGAACCCATCGTGATGCGGTCATCTTTGATGGATAAGGGATGGAAAGCACCTCTTCCTGTTGAACAACACGTGATGAACAATGACATGCCTCTTGTGAAGTTCTGGCAAGAAGGATTGCATGATGGTCGAGGTGCTGAGCTTGCCCCTCGATGGGATCTGACGCAATGCAGGAAGCCTTCGCTGAGTCAGATTGAGGCAGTTCTTCCCGAGTTGAACCTCACCGATTCGCAGTACGAGAATCTTGTTCAGTCAGAGATGTATCAGAACGCTCTCGATGCCGACGATGACATGGGTGAGCCTCGCCCGAACGAGATGTCGATTGCTAACGTGGTGGACCTTGTTGCCCACTATGGTGATGACTTCATTCTGGGACATTTGATCAATCCGAACGACAAGATCTTGATCACCACACAGTCCATCTCGCACCTCACCCTAAGCTGCATTGGTCAGCAATTTCGGCGGAAGCGTATGGTCGGTTACATGGACCCCGTATTCGATGTGGTCTCTGTCGCGGAGGTGGGCTTTGCTGCTGCCCGGAACCCCAGCGTCGTACAGGATATCTGGCGGGGAGATCTGGATTGGGTGAGTATGATCGTTCCCGACCTGCGTGACCTATGTGGCGTTTCGGCGTTTGCCTGGGCGGCGTACTTCTTTGTCATCATGAATGACGCTTTGGTGGGTGTCATCGACGACGATGGTGTGAGTACCGGCGCACTGAGTCTTGACGAGAATGCACTACACGAATGGCTGCGTGAGTTCATAGGTGCAGGTGGTGACTTCGACAAGTTCATCCAGTTCCAGAATGCACACATCAATGACGTAGAGCAGATGATTGCGTTGGTGCGGAACGATATCGATTCCAACCTTGCAAGTGCGATTCACAGCGGGGTGAGTGCCTGATGTGGGGCATGTTCGACAAGCGGCAGAAGCCCTCTCCGTTATGGTCAAGGTACCAGCCTGCCATTGTCAGTTGGGCGCAGTTGGTTGACGTGGTTGCAGGTCAGTATGCTGACCGTAATCGCCTAGCAAGCATCTCGGATTCTGAACCTCTCGCCGGTCGGGTAGTTGCCTTCCTGATGCGCTGTGACCTTGGTGTCGATGAAGCAGTTGGTGTGCTGGGTCTCCGCGATGACTTCTCGGATAACTTCGATGCAGTCGTGGGTATCGTAGAACGCGCCATGCGCCTTCCTAAGGCGTTGGAGCACCAGGATGAGCGACTGGGCGTGGTACTTGACTACAAGCCCACAGCGCCCCGCGCAGAGTCTGTGGAGCTACTTCTGCTCCTGTTACTCCTGCCGAACATGGATGGCGATCAGGAGGCACTTGCTGGCATCGAGAGAATGCGTAAAGGACTGACTTTCGGCAGCATCTACAACCTCCACACCATCACGGGGTTTGGTGTATCCGCGCTTGTTGATTTGGCTGGCTCATGACAGTCACCATGACGAAAAACTACACGGAAGAGATGCTCCAAGAGCGAGTCAATACGCTTATCGCGCGGCATCGAGATGAGGCATTGCAGTGCATCTCAATGAATAGCCCAGATACCGTACTCAGAGCCACGTTCCACAATCTCCATAAGACCGCTTTCCTCAACATTGATACGCTCAGCGCGCTACTAGGTGGTACGGGAAGTATGGCGGCGAAAGCATACATGCGGTCGTACAACTCGTTCATGAGTAGCAGCTATGGACCACTTGATATTGTGGACTCCATTAATGAGCGCATTCTCTATGTCGAGAGGCACGTTCCTCGGCTTGCTACACATCCTGACTTCCCAGCGGTTCTTGTCGCCTCGCTGTTCATGTTTGGAAAGCGCTCTATGACCGGTCTGCGGCATATGCAGTGGGATGTCATGGCGGAGGTAATCGGCACCATCGGGCTAGAAGAGTTCGCCAAGTACGCCATGCTCAACAAGAGCATTGACTCGATAGCCCTGGCAAGCAAGTACGGTATTGACGCGGACTTGTCTTCGATGCTTTAGAAACGACTAACGCCCCACCGTGTCTCTTGGTGGGGCGTTAGTGAAGTGGCTGGGTCAGGCGACGTTGCGGATCTTCAGCCAGTTGAGGGTGTTGGACGCGGCACGCGAGGTCTCGGAGTCGCCGGGGTGGTTCTTGTCGAACGCCGCACGAACCGCCACGGCGCGGTCACCATCGGTGTAGTAGGCACGAGCGAACTCGCGGAACTGCGCGTCGGTCGCGGGGGTCTTGATGTAGATTGCCGACTGGATGCCGTAGTCCAGCGCCTGACGGAGGATCTTGCTGTTCTTGATCTTCTTGATGGGGGTCGTGTCGGTGATGGTCTGCGTGGCGGTCATGATGACTCCTAGTCGAGGGGATGAACCTTGCGATACTTTGAGCTTAGCGCAGGTCTTTCGCGTCTGCAACCCCTATCCACAATTGGTTTCTGGATAGGGGTCTTTGACACTACTTGCTGGGCGTGAAGGGCTTGTGCGTGAAGCGCTCGACGAGCTTCTCGTGGAGTTCGAAGGCTTCGCCCTCGGAAAGGTTCATGACGATGACGCTGCCGTTGCCGTCAGCCTGGATGCTCACGGGACGACCAACGGAGTCGGCTGTGTCGCGGACGTTGATGTCGCGGTCCTGGGGGATGAAGTTCTGGCTGCCCATGTTGTTCTCCTTGTCGTTTCCTTGACACTACCAACCATGCACAGCAGTGTCAAACTATATTTACGACACTCACGATTGTCGTTAGTGTGATGAAACTACCGACCGGAGAACCCCGGTGAGTTATGGTCGCCCCATGAAAGAGCTATTGATGTCTCTATACTGGCTTGTCTTCCCGAAGCGATATGAAAAGAGATACCCGCTGCCTGAGCTTTATAGTGCCGGTTCGTTCTCAGGTCTGTCGTCATATGAACCGCCGAAGTCGAAAGCGCCATATCCACTCAACAACTCGCCGGAGTGGTCACTAGTCGCTTCGTATCACGTAGGCAACCAGCACCAGACAGCTTCTACGGGCATCACGAAGTACGAACACGAAAACCTCTGTCGGATCGGTGTCAACGTCGATGATGTGATTGACTTTGTACGGCTACGCAATACGGATGACGAGTTTCTCTCCAAGATTGGTCTTTTCCACGCAGTGAGGACCAAGACTCCGGTGAATACAACCGAGGGTTTCCGATCCGACTACCGAAGCATCCTTAGTTCATTCAACGCTGCTGGCATTAGCGGTGCATTGGCATGGCTCTATCTCTATCAATTGACCGAGATGGACTCGCCTGATAAGTGGTTTGATGTTGCCGAGGCTTGCAGGAATACAGGGCGGTCACTAGAAGACGTTTCAGACATGATTAATGAAGGGTTGACCAATATTGTCATGATGGAACGTGTTGCCTCTAACGAGATCGACCTTTCCTTAGCCATCTCGTTCAGGTCTGGGTTTGATCTCGGCGGGACTGACGACATGCTCGGCTTGACGTTGATGGCTGCATAGCCTAATCTCGATAGATGCATGCAAAGATACCGGGTTCGTGGGCAGAGCTTCGAGCGCGCCTCATGCCGGTATGGCGAGAGGGTGCACGGCAGACTACGTTTGAGAAGTATCAGGTCTCGATCATCTTTCAAGCGTTTCACCAGGAACGTATCAAAGTTGCTACTATGACCCGCATCATCGGACTCAACGAGCCTGAGCAGATGACTGTGTTCCGAAGCATCATTGATGGTTCTGTGGAGACCTCCCAGACCACTTTGAGTAGGAACAAGTTCACCTTCCGCAACACCCAGGACTGGTCTCTCCTTGCGTCCGTTCTTCGCGGCGAGTACAAGGGCGCTCGGAACTCCGGCATCAGGTGGGGGTCAATCGACGATGCCGTTCTTCTCATGCTCGGATTGAAGAAGGGTGAACTCAAACCGTCTTGGAGTGAGATAGCTACCATCCTCGACACTCTTTCGGTGAAGCAGGCTATGGAAATCTTCGAGCGTTCGGGGAAAGACCTCACCAAGACACTCTTGTACGCGGAGCACGACATCGATCTCTTCCTTGTTGGCGCGCTATCGAACTAACGCTGCTTGATGTTTCACAGCATATCTAGTACCCTCGGAGTATGAAGAGCATCGATGCTGAAAAGGCAGAGGCTGAAAAGCCGCGTAGTTGGTGGCATCGTGCCACCCTCGCCGTGCTCAAATTCATCACATACCCCATCGTACCTTCGAGTGTCCATGAGGAGGATCTTGCAGCACGACGCGAACTCAGCGAGTCGCTCACGAGGGTGCAAAAGACACTCGAAGAATCCCTTGCTCGTTCCAACGAGACCGTTGCAGTACTAGAACTCATCAGCACTGTCCTAAGCTGGAAGCTCCCCGTTGCCGAGATAACGCACTACCGCGATCTCATCTACATCTGGTCTCAGGCTGGTATACCTGCCAAACGGATAGAACGACTGCTCAATGAGTACCCTAGTGAACTTTACGCAGTTCACGTGGCTATGGAGGATGCTTTCATCCGTAATCCAGAGATCAAGATTGTGTCGAACTCGACCCTGGTTGAGGTGAACGAGTTCATCGTCAGTAGCCTTCAATCCATAGTTGAAGGCACCTACAGCCGAGCGTCTTTGTACATCCGGGGCGAAGATTTCGATATCGACATCATGGTCTTGCTCGCGTTGGCTAGTGACCCTTCCGTGAAGACCTACATCGAATGGTACGCGCTCATGGATGCGCTCGATTATTACTCGATCCCTCAGTTGGTCATTTTGCTGGGCGCGTTCGATATCGCAAGGGTGCGGGATATGGGCGAGAAGGATGTTGACTTCGATATCGCCATGTCTATGGTCTCGCCTTCCAGCTTCCTATAAAGCATTCCTCAACAGCATTTTTCTTCGAATCTACCCATATAAAAGATGTAGCGCTCATCGTGCTCTAAGCTCGGTTCACTAACCGAAAGGAGACAATCATGAGCGTGACAGTCGAAGAATTGAAGGCTTTGCCAGGAGGTTCCGTTGTGGTGTTTACATCACCTGCGGACACGATGCAACCCGAAGAGTATCCAGCGACAGAGCATCCCGTGACGCGGGTCAAGGATGATAACTACTACCGCGACTTTGTGAGCGCATGGGTTCCTTCCGAGTACACCGCCGAAGACCTCGCATCTCAGGCTGATGTTCGGATCGTGTACGTGCATGAACCACGAGAAGTGTGATCAAGTTCTTCTTTGGAGTTGCATCCATCTGAGACATGTGATTGGATGTACTTATCGGCAAGGTCATAGGGACTGAGCCACAGACCAAAGGATGACATCATGCTCGCTGCCCTCTTCGCCAAGAAGTCCAAGCCGGTCGTTCGCAAGCAGATCACCCTCGCAGAACTGAAGCTCGGTGACAAGGTGCGCATCGACAACGGTTCGTGGGTCGCGGTCGTCGATGTCTACGCGGCGGTGGCGTTCCCTGGTCAGCTTTCGGTCACCACGACCGAGGGTCTCTACTGCGTCGGCTCGCCGTTCGAGACGGTCTACGTCACGGTCTGAGCACAGCGCTTCTCAAAGCACCCCTACTGATTCAGTTCGGTAGGGGTGCTTTGACTTTTGGTGCGGTAAGACCTATCATTTGCCGCATGAACTCACTCGCTACAGATCCACGCATCACATATGACGTGCCTGGAGTGATTGCGCCTTGGCTCGTCGAGAAAGACGACAAGACCTCTACATGGACCGACATCATTCTTAGTCACCCTGACGTTGAGAGGGAGGTATATTACGAGGATATGCAAGGTCATCTGAATCGGGTGTTTGGTTCTGCTAGTCAGGCAGACAGGTACATCTATGAGAGGTTCTTCTCCGGTCTACGCAAGCATGCTTCTTTGGGTATGAAGCCTATCGACTCTGCGGTGCATGATGCCGTCCGTGATCTTGGTCGGCATCACTGGATTGGCGAAGATGAGACCTTGCAGAAGATTGCTCTGGATGACTTTGGTCCAGCCCTGTTCATGTATCTAGGCACACCAGATAACAGAAAAGGCATCGTCGCAAAGTACGGCAAAGGAATCCCGTTTCAGTCACCAGTGCCCATCCACGATTTACTCGACGAACAGGCAGAAGAACCCACTTCCTACGAAGCTTCCGGTGAGTTCAGTACCGTATGGCTCGACATAGCCATCAACGAGGGCATCTTGTCCAACAAGCTTCATCTTGAACGCGATACCATCAAGCAACTCTTCTTGGACGTGTTTGACTCCCCGCAACAGGCTGAGGAATTCTTCTACCGGTTCGTGGTATCTCAGGGCGGTTCTAGACCAATCAGTGCTGAAACTTTTCTCGGTATCGGTCTGCCCACACTAGGCGCAGTCATCGCGGCTAAGATTAGTCGCGGCATTGATGTCTCCAATACTGCTCATAACGGTTCGCTCAAAGATTACTTCACGAGGCTGGCACTCGTCGCCTGTTGGTCTGATGAGGGGTGGAGCATCATGGACATCGATGTCACCGAACCGGACTTTGACATTATGGCTATTGGTCGATACCTCCACGAGCATGTAAGCGTGGAGACCAGCATCGCTATGATGCGGGCTGGAATTGACTATGAACTGTGGCGCAAGATGCAATTGACGGATGACCAGGCATAGCATATCGTTGAGAGTATGACTCTCAGTTCTGACTACATCGCGCCTGTTTCTGGCGTGTGGTTAGATTCTGATGAGCCAGAGTCATGGACCACTATCACCCTTCGTTCGATGTTCTACGGCGAAGTGGATGACGAACTAGTCGAGATGTATCGGACCAACCTCATACAGGAGCTAGGTAGCGCAGAGGTGGTCGAGCAACTCATCTTCGACTGTCTCATTCAGCCGCTCTTTGAGATCGACCCCCTCGGTACTGCCACAGAGCAGACGGTAGTTCTGGGTCAAAACAACTACTTCACTCGGGACGATATCAGGGGTGTCATCGACAGCTTGTACAGAGAATTGGAGCCACGGTTCGCACCGTTCTACGGTTCTGTTAAGCGCTACCTGTTCAGCTTCATCCTCATGTCTTTGATGTTCGATGACATCATTGAGAGCCTCGGTAAGATACTCACCGATGAGCGCGAGTTCAACATCCCGCTGCTATGTTCTTATCTCATGGAAGTAGTTCCGCCCGAGAACGCTGTTCTGGCAATGGATAACGACGTTGACATTCGGCTTGCTATGGAGGTGTCTAATGGCTGAACTAGTGCGTGACGTTATCGGCGTAGATGGACTGAGCGCGCCGGGCTATATCAAGTACGAAAGGGTCGTCGGTGGTTTGCTCCCAGTAGGAGTCACCTGGGCTTTTGCTACGAGCATCCTGAGTCACTACGACAAGGATAATGGGTTCGAGGGCGGCACTCTTCTTCAAACGTGGATCGACTCGATGAGAGGAGCGCACGAGTTGGAGTCATTCGTCTTCTTCAACTTCGCCAAGCGCTATGTGAACATTGATGGTCCGCTTGCTGTGGAGCGCGGCGAGCAGCGTGATTACCGGGTCATGAATGACATCAAGAATGCGACTCAGAAAGCAGCCAGTCACCTTGAAGAGCTAGACCCCAAGTCGGTCTTGTTCAGGCGTGGTTTGCTCTTGCTGATGTGCTTCCCTGAAGCTGCTGATGACTTCAAGCTCTGGTATCGAGCAGGACAGGAGTTCGTCTACTCTGAGGTGATGCATCTGATGGCTGGTGGCGTTCCCTCCCGCAACGTACTGACCGTCAACCACGAGGGTATGGACGCATCGCTGTATAACAGCCTTGTCGCCCCGCATCGAGATAGTTGACAACTGTCGGGTGTGCTAGTAGGATTTGATTACATCCACCTACCTAGGAGCATCATGTCGGGAATCATCGCACTCGGTGCCATCATCGTCGTTCTCGCGCTCGTCGCGATCCTCTGGGTGGTTCCCGCCGTCGAGAAGGTCAAGGCAAAAGACAAGGGCTACGTAGACGGCTACACGTTCGCCATGCAGGACTTCGAGGTGGACAGCCTCGAAGAGGACGTTGCCTTCTGGAAGTACCACTCCAACACCTACTCCCGAACCTCTTCGTCACGCGCCTACAACGACGGCTTCATCAAGGGGAACAAGTACGGTCATGCCATGACGGCGCTCACCAAGGTCTAGCTCGGCAGCAGTACAGAAGCACACTCAGAAGTACGTGACTGAGTGTGCTTCGTCATTAGGGCTACCCTTGTACCTGTAGTGGCTAGGTAGTAGTCTCCGGTCATGCAAGATTCACCCACCAACTATGTCTCTCCATTCGACTCTCGGTCATATCTTCGAGAGTTGGAACTCCTGGGTTTCGAAGAGGTTCCTGAGGACCAACTGTGGATTGACGTGTTGTTCGATGAGGCTGAACTCGACAAGTACCTCAGTCGCGAAGAGGGTTGGTTCCGTAACGAGTTGGTGGGGATGTTCGCTTCGGAAAAGGAGGCGGAAGAGTTCGTGTTCCGCTTCATTGTCACAGCGGATATCGTCTCTGACGAAAGCATCTACCACATGTATTCCATGCAGCGTAATGTCTTCCACGAGTACGTCAAGAATCAGCTAGAGCGCCTTGTGCACTTCCAAGACTACTTCTTGCATGTCGAGTGCATCCCTAGCCTGTTCTTGCTCAACCTGGCGTTCCCTGCACAGTTCAGTGCCTTCATAAATTGGTACGTTCCTTCTGATACCAACCTGCACCATGTAGCCACCCACATCAAGAACGGCGCTGATGCCGACATTGCTTTGCAACTGGGTATCGCGGGTATCGACCACAATGTAGCTGCATCGATGGATGTCTACCGAACGACCTCATTGACTTAGGCGTTTATTTGCACTAGTATCGAGGTATGACTATCGACCCTGAGACGACCTATGGTTCACCCATTGAGTTCTCTCGTCAGTGGGGCGATGAAAAGGCTTTCGAAGATCCTAAGCCGCTGTGGTTCGACACCATCCTATACATGATGAACATTGGCGATGTCGTCTCTCGTCGATCAATCAACAACTGTCGCCAAGGTTGGATCGATATCTTCGGCTCAGAAGAGGCGCTAGAGCAGTTCATCTTTGACGTGTTCATGGTCTCGAAATGTGACCACTTCCTCAGTAAGAAGAGGGGGATCAAGACCTGGCTTGACCTGTTCATTTCGCGCCCTCGAATCTTCGAAGCTGCGCTGATGCAGCAGGCAGCCGCCTTCTTCAAAGACCTCGACTACTTTAGTTCGCGGGATGGGTACGATATCCCTCAGGAACATCGTCCTGCAATGGCTCTGCTCTCCCTTTGCACAGATGACAGCAATGGTCCGATTCGGTACTACCAGGAGGACTGGTCGAAAGACATGGTTCGTACGGTCGAACTCATGAGATCTGGTATCTCCCGGGCACACCTCTCCGTCGCTTTGGAGACGGGAATGGATGCTGAACTCATGGGTAGCCTGCTCGTTGATTCACGGTACTAGAAGATCGTTGCGCTGCGGTGCTTGGTCTGTTAGACTCTAAGTAATTACCCTTCCATTCAGTGCAATCATCCTACTCAGGAGAGCATCATGTCGGACTCCACCAGCGTTCAGAAGCCCCCGACCGTCGAGCCGGTTCGTCAGCACTTCGACACGGAACTCGACTCGTTCCTGATGTCGGCACTCTCCATCTACGACGTGATGAAGGTGGTGCCGCACCCCTACAACGCTGTCGCCACGATGTCATGCTCATGGGCACACGACTTCGCCAACTTCGGCTTCCGTGTCAAGAACACTCTCATCCATGAGCAGGTTCGTGCCGAGACCGCAGAGGCTGAGCGTGACGAAGCTCTCAAGCGCATCGCGGATGCCCCGCACCCGGACGACTGCGGCTGGTGGAGTGTCAACCACGTCCTCGGAACGCGCGCTGACTGCAACTGCTGGAAGTCGCAGAAGTAGTTTTCTGGGTGGCGCAACACCAATCTCAGAATTATTCGAGATTGGTGTTGCGCTGTTCTGTTTTGTGGTGATAGAGTCTAACTATCAGCCGGTCACGCAGACCGAAGCTCATCCCCCATCACGTAGGAGAACATCATGTCGAAGCCCGCCACGCTCAAGTTCACCGCCCTCAAGTCCACCGATGCTCTCGACCTCGACGGTCTGAACGCCATCCTCGCAACCGGCAAGTCGGTCGTCCTGCGCCGCATCGCGGACGACACCGAGGTTCGCCGCTTCCGCTTCCCCGCCGCCAAGGACATCACCTTCGCCCCCAAGGTCTTCGTGCACGGCGTGCCGCCCCGCGACATCGCGAACGTGCTGGACTACATCGAGGGTGACGCTCACGACCGCTCGAAGGTCCAGTGGATCAACGGCAAGTTCAACGACTTCTTCAACGACCCCAACGAGGCTCTCTGAGTTCACCAGCACGACCCACACTCCCCGCCAGATGGTTCGGGGAGTGTGGTGTTTAACGACTAAGGCGCTCACCCGTGTGACTTTTGGGTGAGCGCCTTAGCGCGTGCTTACTTCTGAGCCTGAATAGCCTCCCACGCATCTGTGAAGTGCTTGTTGACCGCGTTGAACGACACTCGAAGCTCTCCTGTCATGCACTGACGGAGTGTGTCGAGCTTGGAGTGGTAGCCGTCGAGCCATTCGTTCATGACCGGGTGGTCGCGCTTCTTGGCAATTTCGAGGAACCTGCTCATGATGGTGACAATGCTGTAGCTGAGGTCAGGCTTCGGGTTCTCTGCGATACGGAGGACGACCATTCCACCAGCCTGCGAGAGCTTTCGAAGCGTGCCGTATGACATGTCGATGTCTTCACCATCCGGGTGACGCTCCTTGTAGAAGTCGATGCAGCGGGTCATGACCTTCGCACCGTGGTAGAGCTTGCCTAGCGCTTCTAGCTCATTGTGGAAGAGGTTGAGGTTCGATGCCTCACTGGACACACCGCTCTCGCGGGCAACAGCCAGGAGGGTGGCGATGTGATTACCGAATACGTCAAGGTGCGCGAACGACTCGGCAACGCTCTTGTCGAGGGCATCGAACTCGTGTCGCGGGATAATGGCGCGGAGGGGTTGTGCCTTGGTTGCCATGATGGTCCGTTCATTAGGGTCTATTACTACCACTCTACCTGCATCGCTGATGGATAGCAACAGGCTTACTTGGTGGAGATGGACATGGTGCCAAACCATCTCCGGAAGATCCGTTTGTGGAGATGACGGCGTTCGTGCCAGGATTTATCCATCAAGCCAAACGGCATCACGAACGAAAGGAACATCATGTCCAAGCCCACCACCAAGGTCTACGCCTGCACCAACTGCAACGTCATCGTCAAGGGCGCTACTGCTGGTCGTACCCACATGAGCGACTCGGACGGACATGTCTTGGAGAGTCGCCTGATCGTTGGTCCGCTGTCGTACTTCGTCGAGGAAGCACCCAAGAGCACGTACACCACCAACGGCGCTGAGTTCATCGATGCAGAGCTTCAGGAGTACTGGGGTATCGAGGCTATTGCCGACCGCCTGTAGATGAAGAGCAATGACCACCTGGGGTAACGACTCTTGGTGGTCATTGCTGTTGTCTGATGCGCATAGGTCTGAACTACGCTACGATGCGCCCATGAGTAAGCCAGAACGCACCAGTTTGGGCGGCACAGTAGCTTTGTGCTTAGCCGTGTACATCACGACAGCGTTTGCGGTGAACATGTTCTTGATTTCGATTGGTGCCACTTTGAGTCTCGCGCTCGCTCAGGGTGGCTTCTTCACCTTCGGCTACCTCTTGGGTATTCACTCATTGGCTCTGGTGGGGCTTGGAGTGAGCATTCTCATTCTGCTGGGGGTGAGGTCTGTCGTTGTCGAGTATCGCGCAGCCATGTCCGCCGTATCACCGCCGCTAAAAGCACCTGTGGAAGCCGTCAGCGAGCCACTGGGCGGCTCAGAAGAGGTTGTCGAGGAAGCGCCTGCTGATAACTCCCGATTCGTTAGAGCGCATTCTGAGTGATGCGGTTCGTTCTTTAAACGACCAAGGGCGACCCCGCTAAGAGTCGCCCTTGTGGTTCGTGCAGTTCTACTTCTTGTTACGCCACGCCGTTGCCTCGTCGATGCTGACACCCGCGAAGATGTTGACGCACTTGGAGCAGTAGTAGAAGCCAGCGTGCTGACGGTCGAGCGTGGCGAGCACGTCGCGAACGGTTGCCTCGCCCATGTCACTCTCCCCCTCGTAACCGCAGAGGGCGTTGTGGTCACCCTGAGCAGTGGCGCGGATGTGCTCAGCAGGCGTGTACCAGCTACGGACGAAGACGTACTCCGGCTCGCGAGGGGTCTCTTCGACGGCGGTCTTCTTGTCGGTGGTCTTGAAGAACATGAGCGCGCACTTTCTGTAGGTGGGTGACTGCGATAAATTGAGCTTAGCACCAATCTCGATGAGGTGGCAACCTCTACGTCAAAGATGGCTGAGGCACCTTGACGGTGAGCCTCTTCTTCAGCCCGTCCTTGATCTTCTTGCTCCGACCCTTGAACCAGTCGTCATCGTCCTTGTGATGCTTCATTTCTATGTGCAGGAAGTAGAGTGCGGTGGCAAGGTTGATGGCGGCAGTGGTGTAGAACAATCCACCCATCGCTATGTAGAGGATGACTCGCAGGAGGTGTATACCGATTAGTCCGTACGCTGAGATACGACGGAGCGTCAAGAGGTTGAACTTTTGGAGGCTGCCGGAAACCGCGCTGCGCACCCTCACTGACGTGATGAGGTATCCGACAATGAAAAGCATCGCAACGAACCCCGATGCCGTTGAAACGATCATGAGAGTGGTCATGCTGTCCACAGTGGGTATCCTCTGATTGATTGTTATGGTTATTCCAAACATAGCTTGTATTCAAAGTCAAGTCAAGTAGCGCTAACGCAGATGAGCAGCAAATGCTTGCTGTCGCACACTCCCGGTATGATTGACTCATGGCATTGAAATCACCACATCGCATCGTCGATAAGAACGGCAAGCACACGACCGTTCATAAGAAGAACGAGGCGGACAAGCCCTCACGTATCGTGAGCATCAAAGCCAAGCCTCCTACTCCAACAAGAAGCACATTCGGTATGGACCGAGGCATTCATTGGTCTAACGCCAAAAATCCGAGATTGCGTGAGCTTGCACTAAATCGCATCTTGGAAGAAGACTACGACATGAGCATCGATGATGCATACAAGAGCCGCAACGCGCCCATCGGGGTTGTTTTTGGTAGTAGACCGGCGATACTCACGCTGCGGCTGATTGATGACGAAGCGAAGAGTCTATTTGGTAGGGGTCATTGCGCCCTACTTGCACTATCCATGCACGACAAAACTGACTTGCCGTTTGCTGTCTTCACAGAGCCTGAGGATAACTCTTACCAAGATGGATGGACTGGTCATGCTGCGCTACTTGTTGATGATAACCACATCCTTGATATCGACGGCATCCACCCCATTGCAGACGTAGCTCGAAAGTTCAGCAATCTAGATGGCTCATTCACAGTAATGGATAGAGAGCAGTTCGTGAACACAGTAGTCGAGCAAGAAGAGCGTGCCGATCCTTATGGCTTCATCGATGAGTTGGAGCAGCTTGTACTCGATGATTTTGCGGAGTTCATCGTAGAGACAGAACTGGATGTGGAGTAGTCCGCAAGGTTGCTATCTCAGTAGATAACACCTATCATCTGCGCATGCTATTTAGTGATGAAGACGGTCATCTGCATACCGGTGATATCGTTTCGATACGTCCTGGTCAGTTCCTCACGGACACAAAACGACCCTATGTGACTCTCACGAGGTTCATCGGGCTGAGTGGTTCGCATGGTGTGCGCATCACTCATCACAACACTGAGTGCGGTGTCTTGATTGACACGCTCTCTAGGTACTCCGTCTACGAACCTACCGAGGATGAGCTAGTGGCATGGAACACCAAGTATGGCTCTATCGACTACGGAGTGAGGTGGCAGAAGACGTACTCCATCGATAGCCACCATCTGTCGATTCCCGCAAATGACCATTCCTTGTTCTAGGTGCACTAGCCCCCGCTAAGGCATAATTGACAACCGCCTCGCTAGGGTGATAGAGTCTAACTAGACCAACACGACCATCAAGGAGGAATCATGCTCGCCAAGGAGAACCGCATCAATGCCGCGACTGACTTCCGTCGTGTCATGAACAAGGGCGTGCGTACCACTGCCGCCTACGTCATCATCAGCGCCCGTGCCACCAAGGACGACAGCCCGACTCGTGTGGGCTTCGTCGTTTCCAAGGCTGTCGGTAACGCTGTCGCCCGTAACGTCGTCAAGCGTCGTCTCCGAGAGGCTGCTGCTGAGTTCGTGGCGAAGTACCCCACCGGATTCGAGGTCGTTGCTCGCCCGCGTGAGGGCGCTGACGCGGCTACCTTCAACGAGCTTCGTGGTGAGTTCTTCAAGGGAACCAACCGGGTCGTCAAGAGGTAGTTCTATGCAGGGTCTAGAAGCGCCTCGTCATATCGAGTATCAGAAAACCAAGAGGTTTGTACTCTCCTTTGGTTGGACGATGCCGCACTTCTTCTACCCCCAGTACCTCGAATTTGCACACTGTGACATCGAAGATAAGAACGGTGTCACAGTGTGCACAATCGACACTGCACTCAGAATCGTCGTGGCAGTGGGATGGTCAGAGTCATACGCGACCGTACCCATGAAGGCAGATGGAACACCCTTCTATGAGGTGATGGAGCGGACGTTCCGAGAGGTTCTGTCTCTTCTTGATATCACTTCTCTTGAACATGCTGCCTTTGCACAGAAGCA
>Ga0265798_10006488_pt1 | contig 15376 bp, 23 predicted proteins | sample P3T30metagenome_FD_192430 | JGI IMG/M metagenome (GOLD analysis project Ga0265798, IMG submission 192430) | Plant litter microbial communities from East Loma Ridge, Irvine, California - P3 T30 | ecosystem: Environmental > Terrestrial > Plant litter > Unclassified | place: USA: California... | reverse complement strand
CGATCTTCGCCTCATGACTGCAAAAGATATGCTCGTTAAGCTACGAACTTCAATCATAGAAACTCCTACACTCTATCCTGGGAAGCCCTCCGAATATTTGGTGTGAGATGCCAATCTTGAACCCTCGGAATGTTAAACAACTCGCAGATTTCCCCTCAATTTCTTATCCTCTTCAACACGGACTGCTGACTATCACCTACTATCGAGTATCAGTACCTCTCTGAGAAGTGCGTTGTAGGATTCAACACGTGTACCACGGCGTCAATATGTTTGAAGGTATAGCTATTATCAGCTGCTTGTGTTTGACGGACAACCTGAAATGCCGCTCGAACGATTCAAGAGATAACACTACATGTACTAACGTCTGAAAAGACTGGCTGGAAATAACGGTTATGACACCCACCTCACATCGCTCATTCACTTCACAACATCAATACCCCAAGGAGCCCCACAGCCACTGCTAACATACTCACATCCATTCTTCCTACACCATTGTTCTTGTTCATGTCTCCTTGAACCTCCCTTGAAATGCTCTCAGCTGCCCTGAAGTCTTCTTCATAAACACCTTGCACTCCCGTCGGCATACTATCAAACCTAGAGATCTGCATTAGCATGCCATGCAAGAAAATGAGCTCCGAATAATCCTACCATGGAGGCTTCGCGGTGTATATCGTCGTCATGTGCATATCCGTTGCGACCGGCGGCATGCTACCGGAGTAAGTAGCTTGTCATTTCAGAAAGTCCTCAGCCAGCGACTGCAATCCTGGGCGCGGGGTAGCGGTCACGGAAGAATAGAATCGAATGCTACGCTTGCTGACGAGAACTGTAGGGAGTGAGCGGACTTTGGCGCGTAGTGAAGTCGGGTTACGATACCTGTTTGTCGTCCTTACAGCCAGTGAAGGATACCTGTGTATATGGCAGATATTCCCAGTCGGCGTGCGTAAGAGCAGCAAGAGTAATGATGAGTAGGCATGTGAAGAGCATGGCGGATTGTTGCGATTACGCGGATTTGTTATTGGCATTGTGGATGTCATATGCTCTATCGTCATATCATGTCGCTGGATCATAGGGTCTCGTATGGCACCGCACAGTAAGACAGCCGTCTGTACTCCATTGGCACTATAGAACTTCAGTGACTGGGAACCTGTTAAGAATCGGTGTTGGCGTTGCCGAGATGGGAGTCACAGATGCGGCACGGGATGTCAAGTACTACCATGTTAGAACGTACCGATTACTTTCGGTGCTGAGTGCCACTGGTCTGCTTGTATCAATACAGATTCGCGTAGCAACAACGCTCCATCAGTAAAGTGACTTCACACCACACTCCGGCGACGCGTCGTCGTCACTAGCCAATTTCGTGAGAACATCGTGGAAATTTATGGTCCGCAGTTCCCACAATGAAGCTGTAAGTCCACATTCGACAACTAAACGCCGAATTGTGACTTCCCCGTTCATCTCTCTTCATCTCTCCCTCCCAACTTTCCACCTACACCCCATCAAACCACCCTACATCATCAACAACCCCACAAAACCCACCACCACCCCCACCACACCCGCCTCAATCCCCATCACACCACCCGCATTCGGCACACCATTAGCCCTATTAACCTCCCTCTGAACCTCCCTCACAACACTCTTAACCGCCTTCACTTCCCCATCATAAAACCTCCTTACATCCGTCGGCAAGCTATCAAACCTACAAGCCACCCCATTAGCACCCCACACCCCTAACTCAGCACTACGCAAAACTCACCACAGAGGCTTGGCAGTATACACCGTATTCCCATCGACAGCAGTTGCGACTTCCGGCAAGCCTGTGACTGTGGCTTGGAAAACTTGGAGTTGGGATAGTATCTGTGGGAATTCTCGGGTTATGGTGGCGAGATGGTTTTCGTAGCGCGTTGACATTGCGTCCTTTGCGGAAGAGGACTGGAAGGGTTAGTGGGTGGATGGGTGTACGGGGTGAGGGAAGGGGGAAATGGTACTTGTATATCGTCTACGATTCCTGTGATGCTGGCGTCGTCGAAGGGGAAGTAAATCCAGCTCGCCTGGGCTAGAGAGGCGAGAGCGACGACGACCAGGGTTTTGCAAAGCATTGTGAATCTCGAGGTCGCAGGATAGGTGTCGTCCAGGAATTTCGCTGGCCTTTGCGGGAGACTATATGCTTTCTTCCCCAAACCCCCCATCGTTACTACACCCATCAATCCGCGTATCAACGGCGCGTTGTACGCCACGGGAAGCATCCGTCGGTACTCCACATTGTATCCCATAAGTGCAATCAACCGGACCAACCCAAAGAAGCAGCAGTTAAGTGACGCGCAAACATCTTGTCACTAATCCAGGGGATGATGCGAGGACGAGACGGGAACGATGGTAAGACGAACCAACCACTCTTCGCGTGAGGTAATGTCTGCTGTGATTGACGTGACACGAATTTGTAAGCTGCACGATAGCCAGCTGTGCAATGCGTAGTTTTACTGTGTTGACAGGTAGGGATTTTAGCGGTTTAAGCGACGAACGAATGGGGATTCATCGCATGACTGGTGGACCGCGGCGTAACAAGTATTTCACATCAGAGTTTTTGGCGCGAAGAACGTGCTTGGTATATGTCGATATTGTAGGCAAAGCGTGACAGCGTTTCTGCGATGGCTGTAGTCAGGTCAGCAGGCTTTAGTTTTACCTGGTGCTCTTCGAACGCTGGGAAACCTCAGTCCAAAAGATGCGGATTAAGCGTCTCGCGACATTGCTTCCACAACTACTTCTCCCATCAATCTCTTCATCTCCATCCACTCTCTCCAATCCTCCTTCCCCCACTGGTTCTCGATGTCCATGCTCTTGTATTCACAACCTACCATAAGCAACCACAACGTTACATACACCCCCCTACTCCCCACCCCAATAATAACTCCACATATCACTCCCCAGAAACCCATCACTATACCTCTCCCCCTCCACCTCCCCCGCCGCCCCTGCACAAACAATCAACGGCAAAAAGTGCTCCGCCCCACCCCTCGGATGCATCCTCCAACTATGCGGCCACCCCCTCCAGCCCTCAAACTTCTCCCGCCTCTCCCCTTCATGCGCCGTCATAGCCGCATCCGTAACAGCAGCACTCCACTCGACATTCTGCCTCATGAACTCCGGCGTCGCGACCGCGCCTGAGAACATGAGGCGCAGGTTGTGGAACGTTGCGAAGCCGGAGCCTATGATGGCAATGTTACGTGTGCGGAGGGTGGATAGGGCGTGCCCGATGGCGAAGTGCGCGGTGGGGGATTCGGAGGATAGGACGGAGAGTTGGATGAGGGGGATGTGGGCGGGGGGGTCGATGAGTTTGAGGGGGACGAAGACGCCGTGGTCCCAGCCTGTAGATGTCACTCTACGTCGACCTAGTGGGAGGGGTGGACGTACCTCTCTCATCGTCCATTTCACACTCTATTCCAGCGTCTTTCAACGCCCTTTCGACTTCCCCAGCAACCTCAGGACTCCCAGGCGAATCATGCTTGATCTTATACGTCTCAGGCGGAAAACCGTAGTAATCGTACAATAACTCGTGTTTCTTCCCACTACTAATCGTAACCTTATCCGTCGACCAATGCGCCGTGACCACCACGATGGCTCGAGGAGCATCCTGTGTGCCGAGTTTCAGGATCGTGGGGACTCTGGTCTTGAGCGAGTTTGTGATTTCGGCGTGGGAAGGGTCGTTGAGGAGGGGCATGGGGCCGCCGCCGTGGGAGAGGGATATGACGGGGGCGAGGCGCGTCATGTTGGTGGAGAAGGATGGAGGGAGGAAGGGGGTGAAGGTGATGTTGTTGGGGGAAAGGTCTGCGAACGCGCTGGAGATGGCTGTGAAAGGTAGGAGTTTGCGGATGAGGGGCATGTTATGTAGCGGGTATGGCGGACGGCATGTGCGCTACATGGGGATTCAAGGTCGAAGAGCACATTATTGGGCTTCTCGGTAGTTCCATATTGTTGTGTCGTGTGGAGAGTGTTGGTGCCTGTAGCTTTGTCAGAGGCGCGGAATTGTGCCGTCAGGGACGCGATTGGCCGTCTTCCGATCATGTGGAACCGCGATGTCGCGTTCTTTCCTCACGCGTTCAGCAACATGACATCACGTCCTAAGATCATCGTGAAATAATTTGAATTCGGATGTAACTATCCATGAAGAGCGCGATTGTTCGCAACGTATTTGAACGCCAGATCCAGGGTATCATGCCAACCCACCAGAAGAACGTTCGCGCCGACAGCAACACACGCGGGTGGACGAATGTGCGATGCATGTCTGCTCAGCGATACGGTCCGAGACGCCTGAAGTAAGAATGCCAGAGACGCTGCGCCTGCCCACTACCCAATTACCAGCCAGTCAGTCAACCTTTCGTAACTCATATGCAAGAGAAGGAGATGCCTTCCTTGCAAGACGAAAAGCACCTAGATCTTATCCTCCTCGTCCTCCTTGATGGTATCTACTCCGAGTCAGCACTGCTAAGCCATTCCTCGACTTTCGTCTTGCCGATCTTGCGCCTTTCAATGAACTTACCCATAGCGTCCGCGTCGCCGGCCTCCTCGTCAGCGCTCTCCTCCTTCTTGACAGCCTTCTTGGCGCGACTGCCCTTGCCCTTCGCAGCGGGAGTCTTCTTCTTGCTCTCGGGCTTGGCGCTATCGCTCTTGTTGCCGTCGGGGTTGCGGCTGCTGCTGCGGGAAGGGCGCTTGCCCTTGGCGTCCGCCGCGTCCGCTTCGGCCTCGGGCTCAGCGTCAGAGGGGGCGGCGGAGGCCTTGCGCTTGCGGCTCGCGGGGGCCTTCTTGGTCTTGACGTCAGCTTTGGCATCGGCCTCATCTTCGACCTCGGGGTCGGTCTTGATGGCGTCCTTGGTGTCGGCGTCGGCCTCAGCGTTAGAGGTAGCAGCAGCAGTCTTCTTCTTTGGAGCGGCCTTGGCCTTGGGAGCAGCCTTGGGAGCAGCTTTGGCGTCACCAGAAGGAGCGGCGAGGTTAGAGCCGGTCGTACCCAGGAAGGCGCCGAACGCTGGGTGGGCTTCGATGGCCTTCTTCTTGACGGGCGGCCACATCTTCTTGAGGGAGCCGTTGGTGTTGCCGGTCAAGAGGGCCATGAGGTCGTAGTCATACTGTGTCGCGTCAGTCATGCAGTTCGCGATGGCACGTCGTATGGAAAGCGTAAGGCGTGCGTTTCGCTCCGGATTAGATGTTGTCACTCACCTTGTCGGTGCCGATGCAGCTCAAGAACGCGGCAGCGATCAGCTTGGTTTCCTGCGGGCGCGTTAGTACAGCTGTAAAAAGAGCGGTTTTGACAAGGGCGAGCTCACCTTGTCCTCGAAGCCCGCGAGCAGCTGGACTCCACCAGGAACGGCGTCTTTCTTGGGGGGCATCTTGCTATTGAGAAGCGTTCTTGATATGAAGATCTGTGTTGGAGAAGCTGAGTGGACTGGGCTGGTGTGGACGAGAACGACGGCGTGCAGAAAAGGTTTGGTGAGGACGAAGAACGCGGGCAGCAGCAGCGGGAACGCGGGGTTCTTATCTGTTGTGCGAGAATGAATGCTTCCAAGGTGAAGGCGAGTGCGGAAATTCGCGCATTCTGTTGCTAGGTGACCGCGAGTTGCGAACGCTTTCGTGCAAGAAAGTCCTCCGTAATTCGCTCTCACCTTGCATCAGGGTCCGCAACACGCCGCTTTGCTCACAACGTCTTCTAAATGCCAGGAAATGTGCAATGAGCGGTGACATAGCATGCGCCGATCGTGGTGTCTGGACGAGGAGCGTGGAGGATGCCGTACATGAATAGGGACCATGGATGCGGTTTACATTGGTGACTGTAGAGTCTCGGGGTATGAATTTGCGACAACATGATGGGATCTCATCACTACATGTCATGTTTCCCAAACGGAGGACTCCTTTTGCAAATAGCACAGTACCTTTGAAGTGCCATATGAGAAGTTTAAGAAGGGACGAGCAAAAGGAAACGGGGCATACACCTTGAGCATTGATAGAGATTCTCAGTAGAGCTGTATTTGTTGGATAGCAATTCAAGACTCAATTGCCCGCAAGATAGACACCAAACAGGACGTGAGGAAAGAAGTGAGGCGTATGAAAAGGAACTGAGTACAACACCATCACCGCCTTACTCTCGCAGCTCCCTCTACGAACGGGATACCTCATATATTACCTGATTCCCCTCCATCCCACATCAACAAAAGGCACTTGGTCTAGTGGTAAGACATTCGCACCCAGCTAAAGAGAAACCGTTCATTGAGATGTGTGGATCGGAGGGACGTGCCGGATGCTTGACGGCATCGCGTAACGGCAGGGATTTGAAGCGAATCCAACGGTTACTTACGAGAGGCCCACGTTCGAACCGTGGAGTGTCCATGTTTTTGCCCTTCGTCTCGTTGGGTGGGCAGTGTTCTTTGGCAGGGTGCTGGGTTGATAGAACTTTACACAACGCTGATTCGGGACCGAGAGATCCCATCCCACCTGGACAGAACCAAGGAGAGAAAGTGATTCGGAACACCTGTCTTCTGTTCACCTCACTGCAAATAAGCTAAGCGTAGTAGTTGAAGATACTTGCCCGTCTCCGTGCCTACCCTTCCGTCTCGGAACACTGGCAAACGCTGATATCGAAATGTGACATCAATGCAGCAAAAGCCCACAGCTGCATGTCTCATTCGACGACGTGCAGTAAATTTGATCGAATCGTACCAAGATCATGCCTGTTGCAGGCCGTTGACTCTCGATAGCCGCGAAGGCTCGTGAATCTGTGCCACGATGCCCCACTCTTCCCCAGAAACGTACGAATCGCGGAGATTGAAATTGCGTCGTTGCGAAAAGCAAAGTCTGGCCTGTGAGACCAGGCGTTTGCGGAGGCTTTCATCTGCCAAATTACACCGTGGTGCAAGCGAGATGTAGAAAGTGGTATTGGCAGGACTAGCCGACATGCCCCGGATTGCTACTATCCGCTGAGATTGCAGATGAGGACATGCTTTGGATGCGAGTGCAGCAGGAAGAGGGCATGGTGTGTCAGGCAGAGAGACGAGGTGTCGTATCCTAGAGCTGGCAGAGGCGCTTTCCGACCGGCGCCTGTCACACAGGCCGGTAGCCTGGCCGCAGATGGGTGGCTATCGGTGCAGATGAGGTGAAGGCATTATTGGCCGAGATGAGGGTTGCCGCACAGATTTGGCGGAAGGCAGAGCAGATCCCGCGCCTTAGCCTTAGCGGGCCCGCCGCGCAGGAGCCAGGGCACATGCAGCCGCAATTTTGTGCCTCACAAGCGCACACGCGTTTAAGGCAGGGCCGACGTGTTTTGTGGGTTGCAGGAGGAGTAGTATAGATACTGGGTGCACCCTTTCTTCCACCCCTTCCTACCAACACCGAGCGTATAGTGCAACAGTTGCACCTGCTGATCCTCCTTCATTTCAACCCCGCCTTGCTCCCCTTGCTCAACCCTGCCCCTCCTGTCATTCTTCTTGCGCTGGTTCAATTCTTCAGGGTCCGGTTGCGTGGTTGCAAATACAACATCCGCTCGTCGAAGCAGTCTGCAAGCCATTGCAGTCGCTCATACAGAAGAGGAGCACTTCATACTCCTGACCACGAACATTGAACCTACCACCACCATGTCTTCACATGCCACCCTCACCAGCACATACCGGGCGCGCTCTGGCCTGCCAACCACCGGAGCCCTCGCGTCATACCTCCTGAGCCTCATGTCGATAAAGCACTCGAATCTCTGCCTGTCTGCCGACGTCGAGACATCCGCCGAGCTGCTACAACTAGCCGAAGACGTGGGCGACTCAATCTGCCTGCTCAAGACACACTGCGACATTGTCACCGATTGGACGGACCGGACTGCCCAGGCGCTGCGGGAGATTGCAAAGCGGAAGCGGTTCCTCATCTTCGAGGACCGCAAGTTCGCAGACATTGGTGGTACGTCGCTTCCCGAGTCACTCGTCACACCTTCCTTCGAGTCCCGTGCCACGCTTTGGTCGAGCATTTCTAACCTGGTGCAACAGAAACGGTGCAGAAGCAGTACACATCGGGCCACCACCGCATCGCCCTCTGGGCCGAGATCACAAACGCACACGTCCTACCGGGCCCCGCCATCGTGACCGCCCTGCACAAAGCTGCTGAAGCCACCATCGCGAAATACAACACCGCCGTACACACCGAGATCTCAGCGTCACCGCGAAACCCACAAGTCAACGGTCTGCACGATGACGACGAGGACGAAGAGGCACATGATGAGTCAGCGCTGGAGTCGCCGCTGGAGTTTGACGAGGAGAGGCGGTTGAGCATCAAGGCCATGGATAGGAAGCAGAGCGTAGTCAGCGTCACCACCACCCTCTCCATGCGCACCGAAAGCATATCCCCGCGACCAGAGCCTGGCACGCTGAACGAAGACCTTTTCAATCTCGACACTGCTACAGAGCTTCTGCGCTTGGGTGAGATTCCCTTTATGCGCTCGCTCCTGCTGCTTGCCGAGATGAGTTCGGCTGGCCACCTCATGACACCAGAGTACCAGAAGCAGACCGTCGATATCGCACGTAACAACCGCGACTTCGTCATGGGCTTCATCGCGCAACGAAGCTTGAACACAGAGCCAGACGACAACTTCGTCACTATGACTCCTGGCTGCCAACTCCCACCGCCAGGTCAGGAAGGCGCGAAGATGGGTGACGACCTCGGACAGCAGTACAACACACCTCGCAAGCTCATCTTCGAGCAGGGATGCGATGTCATCATCGTTGGACGTGGCATCGTGCGTGCTGCGGATCGCAAGGCGGAGGCGGAGAGGTACAGGAACGCAGCGTGGGAGGCGTATGAGGAGAGGATCAAGAGAAGCTGAGTACTTCTTATGCGGGTATGACATGACCAAAATGGGACGGCGCTATGGTATCCAGAGCATGATCGATGTTCGATTGCATGCATAAAACGGCGTTCTATGATCTATCTAGTCCACTTGGCAGACAGGCAACAAGCACAAGAGCTTGGAAAGAGTATCAAGGCGACGCGTCAAAGAGCATTTAAAAAGAGCCGCATAACGAATTGAACATTTCAAGACGTACACTTTTCAAGATAAGACGCCTGGAGTGCTACATTACAATGAACTCTCGCCCCATTTAGGCACAGCTTTATTCCAAGTCATATTTCCCCGTGGCAAGCCCATCCTGACTAGTCAGACGTCATACCCAGTCAGGCACCCGAGCCGAACATCCTCATAGCGGATCCCAAGTCGGAAGTACGGAATTAGACGTGGCGCTGGTGGGTCCCTCAACCGTTGTCTAGGTATGGCATTCCAATATAAATAGTCGTTGGTTGAAAGTACGACTTTGACTTCGCTCTCTCTTGTTGTCGCACTGAAGGAATAACTCTAATACGCAAATATGCAGATCAAGAAAGTGTTATTTGGAGCCGCTGCGCTTAGCGCCCAAGCTGCGGCTGATTTCATCGTCATTACGGATTATCCTGATGCGTTGAGGACGGCGAGTCCGGCGCAGGTAAGAATTACTCCCAGATTATTCACTCCTACAACTTACTCAATTACCCTTTTCCCCTTCTCTATTCCCTCATCTATCCAAAAAGAGTTCAACATACTGACGAACAATACTTCTAGCAATCCGCATATATTTCCCGCATCGCCCCCTCGATTCTCAACGAAGTCGCCGCCTACGCTACAGATACATCTTTCATCGCGCGCGCAACGAGTGTAGCAGCTGAGTTGCGGGATTACGCTGCTACTGCTACTGTACGTCTACCTATCCCATTGCAAAAACCCACCCCCCTCTTTTCTACTCTTTTCTCTTCCAACCCCAATGCTTGTAGTTGCTGGCTTGCTAACGCTCACCACCACACAGGTCTCCCTACCTCCCCACGTAACCGCCCTCGACCAATTCGAAATCTACACCACGGTGCCATCGTGGTACGCGGGCTTGCCGTCTGGTGTGCGGGCACTGTATGATGAGGTTGGGAGTAGGGTGGAGGGGTTGTTGCCGGAAGCTACGCCTGTTAATGCTTCGGCGAGTGTGAGTGTTAGTCCGAGTGCGAGTGTGAGTGCCAACGCCACGACTTCTCTGATGCCTAGCACGGTGACGAGTACTGCGTTGCCAGAAAATACGGGATCGGCTGGCAGGGTTGAGGCGGGGCTTGTTGGGGGTGTAGTTGCTGGGGTTGTGGGAGTGTTGATGATGTAGGTGGAGGGAAGGGTGGAGGGAAGGGTCGGGATTGGGAAGGGGGAAAGAAAGGAGAGCGATGTGCTCGATATCGTGCGATTGCTTCGACTCTTGGTTAGGGGTGAGGAAGGGTTGGGTATAAGCAGCTTCTCGCATCGCAAAATGGAGGTGCAGCATCGAAGCCTCACTGGATACACCTCTCTATGAGAGCCAAATTCGTAGTCGTTGAAGGTACTTCTGCGGCTTGCGATGCAGTAGCATACTTCTGGACAATGATTACATTTTGCTTGCTGACTCAAGTCTACCTCTTATCTTGCAAAAGCACTATTCTGACATTTCATATATCTTTCAACTGTGATAAATCACGAGTATTAGGCAAGACTGAAGAGACTCGCACACAACAGCATCATCTGAATCACAGCTGCCTTATGTAAGACAGTCTTATGTAAGTTAGTTAACTAACTTAAGTTAAGACAGCTTATGTAAGACTCTCTGTTCCGCCATGCACAACACATCCCAACACAGCCACGAAACACACGCGCTAGGTCCAAAACCGACAAAGACATGTGGGTCTCTCCCGAGCTGACAGGGCCCCTGAAACCCGCCAAGCCCATGCATCTCATCATCGCATTTGGAACGCTGATCAAACGGCGTACGCGTCGCGTCTTCAATTGAGTATCTGCACACCTCTACACTCGATTGAAAGAAGGAACTGCATAGCAAAGGGAAATGCTGCGAGAGACTGTGATGATGAGGAGGCGGGGACAGACATACGAACGATATTTTTTTTCTCGTTCCTTGCGACGCTAGACAACGGCTTTGCGTGGCTGAGTGCTTTCGTCAGCGCGCTCCACAATTATTTGTGTGACTGACACGGGAACGGGTTGGATTTGTCGGTGCGGGTTTCTTTAAGATTGAGCGATGGGTCGATCGCGTTTGCGATGTTGAATTGGTTCATTTGCTAGTTGCTTTCTTCTTTCAATTTCACACTCAATCGCAACTTCTACAAACACGGCTCGATCCCAGTACAGCACACAGAACTCGTACAACGCTCGCACAACACACCGCAAACATGCAGTTCAAACTCCTCCTCACCTTAGCCATGGCCTCCAGCGCCACCGCCGACTTCGTAATCTACACCCTCCCAATCCCCAACCTTGACCTATCCAACGTAAACACCCCCATCCCACCCCCCAACCCCCACAACTAACACACCCTCCCCCAGATCGGCGCCGGCATAAACTCCTTCAGCAACGCCATCATCTCGCGCGTCGGCCAACTCACCGCCTCGCTCCCCGCCTCCGAGCTCCGCGCCGCCGTGTCCGCCAACTCCGCGCTCAACAACTTCATCGCCACGGCCAGCGTCAGTGTACCCGCGCAGGTCACGGAGCTGGGCAAGTTCGAGCGGTTTACGACGACGCCGAGCTGGTATAGTGCGCTGCCGAGTGAGCTGAGGGCGTATTATGATGGGAATAATAAGAGGGTGCAGAGTGCGATTAATGAGGTTGCGGGGAGGGCGAGTAATAATGTTGGACCGAGTAGGACGGGGTCGGCGGGGGCGCAGGGGACGGGGGCGGCGAGTGTGGAGAAGGTGGCGGGGTATATGGGTGCTGGGGCGGCGGCGGTGTTTGGGGTGTTTGTGCTGTAGGAGTGTGAGAGGAGAAGAGGAGGATCGTGGAGGTACTTTGATGTGCTGTCTTCGTTGACCACTTGAGGACTGCGAGTGAAGCAGCTGTGGCGTTTCTTAACATTCATTTCTTCGTTTATTTCTTCTATACCCATCTTCAATCAAGACTGCTAAAATAAGAACCTTTCTCCCATTCAACCACTTCACGAACACGTCCCATCTCCTCACCGCACCTCCCTAACCTCCGTGCCCACCACAACACCCTCCTCACTCGTCTTCTTCCCCACAATATTTCTCTCAGCACTATCCGTATCACTGACCTCGTCCCCAGCCGGCACGCTCGTCTTCCCCTCCTTCCAACCCATGTACCCAAACCCAACAATAACCACCAGCCAGTACAAATTATACGAAATAACTGACCCATACGTCGCACTATTCTGCCACCCAAACAACGAGTTGAAAATACCCCAGCCCCCATCCCCACCATCATTAGGCGAACAGCACTGCCACCATTACGTTAGCCCACCACCCACATTCCTTTGAAACACAGTCACGACTTACATTAACATGCCACACACTCTTCCTAACATCATAACTCCCCGGCCCCGCACCCGCCTCCGCCGCCCCCTCGCCCGCCAGCCTGACCCACGCATCCTGCTCGAGATTCCACACCCCTTTGGAGAATAACCCGGCCGCAACGAGATATAAGAAACACGTGGATATGACGAGGAAGATTTGCAGCGACGTTGTGGTTCCGCTGCGGTAGATGATGTAGCCGATGAGTGCGCCGGCGCCGAGACCGCATAGTACGGCGAGGGGGAAGGATGTAGCTGGGAGTCCGAGACCCACGCCAGCTATGAATCTGCGATTACACATTAGCATTCTATGCCACCCCCTTTCTCCATACCACTACTTACAGCACAGCCTCAATGCCCTCCCTCAACACCGTAACAAACGGCAATATAAACATGGCATATTTCTCGCAGAAATGCTTCCACCTGCCTTTGCCCTTAACAGCGTTACCGCTTTCAAGCGCTTTACCTATCTTGAGGCGCCATTTGTCTTGCAGTTTGGAGACGCGGAGGAGTGCGGCGCCCATGAGGGTTATTATTAGGGAGGCGAGGATGCCGAAACAGCCTTCCCAGATGTGTTCGGCGCGCTCGAAGGAGTTGTGGCCGGCGGTGTCTGTTGGGGGTTAGGGGGGGTGGATGGGGGAGAAGGGGATGGGATAGGTACAGAAGGTGCCGATTACGCCGGCGCAGATAATTAGGCAGATTAGGACGCCTGCTGCGACGCCGAGCCAGACCTGGATGGAGGGTTAGCGAAGTGCTTCGAAGAAGGGCTGGGATGAGACGAAAGCTTGAAGTTCGAAGGAGTGTAGATGGTACAAGTGAGGATGGGAAGACTATATACGAACCTGGCGAACGAGCTTTTTGTGAACTGCAGGATCATGCTCGGGGCCGACTGCCTGCTTCAAAAACGCAAGCAAGACGGAGACGATTATGCTGGTCTCAAGACATTCTCGAAAGCAGATGAAGAACACTTCGAAGCAAGTCAGTAAACCGCTAGTCGTATTTGCGATTATTCATGAACTTACCTGGCACTGCAAACACGTTCTGAGGCATTTTGAAGCTCTCGAATGCTCACTCTGAGCAAAGCTGGTCTTCAAGTTACGGTAGTGAAAAGAATGAAGAAGTGAAAAGGACGATCTAATCTTGATCAAGGTGAGGGCGCTAACGTCAGTGTCAGTTCTTAGTCGGCGCCGAGCTTCGGTAACACCAGGGTCCTACCCCACTATGAAGCTGTCAATTAAGTTCGTAACCAGATTGTGCTGATGAAGCACTAGTGATTAACGAGACCTACAGCCCGTCTTTGCATCTCTCGCGCCCTTCTTTCACCCTTTCACACCCTCTTACATCCCATCTTTCTTTCCCAATTCGCCCATCTCACACCCCACCAGCAAGAAGCAATTTTTTTCACTCGATCGTGAACATCTTCTGCATCGCCAAGGAACGCCAAACAACATCAAGAATCGTCGCCCATGCTAGCGCGGTGCTTAACTCCAATCGCTTACCCCAGTCTCAGGCGCCGATCGTGGTCCAGATTATCTCATGGGCCGATAACAAGATCAATCGACGAATGAGACTTCGCCTTCGTCTCCGACTGCCGAATTGAAGTGAAAAAAAACTTGAAGAGACGTGTTTGGGAGGTGAAGAAGCCCCGCTTTTGCTGATCTGATTTCTGCCCGCGGTTGTGGGAGGGTGGTCTGTGATCTCGTGCTGCTGGCGTGACTCGTGAGAAGGCGTTCTCGAGCGACGTGACGGGGTCTTATCTGATCCCCAAGTTTCGAAGGATTCGAGGTTGTCTGTCAGTTTCGTTGTTTTGATTGTGAGGCTGTGGAAATTTAGACAATTTCGAAGAATCGGCGACGCGACTGTTCAACTAGGCATCGTCAGATCTGCTCCACACCATGGCTATCTCGCTTTCCAGCTTCCTCCTTCCAATACATCTTCTCGCATCGCTCGCGCATTGTGCGACTGTCACATACAACTTCGACATCGCGTGGACTTATGCGAATCCAGATGGACAGCAGACACGCCCAGTGATGGGCATCAATGGCAAGTGGCCGATTGAGCCAATTGTCGCTACCAAGGGTGACCAGGTCGTCGTCAATGTCAAGAACTCCCTGGGCAACGAGAGCACTTCGCTGCATTTCCATGGTCTGTATCAGAATGGGACGACGCATATGGATGGACCTGTTGCGGTCACGCAATGCGCGATCATGCCGGGGAGCTCGTTCACCTACAATTTCACTGTAAGTGAGTATCGCTGTTGAAGTTGAGCGGCGGCTGATACGTGTATAGGTCGACCAGCCAGGCACATATTGGTACCATAGTCACGAGCGTGGCCAATATCCAGACGGTATCCGCGGTCCACTGGTCGTACACGACCCGGAAGACCCATACAAAGATCTTTACGATGAAGAAATCGTTCTGACATTCTCCGACTGGTACCACGAGCGGATGCAAGTCCTACTGAAGAGCTTCATCAACGTCGCCAATCCTTCTGGAGCTGAGCCCGTGCCGCAGTCTGCGTTGATTAACGATACGCAAAATTTGGCCGTGAAAATCCAGCCTGGAAAGACGTATCTCGTTCGTATGATCAATATTGGTGCTTTCGCTGCGCAGTATGTCTGGTTTGAAGGACATACTATGAGGGTGGTTGAGGTCGATGGCATATACACGGAGCCGATGGAGGCGGAGATGATATACTTGACAGCTGCGCAGAGATATAGCGTGCTTTTGACTGCGAAGAACGACACGAGCTCGAACTTTGCGTTCGTAGGAAGCATGGATGAGGTAGGTTTTGAATCATCATATATTTGCCGATCAACGTATGCTAAAAGTCGACTAGGATCTCTTCGACGCCGTACCTGCAGGTCTCAATCCCAACGTGACTGGCTGGCTTGTCTACGACGATACTAAGCCAAAGGATGCAGCCAAGGAAGTTGAGGCTTTTGAGCCCTTCGATGACTTCGGTCTCGTACCATACGACAAGGAAGGTGTCCTTTATCGTGTTGATC
>Ga0265798_10006487_pt1 | contig 15377 bp, 15 predicted proteins | sample P3T30metagenome_FD_192430 | JGI IMG/M metagenome (GOLD analysis project Ga0265798, IMG submission 192430) | Plant litter microbial communities from East Loma Ridge, Irvine, California - P3 T30 | ecosystem: Environmental > Terrestrial > Plant litter > Unclassified | place: USA: California... | reverse complement strand
GTTTTGCGCGCCTGGCGATTTGACCGAGCTACGTCTCAAGCCCACCATCCCGTCCGACGATAGTGCCGCGCGATGGCTAACGCGACTCAGCCGCCCGAAACCGGCCGCTGCGGCTCCCTCTCCATTATCCCCGTTCAACGGTCATATATGTAAGATACGGTCTCAATCCCGACTATACGACAAACACATTATTGCCGTCTCCCGACCGTGCTACCTAAACGAGTGCTCGCATCTCCTCATCGCGGCTGCACGACAATCCCTGTCGGATTGTCGGCATGTACGGCAATTGGCCTGCGCGGGTTTTCCGACAGGCTAAGCGTAGTCCACGTCAGTTCTATGTGATGACTTCGTTTTAGCACCCGCTATCAAGCTATCTGCCGTCTGCAGGAACGCCACTCTTCTGGCAAAGGAGGCGTTTTGGGCATGAAGGCCACCCTTTAATCGCGGGGGATGCTGCCATCTGAGCCCCGATCCACGGACTTCGCGCGGCGACGGGACATTCTTCCGGTTGAATACCGGGGTGCCGGCGAATGCCTAGGCGTGCCCGAAAGCACGAGTAAGTTGGCGACCTTCCGAGCGTTATGCCGCAGCCAAGGCCATCCACCTCTGTCCGGTACTGACTCAGATGGCAGCGGCCGTCGTCCCACGCGCGGCAACGATCACCGCTGAGGGTAAACCTGATCGCATCAAGCGAACCGCTCGGCCGCATGGTCGCGAAAGGCTTCCTGATCGCGGACATATTCGCTGAGCATCTCAAGCGACTTATGCCGGCTATGCTCCTTCATCTTGAACAGGTTGGCGCCCTGTCGCCCCGCCTCGGTGAGGAAGCCCGCACGCAGACTATGCCCGGCAAAGAAGGCGGGATCGTAGCCGGCCGCGGCCGCGCGCGCCTTGACGACCAGCGCCACAGTCTGCGGACTAAGGCTGTGCGCGGTCAGACGACCATGCGGAGTGAGCCGTCGAAAGAGCGGCCCGCTGCTGATCTCCGCCGCCTCGAGCCAGGCGCGATAATGGCGGACCGGTTCCATGCGCCGACCATCAAAAATGGCGACCGATTGCCCCCTGCCCTCCTGGTCGCCCTTCGACACCGGGATATGGATGATCAGCCCGCGCGGATCTTCGCTGACATGCGCGATGTCGATCGCCACCAGCTCGGAGCGCCGGAAGGCGCCCATCATGCCGAGACTGAGCAGCGCCCGGTCACGGTAGTCCTGCAGACTGACCCCGGTGATCGTGCGCACCATGTCGCGCAGCACGTCACCGTCGGCGGGCCTCTTCTTGGCGGGGCGCTCACCGCGCTTGGTATTGCGGATACCGCGCATGACCTTCTCAAGCGCCGCAGCGCCAGCCTGTGTCGTGGGCGGTTCAACCCCAGCGGCGCGGTGCGCAAAGACGATCGCCGCCAGCCGTCGCCCGATCGACGCCTTTGATAGCGATCGCCCGTTTGAATGACTGCTGCCGGTAGTAGCGAGTTCGGTGAGAAAGGCGGCGGTGACCTGCGGGCTGGACGGTAGCGCCTGATAGCCGCGCGTTTCGCACCACGCGCAGAATAGTTTCCAGTCGGAGCGATAGGCACGCAGGGTGGCGCTGGCCGAGGCGCGGGTAATGAAGTCGTCGACGCGGGATTGATCGTCGACGGTAAGATCGGGCAGCCACGGCTGCACGGCACGATTGTCGATCAGCGCCAGCCCCTGCTCGTCCGCACCATCATTCAAAGAGCCGCCTGCGATCATCGACGGCGCGATCCGGTATCGGTCTGTTTCGACATCACGATGCGCATTTTCCACTCGATTTCGTCGTTTCGATGACCGAGCGGTAGCGGCTCGACTAGCTAGTGGGAATACCAATTATCGCTAGTAACTATCGTGGTGTGGGCACATGGTTGCGTCTCATACGCTCCCACTCGCCTGCCCACTGTATCTGTGCCATATGGTATTTTAGATACCATTATAGGCGAGCAATGCCATATGACGCTGCAGGTCAACATCACAGCAAATGGCCGCATGAGTTTGCCGGTTGGCATTCGCAAGCGGTTGGGGCTTGAAAAAGGCGGAGCGGTCCTGATCGAGGAGACACTGGACGGGGTCGTTCTCCGTACTGTTGGGCAGGCAGTGGCCAAGGCGCAGGCCATTGCCAAACGTTACGCGCACGAGCCAGGCACCTCGGTCGATGACTTTCTGTCGATGCGGCGCGAGGAAAGCGGGGAATGACGCATGTCGTCCTTGATGCCTCGGCGATCCTTGCGCTTCTGAAGGGCGAACGCGGGGCCAGCAAGGTCGCCGGCGTCATCGCGGATGCCTCGGTGTGCGCAATCAATCAGGCTGAGGTCATCAGCCACTACGTCCATCTCGGCGCGCCGCTCGATGAGGTTCGCGCCATGCTCGGCGCCCTCCCCTACGCCGTCATTGCGGCGGATGACGGACTAGCATGGGAGGCCGGCAGCCTACGCGCAGTGACGGCATCGGCCGGGTTGTCGCTGGGCGATCGCTTTTGCCTCGCGCTGGCGAAGCGGCTTGGCGTAGCCGCCTATACCGCCGACAAGGCGTGGCGGGATATTGCTGGCGATGTCGGCGCCAAGGTCGTGATCATTCGCTGACAGCAATCTGCGTCAACACCCCACTAGGCGCCGGAACGGCCCTGCAACCTTACCTCTCGCTCTTCTTCAAGGAGCTATCCTATGCGATCGCTGATCATCCCCTCCACCTGCCTGTTCGTGGCTGCCTGTGGCTTCGGGACAAGCGCGCCGACCGTGATCGACGGCAGCAGTGCGACGGCCTTTGCCCAGACACTCAAGGCGGCCAAGGCCGATCTTGGACCGAAAGACCGCCTCAAGTTCGAAGCCGCGTTGTCAGAATTCAAAGCCCGGACATTTGCCAAGGCAAACTCCCGCCAGGAATATCAGCGCCTGCTGCGCAAGGGGCTGAGTGGCCTGACAGCGCCGCGAATTGTTGAGCAGTTCGATCGGGACGTCGACCGCGTTGGAGGCCAGGCCGCCGATGCTGTTTTTGATGCCAAACGCGCGTTGAACGACAAATAGTGGCTCGGTAGGCGCCATATGGGCTGACGGCACATTCTATCATTAGCTGTGATGTGCAGACCCAGAACCGGACATTCGAGGCAGCATCTGCACCCCCCGAAACCGGTCGTTCATTCATGCAGTTTCTAGGTCTGGCTTGCGGTTTGCCGAGTGCTGACCCGCCGTATGTACGGATGCCGCTCTAGCAGGCCCCTAGCCCTCCATCGGCGGTTGACCCGCTTTCAACTTTTAATTGAATCCTCATGCGCTCACGCATATATCGATTTCAACATGGCCGTCCCCGCTGTTGCCGCTGGCATCAAGGGGCGGCCTTCTTCATATCTGGGCCGGATGCTTCCGCCCTACACAAAGCCCCATCTCAGTTTTGCCGACCAGCTCGCCCTTCTGGTGCAACGTGGCATGGTCGTGACCGATCAAGCGAAGGCGGTTCTCCATCTTCAGCGGATCGGCTACGGACGCCTCACACCCTACTGGCAGCCGTTCCAGCAGCTCGTTCCTGATCCTAACGATGCGACGCTGAGTGTCCGCAGCGAGCAGTTCCAAGCGGCTGCCGAGTTTCGCCACGCCGTCGATCTCTACCTGTTCGACAAGCAGCTCCGTCTCCTTTTCCTCGATGCGGTCGAGCGGATTGAGGTAGCCCTGCGCGTGGATCTCTCGCACGCGCTCGGGAAGCGCGATCCTTTTGCGCACCGTTCGACTACCTTTCTTGATGCCCATCGCGCCAATCAGCCGTTCCAGGGCGGCACTCGTCATCAAAGCTGGCTCTACAACGCCGATCGGGCGGTCGCTCGGTCAAAAGAGGATTGGGTCAAAGAGTTCTATGCTACGTACAGGCCGCCCGTCCCGATCTGGATGGCGGTCGAGACATGGGACTTCGGCACGTTATCCTGGCTACTCGAGATGGCGCATCCCAATGATCGTGCTGCCGTTGCCAAGCGCTACGGTCTTCTCCCCAACACGCTGGTGAGCTGGATCAAGACGCTCGCATTCGTGCGCAACATCAGCGCGCATCATGCGCGCCTCTGGAACGCGGGCATCATCAATCAGCCCATGGTGCCCAAGCCGTTCGAGGCACCACAGCTCATGCACATCGGCAGCGACCTGGAGCGCCGGACGCGTGTCTACGGCGCTGCGGCGGTAGCGAGCTACTTCGTTGGGCAGATCAACCCCGGGACATCCTGGCCAAGCCGCATGAAGGCGCACTGGCAAGCATTCCCGGTCATGCCGTTCGCCACCCCCGCTCAAGGCGGTTTTCTGCAGGCCTGGGATCAGGAAGCAGTTTGGGCCTGAACCTAATGGCGTTCGGCTTCGTGCTTTCGGCGACACGACCATCCTTGCCTGCTCACCATGACCCACAATCGGCCGTTCGGCGGCGGTACGGCCCCTTCTCAAAATGGCCGTTCGTTCATTGCAGGTGCGATCCCGACTCGTGCGCCCGTTAAAGCTGCTCACGCATTGTAGCCCCAACACAAGGGGATGGCCGTTCCATGAAAGTCGCACCGCTCGCTTCCGCCTTCCTCCTCGTCGCGGCGCCCGCGGTTGCGCAGAGCAGCCCGGAGGACAACGACAAGCGGCCAGTACAGGCCCACTTCTATGAATTGACGCCCTTGAAGCCGGGAGCCGACTTCGCAGGATCGCTGAAGCTGCCGCGCGGCTACCGGATCGCCACCTGGGCGAGCGGTTTGGGCAACACCCGCGTCATGGCGGTGGCGCCGGACGGCTCGGTCTACGTCAGCCGTCGTTCCGAGGCCGACATCGTCAGACTGGTGGACGCCAACCGGGACGGGCGTGCCGACGGCGCGCCGACCGTCATCGTCAACCGGCCCGGCCTGCACGGGCTGACGATCCACGACGGCATGCTCTATTTCATGACTGCCAAGGAGGTGTTTCGCGCGCCCCTGCGGCCGGACGGCGGCATCGGCACCGTGGAGACGCTGATCGACGACCTGCCCGACGCCGGGCAGCACCTCAACCGCACGCTTGCGGTCGGCCCGGACAAGATGCTCTACATCAGCGCCGGCTCGACCTGTAATGCCTGCGACGAGTCCAGCCAGGAGAATGCGACGCTGATCCGCGCGAGCCTCGACGGCAAGACGCGGCGGGTCTGGGCGTCGGGTCTGCGCAACACGATCGGCTTTGGCTGGCATCCGCGCACCGGCGAGCTGTGGGGCTGGGATCAGGGGATCGATTGGCTCGGCAACGACCTCCAGCGGGAGGAGGTCAACAAACTCGAGCGCGGCAAGCGCTACGGCTGGCCCTATATCTTCGAGGACGGCAAGCGGAATCCGCAGGATGAGCCGCCCGGCGGCCTCACCGCCGCGCAATGGGCGGCGGCATCCACTAATCCGGTGCTGATGCACGTCGCCCACTCGGCGGGTATGCAGATGGCCTTCCATCCGGGCGGCGGCTTCGGACCCGACGTCGCAGGCGACGCCTTCGTCGCGCTGCGCGGAAGCTGGAATCGCAAGCCCGCGTCCGGCTACGAGCTGGCACGCATTCGCTTCGACGCGAACGGTCAGGCGACCCGCGTCGAGACCTTCGTCAGCGGGTTCATGAGCCGCGACGGCACGGGACAGTACGGTCGGCCATGCGGCGTGGCGGTGATGCGCGACGGCTCGATCCTGCTGTCGGACGACACCAACGGCGTGATTTACCGCATCACCTACGACGGCGCGACCGGGGAGGCCGCACCGCTCGCTCCGCCGCCCGGCCCGATGCTGGAGCAGGCGGCTCGCGCCACCAACGTGCCGCTGGCCCTCACCCGTCCGGAGACGCGGCCGAGCGGTTCGGCGAGACTCACCGTCGGCGCGGCCGCCTTCGCCGCCAACGGTGCGATCCCGCGCCAGCATAGCGAATACGGGCTCGGCATCTCGCCCGCGCTGAACTGGTCCGGCGTTCCCAACGCCGTCTCCTACGCGATCCTCGTCGAGGACCCGGACGGATCGGCCAAGCCGGTCGTCCATTGGGTCGCTTGGAACGTACCCGCGGCCACCACCCGCCTGCCGGAGGGATTGCAGGAGCGCGACCGCCTCGGCGGCGGGCCGTTGGAAGGGATCATGCAAGGCGCCAGCGGGCGCGGCACCGTGGGATGGTACGGCCCTCGCCCGCCGAAAGGTGACACGCCGCATCACTACCACTTTCAGGTCCTCGCGCTCGACCGTCAGCTGGACCTGCCGCTCGGGGCGACGCGCGACCAATTGCTCGCCGCCTCTGCCGGGCACGTGATAGCCACGGGGGACCTCGTCGGCACTTACGCCGAGCCGAAGTGAGCTGTACCTACGCCCTTTCCGCACTGTGACGCGAGGCGGCCGCCTGAAGTTCGCCGGCGTGGTGCTGGCGAGCGCGGTGTGCGCTTTCGTGATCCTGCGCCGCGAAGCTTGAGCGTCGATGTCGTCAATCGTCCGGGTCAACCCTTTCTTGGAACTGGTAAGTGCGCGCAAGGGCCGACAGCCGCTGCGCTTGCCAATGCGCTGCCCTCAGTGGTTGCACTCCGGGGCAGGTTTCTGCCGCTTGCGCGAGAGCGCGCGGCCGGCCGGAAGACCCACAATCGGCCGTTCAAACTGTCCTTTTCGCTCGCCGGAAGCGGACGCCCATTCATCTCGGCCATAAATGACCGCTATAGCCAGCGCGATGAAGACGCCACCGAAGCTGTACCGCTACGAATAGATGCGTTCGTATCGTCAGCTGTCGATCAGCAGCGCCTCACGGAAGCCGCCAAGCGCGTCGCTCCTCCCACACGTTGAGCGCGAGAGGAGGCGGCGGCAGTTATGACTTGGCATCACGGCGGTAGAGGTTAACGCGGATCGCGTCGCCGAACACCGTCTCGCGCCACGACGAGATGATGTTCCTCCTGTCGAGCCATCTTACGAGGTCAAGGTTCACCCCTGCTTTATCGATGATCGGGGCCCGGTAACCCGTCTTGATCTCGGAATACGGTGCTGGAAGCGCAGCGAGGATCTCTCGCACGTCGAGGTCGCTGAGGACACCCTCGCACTTGTTTAACAGGGAGATCTGCACCGAGATCGGATGCGAGTTCAGGATGATGGCGCGCGCGGCGTCGGCTTCGAGCGCACCAACGTCGGCGCCCGCCCTGTTTAGCACCGCGCCGACCAGTCCGGCGCGCCGCGCTCGACCAGAAAGGGAGCCCAAATCTAACGCCCGAACGATGGCCAGCTTGCGGCTGTCGCCGATGTCCTCCTCCAGGAGCAGTTCACGGAAGTCGTCGTCGAGCGGATAATCTGCCTGCCCTTCGAGGTACGTGTCGATGTTCTTGGCCACGAACAGGATTTGAAGGTCAGTTTGTCCCTCGAGCGTCTCGACGTTCTCCGTCGTAAACATTACCTTCGCCTCCTCGATCAGTATCTGCAGCTTCGCGGGTGCGAGGTCGTCCGGGAACTTGTTGAATGCCCTCGGCAGAGCCTTGACGTAAGTACGGTAGGTCGCGTCCCGGAAAGCGTCATCCTCAACGAGGAACTTACGCAAAACGGCCGCCCCTTCTTCTCCCGGGATCAGCTCCCGCGGCAGGGCCGCGAGCGCCGATGGCGTCTCCAGGAAGGAGGTGAGCACCTCCGCGTCAAAGTCGTCACTCTGCATGTAGGCGAGGCAGTTCGCCCAGGTCGGCTCGATAATACCCTGCTTCAGAGCGAGCGACTGAAAGCGCGCGGGCACGTCGTTGAGGACGGGTATGGCAGCAGTCTGCCTGCTTAGGAACGTGCTCAGCTCGTCCGGATCAACGTCCTCGCGGGAGAGGACCAAAACGATCGTGGCCGCACTCTCCTGCGTATTGCCCTCGAGCCGAAGCAGCACGTCCTTGAGATATACCGGAAAGTCACGCCCGATCCTGGAGCTGAGCGTGGCATTGTCGATCCGATTCACCGTCGTGAGGTTCTTGTTGCGCAGAGAGTCAAGGTCGGCCTCTCCAAGAAGGGCTCGGAAGATGAACTCCAGGTTCTCGACGGTCAGCGCGTAGCGACCCTGCTCGAAAAGGAAGCGGGTGATCGCAGGGAAGTTTTCTAAGCTTACGAGATCCCTCGCCTCGACGCCGAGCGCTTCAAGCTTGGACAGGTCGACATCGATCCCCAGCGCGAGCACCCTCGCCAGGTTTACCGACAGAAATGCGCGAAGCTCGGGATGCGCGGAGGCTAACGCCCGCAGCTCTGACCCGGGCAGGTTCGCGACAATCTGGCTGACATGCAGGAGGTGCGCTGTGTCCGCTAGGACAGTGGGGACGAAGTGCGGCCAGCTCGCAACCAAACCCGCAACGAGCTTGGGCACCTCTGCGCCGGCCGCATAGTAGCTGGTGAAGAAAGCGCCGCAGCTCTCGAAGTTGCTTGCCAAAAACTTGAACAGGTGGGCCACCTGCAAGGGGTAGCCGGGCTCGTTGCCTAGCAGGCAGTCAACCAGCTTGACGTTAAGTACGTAGCGCTGGCGGAAGTCGTCGTCCCGCATCGCGGCGATGACCTCCTTTGGGTTGTCGACTTGGAAATCGGGGCCTGGGTTCGTGAACCCGCGAATTTGGATCAGGAACTTGTTATCGTTTGGTGACAGCCGTCCAGAGTGGAACAGCGAAGTGTACTGGTAGTAGCTGTCGTCGAGATAACCCTCGAGCACCAGGAACCGGGCAAGATCAGCGTCGTCATTGAAAGCGTCGAACAGGTCGGCGAGGCCTTCCTCATTCAGACGCGCAACCTCATTGAATTTCGCAAAGCGCAACGCGGCGCTCTTGGTCCTAAGCGCCAGCAGACTCTTGGAGGCGGTGCTTTTAAAGTCGGCGGCTCTCCGCTCGACCTCCTCCTTGCGCTGCACGTACGTTCTAACGCTATCGACCTCGGCCTGCAGCCCAGAGAGATCTATCGTCTGCTGGTAGCCGTTTACGTTCCTAAAGTTCAAAGTTCTAAGCTCGATGATTTGATCAAAGCTGTTATCTTTTGCAAGCGAGCCGGGTTCAATGTATGCGTGGGAGGGAGTGACGATGTTGACCGCATACGCGGGCAGCTTCTCGAGAATAGCCATCGCATAGATCCGTCGGAGTTGGAGCAAGTCTGCGGGGACCTGCCGCTCCGCTGCCTCGATCTCATTCTCAATGCGCTTAATGGTCGCCCTGTATCCGCTCTCCCCTGTACTGATGAACTCGGCATGGCTGCCCAAGATCCGGGCGAGGTTCCCCCTACCTCGATGTAGCTCCTCGAAGTCACGCGGGAACACGTTCTTGTAAATTAGGATCGCCAGCAGCTTGTTGGCGTCAAGGGCGTTGTCGCCGTCGGCCTCCAAATTGGCGACGTAGATGGCGTATTCGTTAAAGATGTTCTGGATAAGCCGCAGGTCGTTGAGGTAGCGGGACACCTCGCGGAGGAACTGGCGGTCCAGCCGACTGTCGAGCGAGAGCCGTCGACCCTGCTCAAGCACTTTGTCGATCGCGTTTGAGCTGTTGATGATGGGTATGACGGGAACGATGAACTCGAAGAACTTGGTCCTGTCGGTGTTGACGAACATGTCGTCCCGCAGTGCATAGAGGAAGCGGACGGTCCTCCTCACGCCCACGTTGGCGTTCACAAGGGCGTTGATCTCGCGGAGGGTGACGAATATCTCCGTGTTGTTGAACCTGTCGAGATCCTCGATGACGACAAGGTCGTAGCTGGTCGACTGGAAGAAATATATGATTTCGTCGAGGTGTCGGTTGAGGATTGACTCTTGGCTGATCGCGGCAGGCGTGATCTCGATATCCTTAAGGGAGATGCTCTTCAGTGACACGCCGAAGCTCGCCTTGTGGACCTGCTGGACCACCAACAGCAGGAACGAGGCCCCTAACGCGAACCACAGGAGGTTCGGCCAATTTTCCAGTGAGAAGGGGACGAGGAATTTGCCGCTGATGACGTCGTCGCGTTTCCTAAAGAGATGCTAGCAGGCTACGACGCCCAGGATCGCGTAGAGGGACAAGGCGAGCGACCAATGCCCTGGGGACTTGATCCGCTTGAAGCGCGAGAATGGCAGCTGGTCCGCGCTCGCCCCGTAGAGCATCTGCTGTAGGATGCTGCGCTCGATTTCCTGCTTGGTCACTCTGCTCCCGTCGGCCGTCGCCTCGGGAAGGAATGCTGCCAACGAGATCTGCAGCATATTGGGACGATGCCGCTTCAGGAAGGCCTTAATGATGCTGCTCTTGCCTGATCCGTATGGACCGGTGAGCGCGATATTCAGGACCTTTGGGTTGCGCGTCGCGAACAGAAGGGCCTTCGAGTAGATGCCCGTCTGGTCCGCCTCGTCCGTAGGCGCGAGATCTACGAAGCTGGACGCAGCCTCGGTAGGCTGATCCGACGGGCGGAGCCGGGCGAGTACCCTGGCAATGATGCGATTCAAGCTTCTCTCATGCCCCGTGAGCGGAGGATCCGCGCCACGACGGGCTAGCACGGCATGAGCCTTGGCAGAAGAAGCAAGCTTGCCACGGCACCGGCGGCCCAAGGAGACGTGACGATGGAGCTCGGGCGCCGACCGGAGAGGGGCGAATTTGCCGAACGACGGCTCCGCGGAAAGTGTGTCGTCTTGGATAATCTGAAGATCGGCTTGATAGCTAAATTGCCGCCCTAAGCGGCCATTCCGTTTTCCGCCCCGACGGGCGCTAATGCCCCCTACCCTCCCGGCTGAACGAACGTCGGCTTTCTCGCAGCCGCTGCCCGAAAGCGGCCATTCCGCTATCCACCAGTTTTACCGAAATGCGGACCGTCCCCTATCAGCTGCGATGCCGCTGCTTCCATGTGACGGAGCAAACCTGGGGATGGCTGCAGGAGCAGGTATCACGCAGCCATTCACGCTCTGCTTGCTCATCTGCCGCGGCGATCTCGGTCCACCAGACCCGCTTGTCGGGATGCCAGCGATACCCACTCGCCTTCAGCGCATCCTTGGCCTCGTACGGAGCATTCGCTGCCTCGATCCTCGCGCTCGCCTGCTCTGCCCGCCGGATGAGCTTGGCCAGCGCGGTTTCGCCATCGGCCATCGTGCTGCCAAGCAGATTGATCGTCGCCCAGACGTCGACGGCGGCTCGGTGGCCCTGATGGAACAGGCCCTGCTGCATGAGGAGATGGCCGAGCTTGCGACCGTCGAAGCCCAGCTCGGGCCATGGCACCTCGTTACACGAACATGCCCAGGCGTGGCCGACGATGGCAGGCAGGCGCCGCTCGACCCGGGGAGCGTCGAAGGCGGCATTGTGAGCAATGGCGACAGTGGTGCTTGCGATCAGGCTGACGGCCTCGTCGGTATCGATGCGTTTGCCGGCGACATCGGCATCGGTGATGCCCGTCAGCCTGGTGATCTCGGCCGGGATCGGCACGCCGGGGTCCTCGAACCATTGCCGGGGCTGGCCGACCTGAACGATCACGCCGCGTGTATCGAAGGCAATCCGCTGGATCGCCAGGTCGATGATCGGGTGATCCGGGTCGAGGCCGAAGGTCTCGACATCAATGACTGCGGCGGTACGCACCTGCCCCTGTGGCTTTGCAAGGGGATAGGCCCCGGGCGGCGGCAATGCCCGCAACACCCGGTAGTCGGGATGTTCGTCGAGCAGGACCGCGGCCCGCTCGTGCGCGGATTTTTCATCGCCCATGGGTCGCAGTCATTACCCCGCCGTGGCCGGCTTGTGCCACTGCCGGGAGAATGAGCAGTGGCACAGTCACGCTGTGATCAGCCGTTCAGCGCGTCCTTGACCGCCTTGGCGGGCACGAAGGTCAGCTTGCGCGATGCGGCGATCTGGATGGGCTCGCCGGTCGCCGGGTTACGACCCTCACGGGCCGGGCTGTCCTTGACCTTGAACTTGCCGAAGCCCGTCAGCGAGACCTCCTCGCCCTTAGCCGTAGCAGCGACGATCGCGGCCATCAGGTCGTCGACTGCCTTGCGGGCATCGGCCTTCGACATGGCATTATTGGCAACGAGGGTTTCGGCGAGTTCGACGTTGTTCATGAATGTCATCCTGGATTGATGCGCTTCCTTACCCGGCAGAACCTTGCAGGAGCAATCGCCCCCCTTAAGCAAAGGCCGCCCTACCCGCTTACCGATCAATGCCGGACCGGCCGTTTGCCTTGCTCACCATCCCGCCATACAGCCCGCATCCGCCACCAACGCCACGGCCAGACGAAAGCACCACCGTCATGCAGATCATCGTCCACGACAACAATGTCGATCAGGCGCTCCGCGCCCTGAAGAAGAAGCTGCAGCGTGAGGGCGTGTACCGCGAGATGAAGCTACGTCAGCACTATGAGAAGCCGTCGGAGAAACGCGCCCGTGAGCGGGCGGCGGCGATCAGCCGTGCTCGCAAGGCTGATCGCAAGCGTGCCGAACGCGATCAATGACCGGCGGGGCTCGGCCAGACATGCGGATGATCGGCAGCCGGATTGATGAGACTGGTACATTGATCCGCGATGTCGGCGCCTTCTATCTGCGTCGTGACCTTGGCGGCCGCTATATGCTGGAATTGCATCGCACGCCGGTCGATCTGGCCGAGAAGCGGGTTCGGCTGATCGGCACGCTGGTCGGCGTCGATCTCGTCAATGCCGATGGCGTGGCGCCTGCCTGAGGGAATGACGGGCTGCCAGATGGTTGCCTATCGCGCCATGATGCAGCCCCCTGCCCCACCCTGTTCAGCGACAATCGCAATCCCTGCTATATGCCTCAAGCATGAGCAACGATGCCGAACTGTACCGTCAACGTGCACAGGAGCAGCGTCCAGAGGCTGAAGCCACAAGCCTGCCGAACGTTCGCGAACGCGCGCTCCATGCCGCTGAGCGTTGGGACACCATGGCCGATCAGGCCGAGCGATCATCCGCCGCCACCATCCAGCGCGACGCGGAAAAGGCCATACGCGATGCGGAACGCGAGATTTGACGTTGATCCGCCGCTACCAAGCGCATGCCTTGCCCATTGTGCTCTATCAGAAGGCATTCGGTGACGGTGTCCCATTGCCCAAGCCATTTCTCAGTCACGTCCGCTGATGTATTATGTAGCCAAGTTGATATGGTGGGCGCCCGCCACCAGGGCGATATGGCTGATCTATGATCATACCCTGATGATCGTTGCCAACGACGTGCTGAGCGCGCTTGCGGCAACGCTGCTGGTGATCCTGGGCAGCGTGCTGATCGTCATGATCCATGCCGGCAGATGGGATATATGCGCGCGCAGTCGTCGAGCGGGCTGTCGCACATTCCAGTTTCGACTGTGGGGTCTTCCTGGCAGCTATGCCACTATTTTGGCATGGTGCAGTTGGAGTATGCCCGGGCCGCACCTCTCTAGACTGGTTCGTTTACCGTGAGAAAACGACGTATATAATTTTGCTCAATTTGCTCGTCTGGTCCGGTTAAAGCCTGAACCAGAGAGGACCATACGGCACCCATTCAAAAGGTATCGCTGAAGCTCCGTGCACGGTTGCAAGCTTAGGAATGTCTTAATCTGGTGGTTAGGCGACAGGCAGCTTTCGGGGATCGCGATGGTTGAAAGCTGCCTTTAAACCGGTGTCACAACCGTTCGAGACTGTTGAAAAACTCGGGAAGCAGTCAGTGTGGTCATCTGACGCCTAATATGATTGCTCGCAGGTGGCCGGATGCGCACAACAAGTTGTGACAGCCCAGAGGACATTGGAAGAATGTTGCTACTCCGAGTGCCGCCTCCAAGCCGGGGCGAGTTTTTCAACAGTCTCGTTCGGTTGTGGCACCGGGCACCATGGCCACTCGCGCCCAATAGCGGACGCTTGACCTTCGATTTCCCTGCATCCGGCCGCAAAGCGAAGCTCAGTTGGGATCGGGAGCTCGAAGATCGTGCAGCAGAGAGCGTGCAGCAATGCCAAGCGGTCGGTCGCGCTGGTGAACTGCATAAATCGGGATTGAGCCAGGCAGGATTGCTGGGTCGTTGATCGGCAGGCGCAGCAAGCTACCGTCAAGCAGATGCTCCTTTACCATGTGAAGCGGCATCGTGGCCCACCCGAAGCCTGCGAGGAGGAAGTCTAATCGCCGTCCTAGATCAACGAAGCGCCACACGCGGGAGCTTACCACACTATAGCTTGGTCCGCCTTGGTTCTCCGGATCCGTCAGAACGAGCTGGACGTGCTCGGCGAGTATCTCCCTCTCCATCCGCCGGGTTTCGGCCGTGAGGGGGTGAGATGGCCCGACTACCGGGATCAATTCGATTGAGGTGACTTGGTAGGCTTGTAAGTCTTGGACTTGATTAGGGAGCAGCGGGCATAAGCCGAGCGTCGCACCTCCCGACCGAACGCGACGTTCGGCCCCTCCCAGCGCCTCTGTGAACAACGTTACTGCCAGATCGGGGAAACGCTGCTGCAGCGCTCCCAGGGCGCGGATCACCGGGTCGCTTGGAACCATGTTGTCGACCGAGAATGTAAGCTCGGGCTCCAGACCGGATGCGATTGCGCCGGCGGTCCGCTCGAAGAGTTCAGCCTGGCGGAGCACCTGACGTGCCTGCGTCACCAGCGCACGACCAGCTTCCGTGAACGTCGGCGTTCGCCCCGAACGGTCGAATAGCTGAACGCGTTGAAGAACCTCCAACGTCTGCACCGCATGGCTGATGGCAGACTGAGCTCGTTGCAGCTTTCTGCCTGCTGCGGAAAAACTTCCGGTTTGTTCTATCGTGACCAGCACTCGAAGTTGGTCGAGCGTAAGTGTCCCGAGCACGACCTATCTCCCTGATAGATGGATCCGATCCATCTTTTATCTCTGCCGGAAGTGGGATGTCGAGGCTATCCCCATCTCAACTCGAACCGAGAAATTTCGATGAGCCCGTATCCCGCAATTGCCAACGTGCTGCCCACAAGCACTAAGGGAGTTCCCATGAACACTCGCCTGCCTACCTACTTCCTGAGCCACGGCGGTGGCCCTTGGCCTTATCTCGATGGCCCTTTTCGCCGCATGTTCGACCACCTCGAACAGTCCCTCCAGGACATTCGGCGTGAACTGGGCAACGCTCCACGCGCGGTGCTCGTCATCTCGGGCCATTGGGAAGAGAACGGCTTCGCGATTTCGTCCGGGGAGCACCCCGGCATGCTCTATGACTACTCCGGGTTCCCTGATCATACTTACCACATCAGCTATACAGCGCCCGGGTCGCCGACACTGGCGGCCAGGGTTGAGGAGTTGCTTCGAGCCGGCGGTATCGGTGCCCGTCTCGACCCGGAGCGCGGCTATGATCACGGCACGTTCAGCCTGATGAAGCCGCTTTATCCCGAAGAAGACATTCCGCTCGTTCAGCTCTCAATTGACCGGAGCTACGACCCTGCGCTGCATCTGCAACTCGGGCGTCTGCTTGCGCCGCTGCGCGATGAAGGCGTGCTGATCATCGGAAGTGGGCTGAG
>Ga0265798_10006486_pt1 | contig 15378 bp, 11 predicted proteins | sample P3T30metagenome_FD_192430 | JGI IMG/M metagenome (GOLD analysis project Ga0265798, IMG submission 192430) | Plant litter microbial communities from East Loma Ridge, Irvine, California - P3 T30 | ecosystem: Environmental > Terrestrial > Plant litter > Unclassified | place: USA: California... | reverse complement strand
CTGGTGGACGTGCACCGCGTGGTGGCGCCCGATGCAGCCGACTACACCTGGTGGAGCAACCGCGGCCAGGCCTGGGCCAAGAACGTGGGCTGGCGCATCGACTACCACGTCGCCACCCCGGGCATCGCCAGCAAGGCGCATGCGGTTTCGGTCTACAAGGACGAACGCTTCTCGGACCACGCCCCGCTCATCATCGATTACGCCCTGTAATCGATTCCTTCCGTAGAAAACGCCCCCTGATATGGGGGATTTGTTCTATTTCCTGTCGTAAAAACATCATTTGGCGCCATTCCCGGTAATGGGTGGCGCCTTTTGTTGTTATGATCTGTTCGCTAAACTTGCTTGGCGGAATGTTTTATTTCCGTCAACTATTCAACCGCTGCCCGCGAGCGACCACGACCATGACGAACCCCACGCCGATCCTCCTGTCCGCCACCCCGACCGTCACCGCGGAGGGCATGCGCATCGACCTGGCGTTCGACACTGCGATGGCGGCCGGCACCGGCACGATCTACATCACCGACGGCGCGGTCCAGACTGTGATCGACCGCGCCACCGGCCAGCCGGCCATGCGCGTGGTCGGCGCCACCGACACCCACACCCTCGCAGCAGGCAGCGTCATCGTCGACGGCACCCACGTGAAGCTGGACGTGGCCGGCCTGCTGCCCGACCACACCTACAGTGTCGTGATGGGCGATGGCGTGCTGGTCTCGAACGCCAACGTCGCCTTCGGCGGCTTGCGCTCCACGTCGCAGGTCCAGTTCACCACCGCCCCGGCGCCGGACCGCGAGGCCCCGGTGCTGGTCTCGCACACCATCGATACCAGCCTGCTGAAGGCCGGCGCCAGCCTGCAGGTGACGCTGGTGTTCTCGGAATCCGTGAGCGGGTTGACGGCCGACGCCCTGAACGCGCCGAACGCCGCGGTGAGCGCGCTGGTTCCGGTCGGCGACGGCCATTCCTGGCTGGCGACCCTGGTGCCCGCCGGCGCAGCGGAACAGGCGAACAACGTCCTCACCATCGACATGAGCAAGGTCCGCGATGCCGCCGGCAATGCCGGCAAGGGCATCAGCAACGTGGCCAGCTATTCGGTCGATACCCAAGGCCCGTCCGCCACCATCGCGCTGGACGGCAACGAACTCACCGCCAGTCATGACACGATGGTGGCGACCATCCGCTTCTCGGAAGCGCTCAAGGGCCTGGACGCGGCAGCGCTGCAGGCCGGGCATGCACGCATTACCGGCCTCAGCGGCAGCGCAGACGGCAGGACCTGGCAGGTCACGCTGAAGGCCGACGGCGCCACCGCCGCCGCCGGCAATGTGCTGAACCTCGACATGGGCAAGGTGGTGGACGCCGCCGGCAACGTCGGCAGCGGCACGGTCAGCTCGGAGGCTTATGCGGTCGATACGCAGGTCCCTGGCGGCGTCGCGATCGCCCTCGACGGCAGCCTGCTCAAGAGCGGCGACAAGCTCAAGGTCACCTTCACCTTCTCGGAAGCGGTCAAGGCACTGCCGGCCAGCGCGATCACCGCGCCCCACGCCACCGTGAGCGAACTCGCGAGCGCGGACGGCGGCCGCACCTGGACCGGCACCCTGAGCGCGAACGATCCGAATACCTCGAGCGGCAACACGGTCAGCGTCCACCTGAGCAAGCTGCAGGACCTGAAAGGCAATGCCGGCAGCGGCAGCTTCGTGTCCGGCGCCAGCTATGCGATCGATACCGTCGGCCCGGCGGTGGTCGACCTGCAGATGAACGGCAGCGCGGTGTCGGCCAACGAAGGCGTCGAAGTCGTGATCAAGTTCACCGAAAAGGTGAGCCTCGACGCCGACGCGATCCAGGTGCCGAACGCCACCCTGCTCGGCCTGGGCAGCAGCGACGGCGTGACCTGGAAGGCGCTGCTGCGTCCCGACCCCGGGATCGACCCGGTGGAGGCCGGCGGCAACCAGCTGTCGATCGACATGAGCAAGGTGCGCGACGAGGCCGGCAACACGGGCAGCGGCAGCGTGGCCGCGCCTTCGACCTACGACGTCGACACCAGGGGGCCCACGGCCATCATCAGCCTGGATGGCACGGACCTCAGGTACGGCCATGGCATCGAGGTGAAGATCGAGCTCTCCGATTTCGTGAGCAGCGGCGATCTCGAGAATGCCCTGTCGCACCCGAACGCCATCATCGAGAACCTGACTCGAACCGAAGACGGCGCGGGCATGGTCTGGACCGGGACCCTGCAGTCGGCCGGCAGCGAGGTGTCCGGAGTGAATGCCGTCACGCTCGATCTGGGCAAGCTCCGCGATGCGCACGGCAACGCGGGTAAGGGCGTCGTCAGCTCGAGCAACTACGAGGCCGACAACACGGTGAAAACCTGGGTCGACGACGGCATCCAGATCCAGGACAACACCGGCCTCTACAACGACGACAATGTCACCAGCGACAAGTACCAGACGATCAGCGGCACCCTGTCCGAAGACCTGCAGCCGGGCCAGCACATCCACCTGAAGGTCGAGGGCGCCACCAGTTTCGAGACCGACATCATTGCCAACAGCCGCATGTGGAAATACGGCGGCGGCGAGCTGTACCTGAAGGATGGCGTCTACACGGTCACGGCGCAGGTCGTCGACGAGGCCGGCCACGCCAGCGCCGCGGCCACCGGACAGATCACCATCGACACCGCCGCCCCCACCATGCTGACCTCGCCCGCCGGCAGCGGCAGCGCGGGCGACGCCCTGGTCTTCAGCTTCGACGAAGCGATGTACCTGCTCGACAACGAAGGCGCCGGCATCGTCTTCGCAGACAGCGGCGGCAGGGAGACCGTGGCCTGGATCTACGACAGCGATTTTTCTGCCGACCGCAAGACCATCGTGATTCCCGCCGCCCGGCACCAGCTGGAGAGCGGCACGGATTACACGATCGCACTGTCGACTTACCTGACCGACCTGGCCGGCAATGCGATCCGCAATGCCGATCCGATCGACTTCCGCACCACCGGCCCGGACAACGCGGCGCCGTATGCGCTGTCGGCCGCTTCGGTGACGCCGGCCGGCATGTACGGCATCGGCGCCACGATCGAGATCGCCATCACCTTCAGCGAATCGGTCAAGCGGGCCGGCAGCGACACGCCGAGCCTGCGCCTGAACAACGGCGGCATCGCCACCTGGGACCGCACCAGCGCCGACGGCTACACCGCCTATTTCAAGTACATCGTCGGCGCCAACGGCGAGAGCGATACGAACGGCTCCGGGTCCATCGGCCTGGCCGGCAACCAGGACCTGGCAGGCCACGTGAGCGACCTCGCCGGCAACCTGCTCGACCAGGCTCACATCAATTATTCGAGCCTCGACATTCCCTGGACCGACGGCGACGGCCACCACGATGCCGGCGGCACCATCCAGGTCGATGCGCACGCCGGTCCTGCGCCGGGCGCGCCCGTACTGGCGAACGACACCGGCATCGCCGGCGACAGCATCACCAGCCTGCCTGTGTTCTGGGGCAGCGGCACCGCCAGCTTCGCGAACATCAAGCTGTTCGACAAGGGCACGCTGCTCGGCACCGCCGTCAGCAACGCCAATGGCATCTGGGTCATCGACAGGGCGCCGCTGGACGACGGCACGCACCAGATGGCGGACGGCCTGCACACGCTGACGGTCCGCCAGTACGACGGCTTCGGCAACGAAAGCCCGCTGTCGGACGGATTGAACTTCACCCTGGATACGGCAGCGCCCGGCAAGGCCGGCAAACCGGTTCTCGATGCAGCCAGCGACACCGGCAAGTTCGGCGACGACGGCATCACCAGCGACAACACCCCGACCATCAAGGGCACGGCCGCCGAAGCCGGCGGCACCGTCCGGGTCTACGAAGGCGAAACGCTGCTGGGCACGGCCGAGGTCAAGGCCGACAAGACCTGGTCGTTCACGGTCGGCAGCCAGAACGGCTATCCGGCCACGCTGAGCGACGCCACGCACAGCCTGAGCGCCAGGCAGGTGGATGCGGCCGGCAATGTCAGCGAAGCCTCATCGGCACTGAGCCTGACCATCGACACCGTCGCGCCAACCCTGCGCCTGAAGAACAGCGGCGTGGACCTCGGCACCCACAGGGGCTGGATCAGTCTCGAGTTCGACGAAAAGATCGTGTTCGGCGACGGCGGCGAAATCGACGTCATCGACACCCTCCTCCACAACAAGCATTCGCAGCATGTCTGGAATGCGATGACGAACTGGAAGATCGGGAACGGCGAAGCCGGCCAGGAAAATACGCTGGAACTGAACCTTGGCTTGCTGAACCAGCTTCTCAAGCTGCACGTCGATCTGGGCGCCAGCACGCTCCAGGACCTGGCCGGCAATATGGTCGACATCGTCGGGAGCAGCGGCCTGGACTTCACGTTCGGCCTGCTCCCATCCTGATCAGGCTGGCCAGTCCAGTTCCCGCCTGCTGTCGAAGCGGCGGGCTTCGCCGGTGAGCGGATCGTCGAAGGCGATGCTGCGCGCCAGCAGCTGCAGCGGCGCGGAGAAATCGTCGCCCTTGCAGGGCAGCGCCACCGGATAAAAAGCGTCGTTCAGGATCGGCACACCCAGCGATGCCATGTGCAGGCGCAGCTGGTGCTTGCGGCCCGTGTGCGGATGCAGGCGGTAGCGCGCCAGCCCGCCGCGGCGCTCGAGCAGCTCGACCACGGTCTCCGAATTCGGCTCGCCCTCCTCTTCCTTCATCACGAAGAACTTCTCGCCATCGACCATCCTGCTGCGGTAGGTGAAGGGAAAATCCCGGTTCTCCAGCACCGGCGCCAGCGCCTCGTAGGTCTTCCGGATGACCCGCTTCTGGAACATCGACTGGTAGGTGCCGCGGGTCTCGATGTTGTGCGAGAAGATCACGACGCCGGCCGTCTCACGGTCAAGCCGGTGGATCGGCGTCAGGTGCGGCAGTTCCAGTTTGCGTTTCAGGCGCACCAGCAGGGTCTCGCGCAGGAAGCGCCCGGTCGGGATCATCGGCAGGAAGTGCGGCTTGTCGACCACCAGCAGGTGCTGGTCCTGGAACAGGATGCTTTCCTCGAACGGGATCGGGGTTTCCGCTTCCAGCTCGCGGTAGTACCAGATGCGCATGCCCTGGCGCACGTGGCTGTCGGGGTGCAGGCGCTCGCCCTTCGCATCGACCACATCGCCGCGCGCCATGCGCTCGGCCCAGGGCGGGCCGGCGACCTCGGCGAAACGCTCTTCGAGGAAGGCCAGCATGCCGCCGGCGCGGGTTTCCGTGATCCACAGATAGCTCGGCGCCACGCCGTCGCGCACCGGCAGCGGGATGTAGGCGTTGGCTTCGGCCTGGTGGCCTTTTCTAACGAAGCGCGACATTACTGCGATAAGGAGGAAGACGGTCCACCGAGGTGTTTTTGCTGCGCGCGTACAGCGGCAGAAGGACGTTCATGTGGTTCTGGATCTGCTCGATGCGGTGCTCGCCGCCCGGGTGGGTCGACAGCAGTTCGATCGGGGCGCTCTGGTTCAGCGCGGCCATCTTGCGCCACAGGGCGATGCCGGCGCGCGGATCGTAGCCGGCGCGGGCGGAGATGTCGAGGCCGACCAGGTCGGCTTCGCGTTCTTCGTCGCGGGAGAATTTCAGGACGTAGAGCTGGCCGGCCGTGTTGGTGATGCCGCGGACGTCATAACCCAGCCAGGCCGACAAGGCCGCGCCGCCCAGGCTGGTAACGAGGCCGGTGGTTGCCGATTTGCTCTGGCGGTCACGCCCGTGTTCGCGCAGTGCGTGCGCGATCTCATGGCCCATCACGGCAGCAATCTCGTCGTCGGTCAGCTTGAGCTTGTCGATGATGCCGGTGAAAAAGCCGATACGTCCGCCGGGCATGCAAAAGGCATTCACCTGGTCCGACTTCACGAGATTGACCTGCCACTTCCACTGCTGGGCGGCAGAATTCCAGCGCGCCGTATGCGGAATGATGCGCTGGGCGATCGCGCGCAGGCGCTTGACCTGCGGGTCGCCGGCCGGCACCAGGACGCCCTTCTGCTGGGCCTGACTCATCATGGCCGTGTACTGCTGGGCCGATTGCTGGTCGATGGCTTTTTCCGGGGCGGTAAAGTCGCGCCAGCGCGCCTTCAGGCCGTCGCGCTCGATCGGCTTGACCGCAATCCCATCCTGCACCACCTGGCCCTTCTGGCCACGGTCCTGGGCCGGCGCGGCCTGCACGATGCCGCACAAGGCCAGCACGGCCACTGTCTGCTTCAACTTGTTCATGGTCGTCTCCGATGCGCTGTCATTACGCCGCATCATACACAAGCATAGGAAAGCGCACTGTTAGCTGACGACCAGATCCTTCTTGCGCAGCCTGAACACCGCCAGGCTGCCGCGCAGGTTCGGCAGGAAGGACACCACCTGCCCCTCCGCCAGCGCCACGTACTCCAGCACTTCCAGCCCGCATTTCTCGGCCAGGTCCTTGAAGTCGTAGATCGTGGCGTAGCGCACGTTGGGCGTGTCGAACCACTGGTAAGGCAGCGAGCGCGAGAGCGGCATGCGGCCCTTCAGCAGCGCCATCCGGTGCGGCCAGTAGGCGAAGTTCGGGAAGGACACGATGGCTTCCTTGCCGACCCGGACGATGTCGCGCAGGCGCGCTTCGACGTGCTGCATCATCTGCAGCGAGGACAGGCACAGCACCATGTCGAAGGCATCGTCGCCGAACAGGTCCAGGCCCTGCTCCATGTCGTGCTGGATCACGTTGATGCCGCGGCGCGTCGATTCCAGCACCTTGTCGTCGGCGATCTCGACGCCGTAGCCGGTGCAGTTCTTGCCGCGTTCCAGGTAGCGCAGCATGGCGCCGTCGCCGCAGCCGACGTCGAGCACGTGCGAGCCCTGCTTGACCCAGTGGGTGATGAAGGCCAGGTCGGGGCGCAGGGTGTTCAGGTCTTCGTATTTCATGCGGCCTCCCTGCCCGTCGATTCTTCCCAGATCCGGTCGTAATAGGCGCGCACCATGTCCATGTAGCGCCTGTCTTCGAGCAGGAAGGCGTCGTGGCCGTGCGGCGCGTCGATCTCGGCGTAGCTGACCTTGCGGCGGTTCTCCAGCAGCGCCTCCACGATCTCGCGGCTGCGCTCCGGCGAGAAGCGCCAGTCGGTGGTGAAGGAAGCGATCAGGTACTGCGCCTTCGTATTCGCCAGTGCCTTGGCCAGGTTGCCGCCGTGCTCGCGCGCCGGGTCGAAGTAGTCGAGCGCCTTGGTGATGAGCAGGTAGGTGTTGGCGTCGAAGTACTCGGAGAACTTGTCGCCCTGGTAGCGCAGGTAGGACTCGATCTCGAAGTCGACGCCGAAGTCGAACTTGTAGTCGTTGGTTTCGGCGGCGTTGCGGAGCTTGCGGCCGAATTTTTCCGCCATGTCGTCGTTCGACAGGTAGGTGATGTGGCCGACCATGCGCGCCACCTTCAGGCCATTCTTCGGCACCACGCCGTGCTCGTAGAAGTCGCCGCCGCGGTAGTCCGGATCGGTCAGGATGGCCTGGCGCGCGACGTCGTTGAAGGCAATGTTCTGGGCCGACAGCTTCGGCGTCGAGGCGATCACGATGCAGTGGCGCAGGCGCTCGGGGAACATGATGCTCCAGGCCAGCGCCTGCATGCCGCCCAGCGAGCCGCCCATCACGGCGGCGAACTGTCCGATGCCGAGGCGCTCGGCCAGCCGGGCCTGTGCCGCGACCCAGTCTTCCACCGTCACCAGCGGGAAGGCCGCGCCATACGGCTTGCCGGTGGCCGGATTGGTGTGCATCGGCCCGGTCGAGCCGAAGCAGGAGCCGAGGTTGTTGATGCCGATGACGAAGAAGCGGTCGGTGTCGACCGGCTTGCCGGGACCGACCATGTTGTCCCACCAGCCGGCGCTCTTCGGCTCATTGGCGTAATGGCCGGCCACGTGGTGCGAGGCGTTCAGCGCGTGGCAGATCAGCACCGCGTTCGACTTGTCGGCGTTCAGCGTGCCATAGGTTTCATACATCAGCGTGTAGTCGCCGATGGACGCGCCGCTTTGCAGGCGCAACGGTTCGGCGAAGTGCATCGCCTCGGGTGAGACTATTCCAATCGATCCCATGAGCTTCTTGTTTTACAGGGTTTGCAGCTGCTCGACGGCTTCAGCGATTGCGCTTGGCTCCATCGTGCGCAGAATGCGGCGGGTGCGCGGGCCGAGTACGGCGAGGTCGCTGGACAGGATTTCCTGCTTCACCGCCAGCAGCTGGGCCGGATGCATCGAGAATTCGCGCAGGCCCATGCCGAGCAGCAGGCGGGTGAGCTTGATGTCACCCGCCATCTCGCCGCACACGGCAACGTCGATGCCCGCCTTGCGGCCGGCGTCGATGGTCATCGCGATCAGGTGCAGCACCGCGGGGTGCAGCGGATTGTACAGGTGCGCGACTTCGTAGTCGACGCGGTCGATCGCCAGCGTGTATTGGATCAGGTCGTTGGTGCCGATCGACAGGAAATCCATGCGCTTGACGAACATCGGCAGCGCCAGCGCGGCGGCCGGGATCTCGATCATGGCGCCGACCTCGATCTGCTCGTCGAACCTGATGTTCTGTTCGCGCAGCTGCTGCTTGGCCTGGGCGATCATGCCCAGCGACTGGTCGATCTCGAAGGCATGCGCCAGCATCGGGATCAGGATCCGCACCTTGCCGAAGGCGGATGCGCGCAGGATCGCGCGCAGCTGGGTCAGGAACAGCTGGGGTTCGGCCAGGCAGTAACGGATCGCGCGCAGGCCCAGGGCCGGGTTCAGCGCCGTGTGCTCGGTCGGGTCGAGCGGCTTGTCGGCGCCCACGTCCAGCGTGCGAATCGTGACCGGGCGGCCCTTCATCGCCAGCACCGCCTTGCGGTACTGCTCGAACTGTTCGTCCTCGCCCGGCACGCGCAGCGCTTGGGCGCCGCGTCCCATGAACAGGAACTCGGAGCGGAACAGGCCGACGCCGGCGGCGCCCGCGTCCAGCGCCGGCGCGCAATCGTCCGGCAGCTCGATGTTCGCCAGCAGCGTGACCGGGGTGCCGTCCTTGGTGATGGCCGGCGTCTTCTTCAGCTTCAGCAGGCGTTTCCTGGCCTTGATCAGCATCGTCTGGCGCGCGCGATACTGCTCCAGCACCAGTGCGCTCGGATTGCAGATCACGACGCCGGCATCGCCATCGACGATCACCCAGTCGTCCTGCTCGATCAGGCGCGAGGCCTGGCTCATGCCGACCGCCGCCGGGATGTCCAGGCTGCGCGCGACGATGGCCGTATGCGAGTTCTGGCCGCCGACGTCGGTGACGAAGCCGACGAAGGAGCGGTCGCGGAAGGCCAGCATGTCGGCCGGCGAGATGTCGTGGGCCACCACGATCATCTGCGGCTGGAACTCGTCCTCGCCGGCTTTCAGGCTAGGGGGCGCAGCCAGCGCGGTGCCCATCAGGACCTTCAGCACGCGCTCGGCCACCTGCTGGATGTCCTGCTTGCGTTCGCGGAGGTATTCGTCTTCGATCTCGTCGAACTGCGCGGACAGCTCGTCGATCTGGGTCACCAGCGCCCATTCCGCGTTGTAGTGGCGGCTGCGGATGATGTCGAGCGGCGCTTCCGAAATCATCGGGTCCGACAGGATCAGCACGTGCACGTCGATGAAGGCCCCCAGTTCGGTCGGGGCATCCTTCGGCAGTTCGGTCCACAGCTCCTGCAGGTTGCGGTGCACCGCAGCGAAGGCATCCTGCAGGCGCTTCACCTCGGCCTCGACCTGCTCTTCCGGCACCAGGTAGTGCTTGACGTCGAGCGCGGCCGGCGTGAGCAGGTGCGCGCGCCCGATCGAGATCCCGCGCGAGACCGGAATGCCATGCAGTGTGAACGATGCCATCGATGTTCCTGGATGGTAGCGGCCGCCCCTTGAATCCGGCATTATTCGCCTTCGCCGAACTTGTCGTTGATGAGCGCGGTCAGACCTTCGATGCAGGCCTGCTCGTCCGGGCCGTCCGCTTCCAGCGTGACCTTCGCGCCCTTGCCGGCGGCCAGCATCATCACGCCCATGATGGACTTGGCATTGATGCGGCGCCCGTTGCGGGTGAGCCAGACATCGCTCCGGAATTTCGCGGCCAACTGGGTGAATTTGGCGGAAGCGCGGGCATGCAGGCCCAGCTTGTTGATGATCTCGAGTTCCTGCTGAATCATATTGTCGTTGTCGTTGTCGTCTCGTTTATCGATCAGGGTCTTCGTCAGCTACCGACGCGGATCCGGTTATCCACGCGGACGGCGCCGTTCTGCGCACCCGCCAGCGCCATCTCGACCACCACGTCGAGCGTGTCGCGGCGATAGGTGATGGCGCGCAGCAGCATCGGCAGGCTGATGCCGGCGATGATTTCCACGCGGCCCGCCTCGGCCAGCGCGTTGCAGCAGTTGGACGGCGTGCCGCCCTTGATGTCGGTGATGACCAGCACGCCGTCGCCGTCGTCCAGGCGCTTGATCGCTTCGTGCGCGAGGCAGTTGACCTCGTTGGTGTCCTGGTCCGCGGTCACGTCGATCGCCTCGAAGCGCTCGGTGGGGCCGCGGAACACGTGCGCCACCGCAGCGATGAATGCCTGGCCCAGCGGTGCGTGGGTCATCAGCAGAATGCCTACCATGTCATTTCCTGTTAACTGCACTTTCGACGGCGTCGATGAACATCGCCGCCACGTCGAAACCGGTCTGGTCGGTGATCTCCTGGAAGCAGGTCGGGCTGGTGACATTCACCTCGGTCAGGAAATCGCCGATCACATCCAATCCTACCAGCAACAGGCCACGCTCGGCCAATTTCGGGCCGATGGCTTCCGCGATGGCGCGCTCGCGCTCGGAAATCGGCTGGGCCACGCCGACGCCGCCGGCCGCCAGGTTGCCGCGCACTTCCCCGCCCTGCGGGATGCGCGCCAGCACGAAGGGCACCGGTTTGCCGTCGATCACCAGCACCCGCTTGTCGCCTTTCACGATGGCCGGGATGTACTTCTGGGCCATGATGGTGCGCTTGCCGTTGTCGGTCAGGGTCTCGATGATGGAACCGAGGTTCAGGCCGTCGTCCTTGATGCGGAAGATGCCGGCGCCGCCCATGCCGTCGAGCGGCTTGAGGATCACGTCGCCGTGTTCGGCGTGGAAGGCGCGCAGGCGCGTGCCGGACGAGGTCACCAGGGTCGGCGAGGTGAACTCGCTGAACTGGCCGATCGCCAGCTTCTCGTTGTGGTCGCGGATCGCCGAGGGTTTGTTGAACACGCGCGCGCCCTGGCGCTCGGCCAACTCCAGCAGGTAGGTGCCGTACACGTATTCCATGTCGAAGGGCGGATCCTTGCGCTGGATGACGGCGTCGAATTCGGACAGGCGCAAGGTTTGCGCCTCGCCCGCTTCGTACCATTCGTCCGGGTCGCCGGTGAGCGTCAGCTCGACCACGTCGGCGGTCACCACGCCCTGCTCCAGCACCATGTGGCGTTGCTCGAAAGCGTAGATCTGGTGGCCGCGGCGCGCCGCCTCCCGCATCATCGCGAAGGTCGAGTCCTTGTAAATCTTGAATCCGGACAGCGGGTCGGCGAGAAAAGCGATTTTCATGTTGGTTCCAGTCGGGACAATGCCTTGATTTTAGCCGGAAACGCGGATTCTCGCGGAAAGCCGGCCAGCGGCGCAGTCCGGCCCGGCACGAAAGATTCCAGTTAGCAAAATGACATTTATTCGAGGCGCATTTGCGGGCTCTCAAGCGCGCGTAGGGTCCACTTGGCGATCATGGCAGGCCAGGAGGTAACGATGAGCGACCAGGCCGAGCAGGAACGCATCAATCACGTCTATCGCCAGTGGCATGGCGGCGCCGGACTCGCCCGCTATGGCTGGCACCGGCCGGAAATCGTCAATCAGCAGGCAGCGCGTTCGCGCGTCCTGTCCAGGCTGCTGTCACGTACCGTGGGTGCAGATTTGTCCAGCGTGCGCGTGCTCGACGTCGGCTGCGGCAGCGGCGGCTTCCTGCGCCAGCTGATCGACTGGGGCGCCACGCCCGCCCACCTGGCCGGCACCGAACTGCAGCAGGACCGGCTCGACCATGCCCGCCTGCACACGGCGCCCGGGGTGCGCTGGCACCTGGGCCAGCTCGATGCCTTCCCCGACAACAGCGTCGACCTCGTCAGCGCGCACACCGTGTTCTCGTCCATCCTCGACGAAGACCTGCGGCGTGAACTGGCAGCGGAAATGTGGCGGGTGCTGCGGCCTGGCGGCTGGACGATGATCTTCGACTTCCGCTACAGCAATCCAAAAAACACCAATGTCCGCAAGGTCACCGACGTCGAACTGCTGCGCTTCTGGCCCACCGAGCAGCGCCACTACCGCACCTTGGTGCTGGCGCCGCCGCTGAGCCGGGCCATGGCGCGCCTGCCCTGGCTGATGCCGGAGCTGCTGGCGGCGCTGCTGCCGCCGCTGCGCTCGCACTTTGTCTACATGGCAAGGAAAGAGGCGTGAGCAATTAAGCGTGGGCACAGGGTGCCCACCCTACCGGTATCGCGAACTCGTAGGGTAGGCACCCCGTGCCCACGAAGCGTATCAATAGATTTCCGGATCAGGATCCGTACGCTCCATTTCGAGCGAGGCCGCCAGCAGCGCCAGCCGCGCCACCACGCCGTACACGTAGAAACGGTTCGGCGCCGCCGTGCCCGGCTTGGCCTTGAGGTCCGGCACCGCATGCTGCTGGGAAAACGCCAGCGGCACGAACTGCGAACCCGGCGCGTTCAGGTTCTGGTCGACGCCACGCTCGGCGTGCACGCGGTAGAAGCCGCCGACCACGTAGCGGTCGATCATGTACACGACCGGCTCGGCCACCGCATCGTTGATCGACTCGAAAGTCGGCACGCCTTCCTGGATCAGCACGTCGGTGACGGTGACGCCGTCCTTGATGACCGACATCTTGTTGCGCTGCTTGCGGTTCAGGTCCTTGATTTCGGAAGCATCCTTCACCGTCATGATGCCCATGCCGTAGGTGCCGGCGTCGGGCTTGACGATGACGAAGGGCTTCTGGTCCTTCATCCCGTACTCCTTGTACTTCTTCTTGATCTTCGACAGCAGGGCCGAAACGCTGTCGGCCAGCGCTTCCATGCCAATGTCTTCCTGGAAGTTCACCTCGCCGACCTTGCTGTGCAGCGGATTCACCATCCACGGGTCGATGTCGATCAGCTTGCCGAACTTCTTCGCCACTTCGTCGAAGGCCTTGAAGTGGTTGCTCTTGCGGCGCAACGCCCAGCCGGCGTGCACGGGCGGCAGCAGCGACTGCTCGTGGATGTTCTCGAGGATGCTCGGGATGCCAGCCGACAAATCGTTGTTCAGCAGGATCGTGCAGGGGTCGAAATCGGCGAGGCCGACGCGGCGGCCGTTGGCCGAGCGTACCAGGGGTTCGACCACCAGCATGTTCCCGTCGGGCAGCGCCAGCGGAGTCGGCTGGGTCACTTCCGGCGACAGCGAACCAAGGCGCACATGCAGGCCGGTCTGGCGGAAGATCTGCATCAGGCGCTGCACGTTCTGCAGATAGAAGGGGTTGCGCGTGTGACTTTCCGGGATCAGGAGCAGGTTGCGCGCGTCCGGACAGTACTTGTCGATGGCCGCCATGGCGGCCTGTACCGTCAGCGGCAGCATCTCCGTCGACAGGTTGTTGAAGCCGCCCGGGAACAGGTTGGTGTCCACCGGCGCCAGCTTGTAGCCCGCGTTGCGCAGGTCTACCGAGCAATAGAACGGCGGCGTATGCTCCTGCCACTCGAGGCGGAACCAGCGCTCGATGGCGGGGGTGGCTTCGAGAATCTTCTTTTCCAGGTCCAGCAGGGGACCATTCAGGGCAGTAGCGAGGTGGGGAACCATGGTGACGTCCTTGGGGCTTCTTAGCGATGTGGGAAATGCAACATGGGGGTTGTGGCCCCCTTTTTAAAGCCCACATCCTATCCGAAAAGCAAAAAAGCGCCCCGCAGGGCGCTTTTTGACGACGCGAGCAGCAATCAGGAATGATATGCCGATTCGCCGTGGCTGGTGATGTCCAGGCCCTCGCGCTCCTGGTCTTCCGGCACGCGCAGGCCGAGCACGATGTCGACGACCTTATAGGCAACAAGGGATACCACGGCCGACCAGATGATCGTCGTGCCGACCGCTTCGAGCTGCACCAGCACCTGGCTGGCGATCGAGTACGGATCGGCCGACATCTTGTTGGTGGTGTAGTCGAAGATGCCCTGCCCGCCCAGCTGCGGCGCGGCGAACACGCCGGTCAGCAGCGCGCCCAGGATGCCGCCCACGCCGTGCACGCCGAATACGTCGAGCGAATCATCGGCGCCGATCATGCGCTTCAGGCCGTTCACGCCCCACAGGCAGACCACGCCGGCCACCAGGCCGATGATCAGGCCGCCCATCGGGCCGACGAAGCCGCAGGCCGGGGTGATGGCGACCAGGCCGGCCACCGCACCCGAGGCGCCGCCGAGCATCGACGGTTTACCCTTGGTGATCCACTCGCCGAACACCCACGACACGGTGGCCGCGGCAGTCGCCAGCAGGGTGTTGATGAAGGCCAGCGCTGCAACATCGCCCGCTTCCAGTGCCGAGCCGGCATTGAAGCCGAACCAGCCCACCCACAGCATCGACGCGCCGATCATGGTCATGGTCAGCGAGTGCGGCGCCATGTGCTCGCGGCCGTAGCCGATGCGCTTGCCGATCATGATGGCGCCGACCAGGCCGGCGACGGCGGCATTGATGTGCACCACGGTGCCGCCCGCGAAGTCGAGCGCGCCCTTCTGCCACAGCCAGCCGCCCTTCGCCGATTCGGTGGCGAGGGTGGCAGCGTTGGTGATCGCATCCGGACCGGTCCAGAACCAGACCATGTGCGCCACCGGCAGGTAGCCGAAGGTGAACCACAGCACCACGAACAGCATCACGGCCGAGAACCTGGCGCGCTCGGCAAAGGCGCCGACGATCAGGCCGCAGGTGATGGCGGCAAAGGTGCCCTGGAAGGCGACGTAGATGAACTCGGGAATCACCACGCCCTTGCTGAAGGTGGCGGCGGTCGAGAACGTGGCCTTGGCCGGGTCCCAGATGCCCTTCAGGAAGGCACGGTCGAGGCCGCCGATGAAGGCCGTGTTTTCCGTGAACGCCAGCGAGTAGCCGTACAGGCACCACAGCACGATGATGACGGCGAAGATCATAAAGACCTGCAGCAGCACCGACAGCATGTTCTTCGAGCGCACCAGGCCGCCGTAGAACAGGGCCAGGCCGGGAATGGTCATCATGATCACCAGCAGGGTGGCGACGAACATCCAGGCGGTGTCGCCCTTCTGCGGGGTCGGTGCGGCGGCCGGGGCGGCTGCGGGCGCGGGCGTTGCGACTGCGGCGGCAGGTGCTGCGGCAGCAGGGGCAGCCGCGGTGGCATCGGCGGGTGCGGTCGCCTG
>Ga0265798_10006485_pt1 | contig 15380 bp, 13 predicted proteins | sample P3T30metagenome_FD_192430 | JGI IMG/M metagenome (GOLD analysis project Ga0265798, IMG submission 192430) | Plant litter microbial communities from East Loma Ridge, Irvine, California - P3 T30 | ecosystem: Environmental > Terrestrial > Plant litter > Unclassified | place: USA: California... | reverse complement strand
GCGAACGCGAACGGCTGCGCATCGACCAGGCCGGGCGCTGCGCGCAGCAGCGCCTCGCGCTCGGCCACCGCGTCGCGCGTGCGGCGCAGGCTGCCGGCAGCCAGGTAGCGCAGGCCGCCGTGCATCAATTTCGACGAGCGGCTCGAGGTGCCACAGCCAAAATCGGCCTGCTCGACCAGCAGCGCCTTCAGGCCGCGGCGCGCCGCTTCGAGCAGGATGCCGGCGCCGGTGATGCCGCCACCGATCACGAGCACGTCCCAGTCGCGCGCGGGCGGGAAAGTCGTCATGGCGTCACCAGCTTGCCCGGATTCATGCGGCAGTCGGGATCGAAATGACGAAACAGCGCGCCCATTGCGCCCAGGCCCAGCGCGCCCTTCTCGGCCTCGAGCCACGGGCCGTGCATGGCGCCGTGCAGTGTGCCGATGCCGTGCTGGTGGCTGATCGTGCCGCCGCAGCCGACGATTGCGGCGGACACCTTGGCCTTGATCTGGCGCCAGCGCGCCAGGTCGGTCTCATAGTCGCCAGCCAGCCGGTAGACGAACGTGGTGCAGACGCTGGCGCCTTGCTGGTACAGGCTCGGCAGGTGGGTGCAGGCGTGCACGCGCTCGCCGCAGGGCTCGAGCGCGGTCGCGGCGGCGCGCTCGATCGTGTCCACCGCCGCCGTGACGTGAGGCCAGTCGAGCGCCGTCTCGACGGTATCGACCGCATAGCCAAGCTGCCAGGCCGCGTTGCGCAGATAGGCGCCGCGAAAACGGTCGCGCCGCCAATGCTCGCCCAACGAGCGGCCAACGTGCACGCCGCGCTGGCGCCGCGCCAGCGTGATCGCCGCGCGCAACGCTTCGCGCGCCTGCGCCTTGATGCCGGTGGCGCCGATCAACAGCATACATTTGTCGGGACCGCAGCCGCGCCAGCGCAGGAAGCGCTCGATCAGTGCCGCCTGGCGCCCGGCGCCACCCAGCGCCAGCATCGTGCGCGTTTCGCTGGCGTTGGACAGCCGCAGCATCGACAAGCCGAGCCGCGTCTGGGCCAGCGCGCGCGCCGCGCGCGTCGCATGCTCCCAGTCCGGGAAGAACAAGGCATGGAACGCTTCATACTCGGGCAGGCGGCTGATGCGCACGGCCGCATGGGTCAGCACGCCGATGCGGCCTTCGGAGCCGAGCACCATCTCGCGCAGGTCGATGCCGCTGCTCGAGGCCGGGAAGGTCGGGATCGTCAGCGTGCCCGATGGCGTCTCGACATGCCCGCCGGCGAACAGCGCCTCGATGCGGCCATAGCGCAGCGATTGCTGGCCGGACGAGCGGGTGGCGATCCAGCCGCCCAGCGTGGAGAACTCGAACGAGCGCGGGTAATGGCCCAGCGTGTAGCCGTGGGCGCGTAACTGGGCTTCGAGGTCGGGGCCGGCCACGCCGGCGCCGAAGCACGCCAGCAGCGCCTCGCGGTCGAGCGAGATCAGCGCGCGCATGCGGCTCATGTCGATGCTCAGCGTCGGGCGCTGGCGGTTCGCGGCGGCGTTGGCGTCGTTCCCGACGCGGTTCCCGGTGCTGTGGCCGACATCCAGGTGCCCGGCCACGCTGGTGCCGCCGCCGTACGGAATCACCACGGCGTCCTGGCTGGCGGCCAGGTCGAGCAGTTCGCGCACCTGGGCAGTCGACTCGGGAAAGGCGACACCGTCCGGCACGGCGCCCAGGCGACCGTGGCGCAGGCGCAGCCAGTCGGGAAGGCTCTGGCCGAGGGCATGGCGGGCACGTACGGCGGGGCTCGCGTCGATCAGCGGGTGGTGCGGCAGGCGCCCCGGCGGCACGGCCGCGCAGGCGGCGTCGAATGACGCGTCGAGCGGCGCGATGCCCCGCCCCAGCCGCGCTCCGAGAAAGGCTCGGGCCTCGCCTTCCAGTCGTACCTCGATTGACTCGTCACCCCAGCCGTTCCAACGCCTCATCAATACTCTTTCCCATTATACTAAGCACAACTTGCCCTTTTTGCCAGATTAGTCAGGGCCTTGCCAACTGTATTGCGCATTCATGACACTGCCTTGCTCGATCACGCCACAACCCGCCAATAACGCCCGCGTGACCGGCGCGTATCTCCAGACCCTGCTCGACACGGCCGTTGAACGCGGCGTCACGCTCGAGGCGCTCACGGCCGCGGCCGGCCTGCAGCCCGGCGCGCTCGACCCACTTCCCGACACCCTCCCGACAGCACGCTACATTGCCCTGCTCGATGCCGGCGCGCGGCTGGCGAACGATCCGTTCTTCGGCTTGCATGTCGGCGAAAAGGTGGGCCCCGCCACCTATAGCGCGTACGGCATGGTGTTGCTGGCCTGCAGCAGTTTCGGGCACGCGATGGAGCTCACCCAGCGCTACGAATCACTGGCGCACGACCTGGGCCGCAGCCGCCTGGCGATCGAGGGGCCGCACGCCATGTATGAATGGATCAGCCGCTATCCGGACGCCACGCGCCATCTGGTCGAGAGCGTGTACGCCGGCATTCGCGTGTTCGGCAGCTGGATGGCCGGGCGGCCGCTGATGCCGCATGCGATGCGCTTCCAGCACCCCGACCCCGGCCATGGCCACGACGAATACCTGCGCGTGCTGGGCATCGCCCCGACCTTCGGCACGCCAGGCCACTGCGCCGCCTTCGACGTGGCGCTGCTGGCCATGCCGGTGCCTAACGCCGACCCCAGCCTGTACCCGGTGCTGCACCAGCATGCCGAGCGCCTGCTGGCGCAGCGCGCCGTGCAGGCCGACGGCATCGTCGCGCGCTTGACGACGACGCTCACGCGGCGCCTGCCCGATGGCGACGCGCGCCTCGCGCCGGTGGCGGCCGAGCTGGGCCTGTCGGCGCGCACGCTGCAGCGCAAGCTGGCCGAGGCCGGATCGAACTTCCAGCAGGTGCTCGATGCGGTGCGCTTCGGGCTGGCGCAAGACTACCTGCGGCGGCGCGAGCTCGCGCTGGCCGATATCGCCTTCTTGCTGGGCTTTCAGGACCAGAGCGCGTTCACGCACGCGTTTCGCGAGTGGAGCGGCATCAATCCGGGGGCGTGGCGCGAGCAGGCCGCGTGAGCGGTCACGCCGGCTGGCCGATGTCCCGGACCAGCGCAGCCAGTCGGGTGCATACCCAGCGATGGCGTGCGCTTGAGCCGCCTGTCCTGTCAGGCGTCGTGACCGGCCCGCCGGCCACGTCCGAACATGCGCAGCGCGTCGTCCACCACCGGCACGATCCCCAGCACGCACAGGAACGCCGCCAGCGGGATGGTCGACAGGTAACCCAAATGCTTGAAGCCTAACGCGCCGACCACGCCGCCGATGCAGAACGCGCCCAGCAGCGCCAGCATCAGGGCCAGGCGCCCCAGGTTGGCCGTCACCTTAGGCTGGCGCCGGCCGCCATCCATATTCCAGTAGGCCATCTTGCCCAGCTCGATGCCGATGTCGGTGACGATGCCGGTCATGTGGGTGGTGCGGATTTCGGCGTGCGATACCTTGGTGATGACGGCGTTCTGCAAGCCCATCATGAAGCACAGCAGCATCACGGTCAGCGGGATGAACAGCGTATCGATGTCGTTCAGGCGGGCGCCGAGGATGCCGAAGATCAGCAGCAGGATCGCCTCGAACACCAGCGGCAGTGCGTAACCGCTGTGCAGGCCCTGGCGCCGCACGACGTTCACGAGGACCGCCGTGCAGGCCGCGCCCAGCAAGAAACTGAGCAAGGCGCCGACTGCCGCCAGCACCAGGTCGGTCTGCCCGAGCACCAGGTGGTCGGCCGCGCTCGAGACAATTCCGGTCATGTGCGACGTGTATTCGCGCACCGCCAGATAGCCTCCGGCATTGATTGCCCCGGCCACGAAGGCCAGCGCCACGCCCAGGTGGCGGTTGGCGCCGGGGGTGCGGTCGTGTCCAGTCAGGCTGCGCGCGTAATTGATCGGCACGGCGGATCGGCTTTCGGCATGGGAAACGCGGGTTGGTATTGACGCAAGATGTTACCGCAAATCACTTTAAGCGCACGCCCCGTACGGGCGATTGGTGGCGCTATAATGAAAAATTAGCGAAAAGCGCACACTGGTACCGCCGTGAATCCCCATCTCGACAAACTCCATTCCTACCCGTTCGAAAAATTGCGCCAGTTGTTTGCCGGCGTAACCCCGAATCCGGCCTTCGCGCCGATCAGCCTGGGCATCGGCGAACCGAAGCATCCGACGCCCGCGTTCATCGAAAAGGCGCTGATGCATGCGGTATCGGGCCTGGCCAGTTATCCGAGCACGATCGGCAGCGAACCGCTGCGCACCGCGATCGCCGGCTGGCTCGAACGGCGCTACGGCTTGCCGGCGCTGGACGCGGCCACGATGGTGCTGCCGGTAAACGGCTCGCGCGAGGCGCTGTTCGCCATCGCGCAGTGCGCGATCGACGCGTCGACGCCCGACGCCCTGGTAATGTGCCCGAACCCGTTCTACCAGATCTACGAAGGCGCGGCTTACCTGGCCGGCGCCACGCCGTGGTTCGTCAACTCGGAACCGGGCCGCAACTTTGCACCCGATTACGCGGGCGTGCCGGCTGACGTCTGGCCCCGCGTGCAGCTGATGTATGTCTGCTCGCCCGGCAACCCCACCGGCGCCACGCTCACGCTGGACGACTGGCGCGAGCTGTTCGCGCTGGCGGACCGCTGGGGCTTTTTGATCGCGGCCGACGAATGCTATTCGGAGATCTACACCGGCAGCGCGCCGCCACTGGGCGCGCTGGAAGCGGCGCACCAGCTGGGCCGGAGCAGCGGCGAGCAGCCGTACCGCAACCTGATCGTGTTCTCGAGCCTGTCGAAGCGCTCGAACGTGCCGGGCATGCGCTCGGGCTTCGTGGCGGGCGATCCGGTGGCGATGAAGCGCTTCCTGCTGTACCGCACCTACTGCGGCGGCGCCATGTCGCCGCCGGTGCAGGCGGCGTCGGTCGCAGCCTGGAACGACGAACAGCACGTGCAGGACAACCGCGCGCTGTACAAGGAAAAATTCAATCTCATCACCCCGCTGCTCAAGAAGGTGATGGATGTCGAGCTGCCCGACGCCGGCTTTTACCTGTGGGCCGACGTGCGCCGCACGGGCCTGTCGGATGTCGACTTCGCACGGCGCCTGTACGCCGACTATAATGTCACGGTCCTTCCGGGCAGCTACCTGGCGCGCGATGCGCACGGGCAGAACCCGGGCAAGGACCGCATCCGCATGGCCCTGGTGGCCAGCGTTGACGAAGGACTGGAAGCGGCGAACCGCATCGTCCAGTTCTGCCAGGGCCTCGCCTAGCGTCCGATTTTTTGCAATCAATCCAACCAAGACCAGCATCATGACCCAACAACTCCAGAACATCATCGACACCGCCTGGGAACAGCGCGCCGACATCAGCCCAGGCAGCGCCAACGCCGAACTGCGCGAAGCAGTGGCCCATGTGCTCGCCGGCCTCGACAACGGCAGCCTGCGCGTTGCGCAGAAAGACACCGGCACGTGGGTCGTGAACCAGTGGATCAAGAAGGCCGTGCTGCTGTCGTTCCGCCTCGAGAACAACGTGCAGGTCGCTTCGGGCGACATCCAGTTCTACGACAAGGTTCCGACCAAGTTCGCCGACTACACACCAGAAGATTTCGCGCGCGGTGGTTTCCGTGTCGTGCCGCCGGCGGTTGCCCGTCGCGGCAGCTTCATCGGCAAGAACGTGGTCTTGATGCCGTCGTACGTCAATATCGGCGCCTACGTCGATGAAGGCACGATGGTCGACACCTGGGCCACCGTTGGTTCGTGCGCGCAGATCGGCAAGAACGTCCACCTGTCGGGCGGCGTCGGCATCGGCGGCGTGCTCGAACCGATGCAGGCCAATCCGACCATCATCGAAGACAACTGCTTCATCGGCGCGCGCTCCGAGATCGTCGAAGGCGTGATCGTCGAAGAGAACTCGGTGATCTCGATGGGCGTGTACATCGGCCAGTCGACCAAGATCTATGACCGCGCCACCGGCGAAGTGACGTATGGCCGCGTGCCATCGGGTTCGGTCGTGGTCTCGGGCAGCCTGCCGTCCGCCGATGGCAAGTACAGCCTGTACTGCGCCGTGATCGTCAAGCGTGTCGATGCGCAGACGCGCTCGAAGACGGCGATCAACGATCTGCTGCGTGGTGACTGATTGCTTTCATGACGCGTTTTCCGGTTGAACGCGTCGGCGGCGCAGCCGCCAACCCTGCATGGCAGATTGCCTTCCAGACGTAGGGTTGGCGGGTCTCCCGCCGACGCGCCCAACCGGCTTTGAACCACCCTGACTCACGGAGACGATGCCATGGCCATGGACCGCCTGTTCCACCTGATGAAAGAGAAGAACGCGTCCGACATGTTCTTCGCCGTGAACTCGCCGGTGCACATCAAGATCAACGGTGCGCTCATCCCGATCAACCAGCACCGCCTCGAACCCGAGAATATTCTCTCGCTGCTGTCCGAGATCGCCACGCCGGAACAGATCGCTGAACTCGAGCGCGACAATGAATTGAACATGGGCGTCTCGGTCGCGAACGTGGGCCGTTTTCGCCTGTCGGCGTTCCGCCAGCGCGGCTCGATCTCGGCCGTGTTCCGCTTCATCCCGTTCACCATCCCGCCGCTGGCCGAACTGGGCCTGCCGTCGGTGCTGTCCGAACTGATCATGGAAAAGCGGGGCCTGATGCTGATCGTGGGCGCCACCGGCTCCGGCAAATCGACCACCATCGCGTCGATGCTCGACCATCGCAACGAAATACGCACCGGGCATATCCTTACATTGGAAGACCCGATCGAGTACCTCTTCAAGAACAAGAAATCGATCGTCAACCAGCGCGAGATCGGCAGCGACACCCACGACTTCGGCATCGCGCTGAAGAACTCGATGCGCCAGGCGCCCGACTGCATCCTGATCGGCGAAATCCGCGATCGCGAAACGATGGCTGCGGCCCTGGCCTACGCCCAGTCCGGCCACTTGGTGCTGGCCACGCTGCACGCGAACAACAGCTACAACGCGCTGAACCGCATCATCAGCTTCTACCCGCTCGAAAACCGCAACGCGCTGCTGCAAGACCTGGCCTCGAGCGTGAAGGCGATCGTCTCGCAGCGGCTCGTGAAAGCGGCCGCGGGCGGCGCGCGCCGCGCGGCGGTGGAAGTCATGCTCAACACCCGCTATATCGCCGACCTGATCGAACAGGGCGAGATCAGCCAGATCAAGGAAGCGATGGACAAGAGCCTGTCGCCCGGCTCGCAATCGTTCGAAGGCGCGCTGTTCCACCTGATCAAGGCGGGGCACGTGACACAGGATGAGGGCCTGGCCAACGCCGATTCGGCCACCAACCTGCTGTGGCTGCTTAACAACGGGCCCGATAGCCAGGTCCAGCAGCAGCTGGACGACAAGGCGAATGAGCCCAAGGGCGGCGCGTCGTTTACCGAGTTCACGCTCAACTCCTGATTTCCTGATTTTGCGGGCGGCGCTGCCGCCCTCTTTTTTACTTCCCCCCCATGACGACTACCCTCTACGGCATCCCCAATTGCGACACCGTCAAGAAAGCCCGTACCTGGCTGCAGGACAACGCCATTGACTTCACGTTCCACGACTTCAAGAAACAAGGCCTCACCCCTGAGCTGGTGAAAGGCTGGCTGCAAGACCTCGATTGGGAAACGCTGGTCAACCGCAAGGGCACCACCTGGCGCAACCTCCCGGACCAGCGCAAGGCGTCGATTGTCGATGCCGACAGCGCGCTGGCACTGATGCTCGAGAATCCCTCGGTGATCAAGCGCCCGGTCCTGCAAGGTGCGGGCCCAACGTCGGTTGGTTTTTCAGCGCCAGCATTTGAAGCGAAGTTCGAGGCGATCAAGTGAAACCCTCGCGCACCCTGCTCCTGACCGAAGCGCTGATCGCGCTCGACTCGATCACGCCGCAGGACAAGGGGTGTCAGGCGCGCCTGATCGAGTTGCTTGCGCCCCTGGGCTTCGTGTGCGAGACGATCGAATCGAACGGCGTGACCAATCTGTGGGCGCGCAAAGGCGTCGACGCGCCGCTGTTCGTGTTTGCCGGCCACACTGACGTGGTGCCGGCCGGCCCGCTGCACCAGTGGGAAACCGGCCCGTTCACGCCCACGCAGCGCGACGGCAAGCTGTTCGGGCGCGGCGCGTCCGACATGAAAACGTCGATCGCGGCGATGGTCGTCGCCTGCGAAGAGTTCATCAACGCCCACCCCGGGCACCGCGGCTCGATCGCCTTGCTGATCACCAGCGACGAGGAAGGCCCGGCCGTCGACGGCACCGCCATCGTGTGCGACCTGCTCGAAGAACGCGGCGTGACGCTCGACTATTGCCTGGTGGGCGAGCCGACCTCGAACCACGTGCTGGGCGACACGATCAAGAATGGCCGCCGCGGTTCGCTGTCGGGCCACCTGACGGTCAAGGGCATACAGGGCCACATCGCCTACCCGCAACTGGCGCGCAACCCGATCCACCAGGCCGCGCCGGCGCTGGCCGAACTGACGCTGGAAGTCTGGGACGAGGGCAACGAGTACTACGCGCCCACCAGCTGGCAAGTGTCGAATATCGCCGGCGGTACCGGCGCCAACAATGTCATCCCGGGCAGCGTGAGCCTGGACTTCAACTTCCGCTTTTCCACCGCCAGCACGGCCGAAGGCCTGCAGGCGCGGGTGCATGCGATCCTCGACCGCCATGGCCTGGACTACGATCTGGACTGGACCTTGTCGGGCCTGCCCTTCCTGACCGAGAAAGGGACGCTGTCGGACGCGGTCTGTGGCGCAATCGCCGACGAACTGGGCGTGCAGGCCGAACTGTCGACCACCGGCGGGACCTCGGATGGCCGCTTCATCGCCCGCATCTGCTCTCAGGTGATAGAATTCGGGCCACCGAATGCCAGCATCCACAAGATCGACGAGCATATCGAACTGCGCTACATCGATCCCCTGAAGAATATCTATCGCCGCACGCTCCAGCGCCTGCTGGCCGACTGACGCTTTATAACCAAACATCCAGGCCATGACCACCACCTCATTTTCCACGCCGCGCGACCTGCTGCGCTATGCGATCACCCGTTTCAACGGCGCCAAGCTGTTCTTCGGCCACGGCAGCGTCGAAGCCTTCGACGAAGCCGCCTACCTGATCCTGCACACGCTCAAGCTGCCGCTGGATCGCCTGGAGCCGTTCCTGGACGCGAAGCTGCTGGCCGATGAAGTGCTGCAGGTGCTGGCCGTGATCGAGCGCCGCGTGACCGAGCGCGTGCCGGCCGCCTACATCACCAAGGAAGCCTGGCTGGGCGAATACCGCTTCTACGTCGACGAACGCGTGCTGGTGCCGCGCTCGTTCATCGCCGAGCTGATTCCGCAGCAGTTCAGCCCATGGCTGGTCGATCCGGATGGCGTGGAAAACGTGCTGGAACTGTGCACCGGCAGCGGCTGCCTGGCGATCATGATGGCCGATACCTTCCCCAACGCGGTGGTCGATGCGATCGACATCTCGAAGGATGCGCTGGCCGTGGCCGAGACGAATATCCGCGAATACAAACTCGAAGGGCGCGTGAACCCGATCGAGTCCGACCTGTACGAGAACGTGCCGTTCAAGAAGTATGACCTGATCATCACCAACCCCCCGTACGTGAACGCGGAATCGATGCGCACGCTGCCGCAAGAGTACATGGTCGAGCCGCAGATCGCGCTGGCCGGCGGCGAAGACGGCATGGACCTGGTGCGCAAGATCATCGCCGGCGCCGCCGAGCGCCTGACGCCGGAAGGCATCCTGGTCATTGAAATCGGCAACGAGCGCGAATACGCCGAAGCCGCGTTCGGCCACCTGGGCCTGACCTGGCTGACCACGAGCATCGGCGACGATGCGGTGTTCCTGCTGACGGCCGAACAGCTGCAAAGCGCGCAATAAATAATTAGTACAACGATCGCATGAACGTCGTTCCCGCGGAGGCGGGAACCCAAGGCCATCGAGTCGCCGAAACGCAATTTTGTGCGGCTGCTCGGAGAAACTTGGGTTCCCGCCTCCGCGGGAACGACGTGCTTCAGCCAACGATGCAGTCACGTCCTGGCCCATCATATGCCTTACCGCCGCAACCTACTTTTACGATAGCCACACCATGATCCGTATCCAGAACGTCAGCCTGATGCGCGGCACCAAGCCGCTGCTCGTCGATGCCGACCTGACCCTCAACCCGGGCGACAAGATTGGCCTGATCGGCGCCAACGGCGCCGGTAAATCGAGCCTGTTCGGCATGCTGAGGAACGAGTTGCATCCGGACCAGGGCCAGATCGACTTTCCGGCCAAATGGCGCATGGCGTACGTGGCGCAAGAAACCCCGGCGCTTGACCGCGCTGCGCTCGATTATGCCATCGACGGCGACGTCGGCCTGCGCAAGCTGCAGGCCGAGCTGGAAGAACTGGAGTCGCACCCGGACGTCGACGCCCACGGCATGCGCCTGGGCGAGCTGCACGGCATGCTGGCCGATGCCGACGGCTACACGGTGCAGTCGCGCGGTGAACAGCTGCTGCTGGGCCTGGGCTTTTCGCTGGCGCAGATGAACCAGCCGGTGGCGAGCTTCTCGGGTGGCTGGCGCATGCGCCTGAACCTGGCCCAGGCGCTGATGTGCCCATCCGACCTGCTGCTGCTCGATGAGCCGACCAACCACCTGGACCTCGATGCGATCATCTGGCTCGAGGACTGGCTCAAGCGCTATACCGGCACCCTGATCATCATTTCCCACGATCGCGACTTCCTCGACGAAGTCGTCAACGTCATCGTGCACATCGACGAGCGCAAGCTCAAACGCTACACGGCCAACTACTCGGGCTTCGAGCGCCAGCGCGCCGCCCAGATGATTCTGGCTGCGGGCGCCCTCGAGAAGCAGCAGCGCCAGCGCGCCCACCTCGAGTCGTTCGTGAACCGCTTCAAGGCGCAGGCCTCCAAGGCGCGCCAGGCCCAGAGCCGCATGAAGGCGCTGGCCAAGATGGAAGAACTGGCGCCGCTGCGCGCCGCCGCCGAATTCTCGTTCGAATTCCGCGAGCCGCTGTCGGCCCCGAATCCGCTGCTGGTGCTCGACAAGGTCGATGCCGGCTACTTTTTGCTCGACGAGCATGGCGACAAGGTCGGCAAGAAGACCATCGTCAACCACATCGATTTCTCGCTGACCATCGGCCAGCGCATTGGCCTCTTGGGTGTGAACGGCGCCGGTAAATCCACGCTGATCAAGACCATCGCCGGCGAACTGATGCCGCTGACGGGCGAAGCGACCATCGGCAAGGGCCTGTCCATCGGCTACTTCGCCCAGCACCAGGTCGAGATGCTGCGCCACGACGAATCGCCGCTGTGGCACCTGGCGAAGATCGCGCCGACCGTGCGCGAGCAGGAGCTGCGCAACTTCCTGGGCAGCTTCAACTTCCCGGGCGATATGGTCACCAGCTCGATCAAACCGTTCTCGGGCGGCGAAAAGGCGCGCCTGGCGCTGGCCCTGATCGTGTGGCAGCGCCCGAATCTGCTGTTGCTCGATGAACCGACCAACCACCTGGATCTGGAAACGCGCGAGGCGCTGACCATGGCGCTGGCGCAGTTCGAAGGCACGCTGATCGTGGTGTCTCACGATCGCCACCTGCTGCGCGCGACGACCGATGAATTCATCATCGTCGCCGACGGCCGCCTGCAACCGTTCGACGGCGACCTGGACGACTACAAGGACTGGCTGTTCAAGACCAAGCTGGGCAAGGGCACCGACGTGCTGCCGCTGGCCAAGGCCGCCGCGCCGGTCGCGCCGGTGCCGACCGCCACGCCGGCCGAGCGCAAGGAGCAGAAGCGCCTGGGCGCCGAAGAGCGCCAGCGCAACGCCGCGCAGCGCAAACCGATCGAGAGCAAGGTCAAGCGCCTGGACGAACAGATGGCCAAGCTGCAGGCGAAGAAAGCCACGATCGACGCGGCCTTGCTCGACCCGGCAATCTACGATGCGCAGAACAAGGATCGTCTCAAGGCGCTGGTGGCCGACCAGGCATTCGTGGCGCGCGATCTGGAGAAATTCGAGATGGAGTGGCTGGAGTTGCAGGAACAGCTGGAAGCACTGGCGTAACCACGTGCCGGCGAGGTGCCGGCACGACGCCGTCAGGCGGCCCTGAGCGGCCGCCGCGGCGACAACGACATCAGGCTGTCGATGTCGATCAGCACCACGCACCGGCCGTCGACCCGGGCGATGCCGATCAGGTAGTGGGCGCCGGGCTCGCCCGCGATGGTCTGCACGGCCTCGGGCCGCACGTGCACGATGCCCGTCACCCCTTCCACTACCATACCTACCAGGCCGCTCGACAGGCGCAGGATGATCACGTCGGTGTCGCAGGACGCCATGCCATTTTGCGCACTCGCGCCGTGCCGGGTGGTAGTGCGCATGTCGACCACCGGCAGGATCACGCCATGCGAGAGTGCCACGCCGCCGATGATTTCGCCGTCTTCGGCGAAGCGTTCGAGGGACTTGAGCAGCTTGAGTTCCTGCACCCGCGCGCAATCGAGCCCGTACTCCTGGCCACCCAGCATGAAGCTGAGGTACTCCCTCGGTGCGGCAGACCGTGGCGTGCGCGATGTGGTGTGCATGGTGGATCCCCTGTGAGTCCGACCACCATCGTATGCCTGCCTTTCCGGGTGATGTTGACTACAATCAACTCGCCCCATCCGCCTCACAGGCCCGCCGGTTCACCCCAGGGACGTGGGCGTCGCCGAGTCCCAGGTCCAGGCGCCGTCGCGGCCCGCGTGCAGCAGTTCGGTGCCGGTGGCGTCGCGCAGGCGCAGCCGGATGTCGCGCGGGCCCTGGTCCCAGATACAGCCCAGATCGGGCTCGTACGGCAAGGCGCGCACCTGCACCTCGCCCACCATGGCGTCGATCGCGACGCGCGCCGCGCCGACGCGTTCGTAGCGCTGCGCTTCCAGGCGGCCCAGCACCGCCAGGCCCGACTGCTTCTCGGCATCGAGCTTTTTCGCTTCTTCCGACAGGCGGCCGAGCTCCTTGAGCGCCGGCGCCACGGTCTCGGTCATGCGCTGGAACTGCGGCACCTGCTCCGGCGTGAGCACCAGTTCGCCCTTGCGGATGCGCGGCGCGATTTTCAGGTACTTGCTCAGGTGCGGCTGCGCTGCCAGCGTCTCGATCGACGTGCGATGGCGCGCCGCGAGCTGGTCGAACTGCCCGATCCGCTCACGCACCTGGGCCATCGCACCGTCGATGCGCGCGCAGTCGGGCCGCAGCACATACACCAGCATCTCGCCCTGCTTCCACGGCGCGGCGCTGCCGATCTTCACGCGCCGGCCAGCGATGGCGCTGCCTTCGGCATGCGTGACGTCGACGTCGTCGCCCATGATCTCGCAGTTGATGGCGGTATCGACCCGGATGCGCGCGCCGGAAATCACGCAGTTCTCGGCGCGGTTCAAGACCACGTCGCCCCTGGCCGCCTGGATCGTGGCGCTTGACGCCACGCCCAGCACGTGCACGCCGCCGTTCATATTGCGCGCGCTGCCGCCGACCAGGTTGCGCTCGAGGCGAATGGCCCCGCCGCGCGAGAGCACGTGGCCGTACACGTCGGCATGCACCGTGATGCTGTCGCCTTCGAGGATGCGCTGCTCCTGGATCTCGCCAAATTCTTCGTAGTCGCCGCTCAGATGCAGGTTGCCGGTAGTCCTGGCGCTGACGCCGTCGTGGCTGACGATCTTGTCGGAAATCGCGATGCGGCTGCTCTTGGGATCGACGTTCAAAAAGCCGTCGCGGCGCGCGATCAGGAACTCGCCGGCAGCCACGATGTCGATGCCCGTGCCTTCGCCGGCGTAGACCGCCAGATCAAGATCCTTGCCGATCTCGGCAAGAACCGGAATGCCGGTCAGCTCGAAACCGGGGCTGCCCGCCGTGCGCGGCACCTTGCGCAGCAGGCGCGTGCCGATGTGCACTTGCGGGTAGCGGTTCTGGAAGCTCATGAGATCGAGCTTGCCGTTGGCCAGCTGGAGGGGCGCGTCGCTGCGGTGCAATTCGCTCGTGACTTCTTCGACGCGCGCGGCGTCGCCATCGACCGCCGCCAGCCGCCGTGCCACGATGTGGCGGCCGGCCGCGCCAGTGCCGATGGCCTCGCGGATGACGCCGACTTCGGCGCCGAAGCGGATACCCTTGACCCACATATCGGCGACGAATTCGTCGGCATTCAACGTGGTCGGGCGCTCGCCGCCTTCGGGATCGGGCTCGAACACCGGCTCGAAATAGTACTCGGCATGGCCATCCGCGATCTTCACCGAACGATACAGCGCCTTGCGGGCCGGGGAAAATGGCAGGATGTCGTCGGCGATGCGCACCCGTATGCGGCCGCCGGCGTCGCGCGGCAGTTCGGGGCCGTGCCCGTACAGGGCCTTGATCAGGACCGGGTAATCGAGGCCCGCCAGATAGTGGCCCGAGCGCAGGATACTGTCGACCGCCGCCACGAGCGTGGTGCCCAGCACCTCCGGGTCGGCAAACACGCCATCGTCGCGCCGGGCGATGCAATGCTCGGGGCCGTCAGAGGCGAAGCGCGCTACGGAAGGTATGGCGAGATCGGACACGTTTAGCGCTCCAGTGTACTGATACGGTCGGCTGACACCCTACCAACAGTAAGGTGCGCGTCACGATATCATGTTGCGCAAATTAAATAAACATATAGCAATAAGATTTGCAAAAAGAAAATTTACAATGCGTAGCGGCGATGCTGGCAGCAGCGCTGGCAGCGGGCAAGATTGCGATCGCTCAAACGCCGGATGCGACAACGGCGCCACAGGCGCCGTCGTTTGCCGAACTTGCCGCGTTTTAGCGGCGGCGGGAGCTGGGGTACAGGTCCGCGCCTTCCTTGATCTGGCGACGCAGGTCGCGCCGCTCGTCCGGCGACAGGCGCCCGCGGGGACGTTCTTCGCGTGCCGAATCCTGCTGGGCTTCGGCATTGCGGCGGCCCTGCTCGCGCATGTCGAACGCCCGCGCGTCGCGCTGCGCCTGCATCTCGTAGCGCTCACGCGCCTGGGGATCGTCGCTGCGACGATTGCGGTCCTGGTCCTGGGCCAGTGCGCCGGCGCCAGTGGCAGCCAGCGCGCAGGCGAGTACACCAAAGCGCGCAAGCCGGGCCAGCCGGCCGCGAGCGGTACCGGGTGCTGCTGGATTGTCAATGAGCGCGTGGTTCATGGTGTTCCTCTTCCGTGATGCCTGATAAACGGATAAGCTGTGTTGATCACTTGACGCCAGTGTAGGTTGATACCGAAATCGGGGTAAGGCTAATTGGGTAAAGTTTGTAACACATTGTAATGGCTGAGCTGAGTCGTGCCCGTGGCGCAGCCATAAGAAGTTACCATAGCGACATTCATCTGACAATTCTGGACAGTT
>Ga0265798_10006483_pt1 | contig 15380 bp, 8 predicted proteins | sample P3T30metagenome_FD_192430 | JGI IMG/M metagenome (GOLD analysis project Ga0265798, IMG submission 192430) | Plant litter microbial communities from East Loma Ridge, Irvine, California - P3 T30 | ecosystem: Environmental > Terrestrial > Plant litter > Unclassified | place: USA: California... | reverse complement strand
GCACGAGCGTCGAGATCGAGTTCAGCGTGTTGAACAGGAAATGCGGGTTCAGCTGATAGCGCAGCATCGCCAGCTGCGCCGAGGAGGCCTGATTCTCCAGATGCTGCATCTGGTCGATCTGCTCCTCAACGATCAGGTAGAAGTTGATGCCGAAATAGAGCGCCGACCAGCCCGCCAGCGTGACGAAGTTGAGAAACACGAAACCGAGCATGCGGGTGATCGTGATTCCCGGCGTCGCGGTCTGGATGAACGAGAAGGAAAAGGCGTCGAGCACCGCATAGAGAAACGTCGCCGCCGCCAGCGTCGCGATCGTCAGGAACAGCCCGATCACGCGCGGGATCCGGCGGTAATAGCCATAAAGCGTCGAGAGCAGCAGCGTGATGCAATAGCCGACGATCGCCTCGATGATGACCGGGATGATCGAGGTGAGCGTCAGTCCATTCGACACCGACGACACGCCGCGCAGCATCAGATAGCCGCTCCAGCCCACCGCCTGCAGCGTCCAGAACGCACGCGCCTTGTTCTCGAAGAACGGCCGCGCGGAAAAGGGCAGGCGGGGGGGCGTGCCGGGGGGCTGGGTGGAGGACGGGGCGGGAGAGCTGGCCATGGTTGCTCGCGGTCTTACACGCGGGCGGCGGCGGGCGCAAAAGTGGTTGCGGCTTCAGGAGATTTTCGTGCCAGCGGCGAAGGGCCGGTGACCAGACGCGAAAGGGCCGCCGTTTCCTATCTGGAAACGGCGGCCCGGTCGTCACGTCGAGGCGATAGGGCTCAGAAGCTGAACCGTGCGCCGACGCGGATCGAGTAGAGCGACTGACGCGCGTAGATCGTGTCCGACGGTGCCGTGCTCGGTGCCGTGTAGCGATACTGCGCGCATCCTTGGCTCGTGTTCGCCGTCAGCGCCGCGGCGGGGGTAGCGCCATTTGCTGTCGGCGCCTGAACGCACTGCACGCGAACTGCCGGTATCGTGTATGGGAACTGATATTCGCGAACTTGACCCCAGTTCTTGTTCAGAAAATTCGTGATGTTCTCGATATCCGCGAACAACTCGATCCGGCTTTTGCCGACGAAGGTCGGAATCTCCTGGCCGATGTGCAGATCAAACCGGGTAAACCATTTCGAGTTGAAGCCATTACGCGGCGCAATCTTGCCGCGATACTTGGCGAGCCCAGTTGAGTTAATCAGCGTGTCGAGGTTGGCCTGAGTTTGCGCTGCGGTCTGTGTTACCACGCCGTTCACGACCGTATCGCCATAGCTCACCAGCGCGTCGGTCGTGCTCGTCGGCACGTACAGCAGATAGCGTGATGCGTTGCCGATCGTCCCGAACACCGATGAACGTCCGGTCGACACTTCCTGCATGGTGTAGCTGTACGGACGGCCGATGCGCGTCTCGCCGAACAGCGTAAAGTTGGTCTTGTAGTCACCGAAGAAGGCGTGGTTGAAGCTGACGTTGTATTTGAGGTTGTGCTTCACCTGATCGTTCGAGATGCCATAGGCAGCACCGTTCGCATCAAGGAATCCGCCGTTTCCATAGTTGGACGATGCAGTCGACGACGTCGCCGGCGCCTGGTCCTTGATGTTCTGGTATGAGTAGCTCACGCCGACGTTCAGACCAAAATCGAAGTCCTTGTTGACCCGGGCGACGCCGATATAGCTCCGGCCGCGTGTTGTGTTCGTCAGGAACAGATCCGAGTTGGTGTCCCCGAAGCTCGTGAGCGAGGCATAACGGACGCGACCGTCAGGCGTACGCAGCGCCGTCGGCGCAACGCGAAGATCAGTGAAGAACACTTGGTTGCGGACGTCCGACCACAGGAAGTCGGCACCGAAGTGCCAGCCATTCCCAAACGTGCCACCCCAGTTTGGATCGAAGTCCGCTGAGAGCGTGCCGCGCCACTGCGAAGGCACCTTGAAGTTCGGGTCGAGCGCGTTGGTCGGCGAAAGCTGGCTGACCGAGGCGTTCGTCAGGACTGCATTCGCCTGCGCCGGGATGGTCTCGCCGTTTACGTTGGTCAGGATCGCTGCGCCGGTCGTATTGCCCGCCGCGCCGGTGAAACCGGGTACCGAGTAGCTGTTGTTGTTGTTCTGGCGGATATCGACAGCGTTGGTCAGGAAGCCGGTGTTCGAGAAGCTGTTCGACACATAGACGTCGGGCGAGCCGCCCGAGAAGATGCCAATGCCGCCGCGGAACGATAGCGCCGACGCAGGCTTGAAGTCGAATCCGACGCGCGGCTGGAACACGCCGCGACCCGAAATATAAGCTGTGTTCGGGAAGTTATACCGGCCGAGGAAAGCCGAGTTAAGTTCTGGACGGCTGTCGCCGCCGAAGAGGTCGTATCGCGCGCCATAGGACAGCGTCAGGATGTCGGTGACCCGCCACGTGTCCTGAACGCCGAACGTGTAGGACTGATAGCGGAACCGTGCCGCCGCGTTGACGGGATCGAGCGACGGAACCGCGTTCGCGTAGCGCAGGCGCTGCGCATTGCCCGCAGCAAAGTCGGCCAGCGAATCGAAGTAGTAGTTGCCGTCCGGCGACGCGGAGCTCTGCTGCAGGAATGCGTTGTAGATTTTGCTGTCCGAGAACTCGGCAAACACGCGAAGGTCGTGGTCGTCGCGCGTCAGGCGACCCTGGACGAGGCCGCCATAGGTGCGGCTCGTCAGCTGGTTGACCTGGCGCGAGATGTCGGGACCGAATGAGACGTTGCCAAAGCCGGACTGGCACGCCGTCGACAGATCGTTTGCCGTGCCGAGGCCGCCCGACCGGTCGGACGTCGGCGCGGTGCAAACTTGCATCTGCGCGAACCCGCGACCCATGATCGGGTCCTGCCCGCGCTTATAGTCCTTGTAGAACCCGCGGATTTCGGTCGAGAACTCGTCCGTCCAGTCGCTGTTGAGCTGCGCGACGCCCGTGTGTAGCCGGTTCGACGAGATGTACCCGTTCGACTCCAGGCCAAGGCCCGGCGTGCCCGTAACGAAGGTGTTCTGCCCGATCTGGATCGAATCTTTGGTGTACATGTACGTGACCGAGGCGCGCTGCGTGTCGGACAGGTTCGCATCGAAGCGTGCAACTAGGCGATCGTCGCGGTCGTTCGAATCCTGCAGGATGCCGCCCGTGTCGTAGCCATAGCGTGCCTGCGCGATCCGCTGGATCTCGGCAACCTGGGTATCGGTGATGTTGGGGACGACCGTACCGGCGTTGGTGCCGGCAGTGCCCTCGACGATTGGCGTGTTTGCGCGGATGCGCTCGCCCGCGATCATGAAGAACAACTTGTCCTTGATGATCGGGCCGGACAGTTGCGCTCCGAAATTCTCGTACTTGAAGTCGGGGATGTTGACGCGACCGGTCGGCACGCCGGGGCCGGCCTTGGTCCTCTTACCCGTCAGGCCGTCGTCCGAATAAGCGTAGAAACCCGTGCCGTGGAACTCGTTGGTACCCGACTTCAGGATGGCGTTAATCGCGCCGCCCTGAAAATTGCCCTCGCGCACGTCATACGGTGCGACCTTGGTCTGGAACTGGCCGATCGCATCGAACGGAATGGGCGAACGGCGGGTCGGCAGGCCGTCGGGGTTGAGGCCGAAATTGTCGGTGACCGGCACGCCGTCGACCGAGAAGCGGTTGAAGCGCGCATTCTGGCCCGCGAATGAGACGGCGCGGCCGCCTGTGGGACTGTCGTCGAGGCGCGCGAACGGATCGCGGCGCATCAGGTCGCGGACGTCGCGGTTCAGCGAGGCAACCGAGCCGATCTGCTCGGCGTTGAGCACAGTTGCGGGGCCTTGGCTGACGTTGCGGGCGCGCGGTAGCGACGATGCGGTAACCACGATGTCATCGCCGCCATCGACTGCAGCGGCGAGCTCGATCGGCAGTTCATAGGACTGGGCGACGGTGGTTTGAATGTCGGTGATCGACGTTTCGGGATAGCCCGCCGCGGTGACCGTGACGGTGAACGGACCACCCACGCGCAAACCGCCGGCGTTGAAGTTGCCCGCGGCGTCGGTCGTCTGCGTCGAGCGCGAGCCTGACGGCACGTTCAGGATCACCACCGACGCACCGGCTACGGGCGCGCCATTGGCTGTAACAGTGCCGCGGATCGAGGAGGTCGTCTCCTGCGCGGACGCGGCCATCGGCGCGATCAGCGCAATCGCCGCCGCACCCAGGAAAAGGTTGTTACGCATTTGAAATGTCCCCTTTGAGCTTATGCTCGAGATCCGCGATGTATCGTTCGGTCAGTCGCGCCCCTGCGCTCCAAATATTTCGGTTCCATGACATTGGCGAGTCGCGAGTTGCGCCGGACGCACTCCGTCATATTGCGTTGCAAAAAAGCCACGGCCCGGCATCGATTGGTCCACGACGGAACCAATCTCGATCAAGTGCGTGCAGTACTGAGCATTCAGCTCGCCGCGACGATCGCCGCCCATTCCGCCTCGGTGATCACGCGAATCCCCAGGTCGGTCGCCTTCTTCAGCTTCGACCCCGCGCCGGGGCCGGCGATGACGAGGTCGGTCTTGGCCGAGACAGACGCAGCGACGCGCGCGCCGAGCAGCTCGGCCTGCGCCTTGGCCTCGTCGCGGCTGAGTGTTTCGAGGCTGCCGGTGAAGACCAGCGTCTGGCCGCTGACGTCCGAATCGCGGGTTTCGTGGACGACGTCCCCGGGCGTCACCTCGCGCAACAGGTCGAACACGACCGCGCGATTGTGCGGTTCGGCGCAGAAGCCGATCAGCGCGTTGGCGACTTCGGGGCCGACGCCCGCCGTCTCGATCACCCCGACGAGCAGCTTGTCGCGGCGCAGGACATATTTGCGCTCGGGCTCGCCGATCACCGGCGTGATGCTGTGGTACAGGAACACCGCGCGGCGCAGCATGCTGCCGAGCGCCTTTGCCGAGCGATAGCGGCGGGCGAGGTCGCGTGCGGTGATCTCGCCGACATGGCGGATGCCGAGCGAGAAGAGGAACCGGTCGAGCGCGATCTGGCGGCGCGCGTCGATCGCCGCGATCAGCTTGGCCGCCCAGACGCGACCGTCCTTCTTGCGCGCGACCAGCTGCTCCTCGGTCAGGCGGAAGATGTCGGCGGGCGATTCGATCAGGCCATCGCGGAAGAACGCCTCGACTAGGGTCTGGCCGAGCCCGCCAATGTCGAAGGCGTGGCGCGAGGTGAAATGGATGAGCCGCTCGACGCGTTGTGCGGGGCAGATCAGCCCGCCGGTGCAGCGATAGACGACCTCGCCCTCCTCGCGCTCGGCGGCCGACCCGCAATCGGGGCAGAGCCGGTCGAAGACATAGGCGGGGCGATCCTCGGCGGCGGTCAGGCTCTCGACGATCTGCGGGATGACGTCGCCCGCGCGCTGGACGAGGACGCGGTCGCCAACGCGGACGCCGAGCCGCTCGATCTCGTCGAAATTGTGGAGCGTCGCGTTGGTGACGACGACGCCGCCGACGGTGACGGGATCGAGCCGCGCGACCGGGGTCAGCGCGCCGGTGCGCCCGACCTGGATGTCGATCGCGTTGAGCGTGGTCTGCGCGCGCTCGGCGGGGAATTTGTGCGCGATCGCCCAGCGCGGCGCGCGCGCGACCTGGCCGAGTCGCGCCTGCCAGTCGAGCCGGTCGACCTTGTACACGACGCCGTCGATGTCGAAGGGGAGCTCGGCCCGGCCGGCCTCGATCGCACGGTAGATTCCCAAGGCGCCGCGTTCGTCCTCGACGCGCGCGAAGGCGTCGGCGACCGCGAAGCCCCAGGCGCGGAACTGGTCGACGATCGCGGACTGTGTCTCCGCGGGGACGGTGCTCGCCTCGCCCCAGCCATGCGCGAGGAAACGCAGCGTGCGCTCGGCGGTGATGCCGGCGTCCTTCTGGCGGAGCGAGCCGGCGGCGGCGTTGCGGGGGTTGGCGAACTGGCGCGCCTCCTTGCCGGTCTGCTCGGCGTCCGCGAGCAGGCGGGCGTTGAGCGCGGCGAAGTCGGCCTTGGCCATATAGACCTCGCCGCGGATCTCGAAGACCGCGGGGTAGGGGGGCTCGCCCGCCAGTTGCTGGGGGATGTCGGCGATCGTGCGGACATTGGCGGTGACGTCCTCGCCGACCTGGCCGTCGCCGCGGGTGAGCGCCTGGACCAGCCGGCCGTCCTCGTAGCGCAGCGAGCAGGACAGGCCGTCGATCTTGGGCTCGGCGGTGAGCGCAACGGGGGCGTCGTCGGCGAGCTTGAGGAAGCGGCGGACCCGGCCGACAAACTCCTCGACCTCCTCGTCCGAAAACGCGTTGTCGAGGCTCATCATCGGTTTGGCATGCGCGACCTTCGACAGATGCCCGGCGGGTGCGGCGCCGACACTGCGGCTCGGCGAATCGGCGCGGACGCTGGCGGGGAAGGCGGCCTCGATCGCGGTGTTGCGGCGGACCAGCGCGTCATACTCCGCGTCGCTGATCTCCGGCGCGTCGTCGGTGTGATAGCGCGCATTGTGATAGGCGATGCGCTCGGCGAGCGTCGCCAGCTCGGCGGCGGCCTCCGCTTCGGTTGCGGGAAGGGCGGACGTGGGCAGCGCGGTCATGATCGCGGGGTTAGGCAGCTGCCCCGCGCGCGGCAAGAGCGTCAGGCGGTTTCGAGCAGTCGTTCGGCCTGCGCGCGCGCTTCGTCGGTGATCGTCGCGCCCGAGAGCATGCGGGCAATCTCCTCGCGGCGTTCGGCCTCGTCGAGTGCGCGGACGCCGGTGCGGGTGACGGTGCCGTCATTGCTCTTGGCGATCAGCAGATGCTTGGCGCCGCGCGCCGCGACCTGCGGGCTGTGCGTGACGACGAGCAGCTGCGTGCTCTGCGCGAGCCGTGCGAGTCGCTCGCCGATTGCGCTGGCGACCGCGCCACCGACGCCGCGGTCGATCTCGTCAAATACCATCGTCGTCGCGCCGCCTTCCTCCGCGAGCGCGACCTTCAAGGCGAGGATGAAGCGCGACAATTCGCCGCCGCTGGCGATCTTGGTGAGGCCGGCGAACGGCGCGCCAGGGTTGGTCGAGATCTCGAACTCGACACGGTCCTTGCCCGCGCCCGACCAGCCCTCCTCGCCGAGCGGGGCGCAGACGGTGCGGAACCGGGCGGCGTCGAGTTTCAGCGGCGCGAGTTCGCCCGCGACCGCGGTGTCGAGTCGCAGCGCCGCCTTGGCACGGCGGGCCGAGAGCGCGTCCGCGGCCTTGTCGTAGGCGGCGCGCGCCTTGGCGAGCGTCGCCTCGAGCACCGCGATACCGCCTTCGCCCGCGTCGAGTCGTTCGAGCCGGGCACGCATCTCGTCGGCCAGCGCGGCGAGGTCATCGGGCTGGACGCGGTGCTTGCGTGCCATCGCGCGAAGTTCGAACAGCCGCGCCTCGTCGTCCTCGAGGCTGTGCGGGTCATAGGCGAGGTCGATCCGCGCATCGCGCATCCGTTCCTCGGCGACCGATCCCTCGATCACCGCGCGGTCGACCGCGGCGAGCGCATCGGCCAGCGCGACATGATCGCCCGAAATCCGTTCGAGCACGCGCGCCGCCTGGCGCAGCTTGGCGAGCCCGCCATCCGAGCCTTCGAGATAGTCGTCGATCGCCGACAGGTCGTCCGCGATCTTCTCCGCGCGCTGCATCGAGCGGCGGGTGTCGGCGAGCGTCTCCTCTTCCCCGGGTTCGGCGCCGAGCGCGGTCAGTTCGGCGACGGTGTGTTCGAGCCAGTCGCGGTCGCGCGCGGCGCTCTCGATATCCGCGCGGGCAGTGGCCAGCGCGTCCTCGGCCTCGCGCAATGCGGTCCAGGCGCGGGTCGTCGCGGCGGGTTCGGTACGGCCGAAAATGTCGAGCAGCGCGCGGTGGCCGCGCGGGTTGAGCAGGCCGCGCTCGTCATGCTGGCCGTGGATCTCGACCAGCGTCGGCGCCATCTCGCGCAGCAGCCCGGCGGAGGCCGGCTGGTCGTTGACGAAGCCGCGGCTGCCGCCATCGGCCTTGACGATGCGGCGGATGATGAGCGGTTCGCCCGCCTCGATCGTCAGCCCGTTCTCGTCGAGCAGCGCCATCAGCGGCGTGCCGGGGGCGGGCGGATCGAAGGTCGCGGTGACGACCGCCTGCGCCGCGCCATGCCGGACCAGTCCGCTGTCGCCACGGCCGCCGAGCGCGAGCCCGAGCGCATCGAGCAGGATCGACTTGCCCGCCCCGGTCTCGCCGGTCAGCACGCCGAGCCCCGGGCCGAAGCCGAGGTCGAGCGCCTCGATCAATACCACGTCGCGGATGGAGAGTTCTGTCAGCATCGGTTCGTCCCTTAGACGATCCGGATGCGAAAATGATCCCCCAATGTTCTGGTTCGTCAGCGGGGCTAGGGGCCGTCCGTTCTTTCCAAGCGCGCGACGCCAATCGTCATCCTGACGAACGTCAGGACCCAGGGTTACGAGCGTGCCGTTAATGGCTCTGGGTCCTGACTTTCGTCAGGATGACATTGCTCGGGGGACGGGGCCGAGCCCCTACGTCCTTAGTTGCCGGGCGTGGTGCGCGTCGTGCCGGCGGGGCCGACCGGGCCCGACCCGCCTGCCGCAGCGGAACCGGAGCCGCCATTGCCGGGCGAGCCCGGGATTGCCGGGGTCTCGCCGAGGCCAGCGGCGGGGAGCGCGCCGGGGGTGCCGGCGGGGACGATCTGCGCGCCCGTCGCGATCGGCGCCAGCGGCTTGACCGGATGCTCCTGCATGAGCTTGTACGCGCGCTGATACCAGGGCGTGCCCGGATAGTTGCGACCCAGCACCGCCGCGGCCTTCTCGGCCTCGATCGGTACGCCGAGCGCGAGATAGGTCTCGGTCAGACGCATCAGCGCCTCGGGGGTGTGCGTGGTCTGCTGATACTGGTCGATCACGGTGCGGAACCGCCCGTTCGCCGCGAGCCACTGGCCGCGTGTCTCGTAGAAGCGACCGATCTCCATCTCCTTGCCGCCAAGGTGATCGTTGACGAGATCGATCTTCAGCCGCGCATCCGATGCATAGCGCGTGTTCGGATACCGCCGCGTCAGCTCGCCCAATGCGTCGAGCGCCTGGCGCGTGATCTTCTGGTCGCGCGTGACGTCGGTGATCTGCTCGTAATAGCCCAGCGCGATCAGGTAATAGGCATAGGGCGCGTCGCGGTTGCCCGGGTGGACCGCGATGAACCGCTGCGCCGACTGGATCGACTTGGTATAGTCGGTGTCGAGATAATAGCTGAACGCGCTCATGATCTGCGCGCGGCGGGCCCAGATCGAATAGGGATGCTGGCGCTCGACCTCGTCGAACAGCTGCGCCGATTCCTTGTAGCGCCCCTGGTCGAGCCGCTTCTTCGCCAGCGAGTAGAGCGTGCCCACGTCGCGCGCGACATACGGGATGTCGGTGGAGGTGCGCGAACTCGCGCACCCGGCCATGGGGAGCGCTATGGCGGCGAGGAGCGCGATCGAGAGCGCGCGAGACTGGGGGATACGCATGGACGTCGTCCTTAGCGTAACCGGGGGCACGCGAACAATCCCCCCTAGCGAGGGGGTTTGGAGGCGTCTGAAGCAGCGGCCTTCGGGGCGGTCTATTCAGCCACAATTCACCGGTCGACGGGCGCGATACGCCTGGCGCGATGCCGCGTCGACGACGGGACATTCCCGGCGTCTCGCCAGTTGGGCCCCGGGGCGCTATGTCGCGCCAGTCCGCCAGCCTTGAGAAGGAACGTTTGATGCCCGCCACCCTGCTTCACACCCATCGTGTCGAGAAGCCCTGGGGACGCCACACGCTGTGGCCCGGCTTTGACGATCCCGCCCCCGGTGCACCGGCGATCGGCGAGGTCTGGTTCCAGGAACCCGGCGACACGACCCCCGATCTGCTGATCAAATATCTGTTCACCAGCGAGAAGTTGTCGGTGCAGGTCCATCCCGACGACGACCAGGCGCATGCGCGCGGTCTGCCGCGGGGCAAGGACGAGTGCTGGACGGTGCTGGCCGCCGAACCCGATTCGACGATCGCCGTCGGTACCAAGGCGCCGATGTCGCGCGACGACCTGCGCGCCGCCGCGATCGACGGCACGATCGAGGACAAGCTCTACTGGAAGCCGGTCAAGGCGGGCGATTTCATGTACTGCGCCTCCGACACGATCCATGCGATCGGCGGCGGCCTGACGGTGATCGAGGTCCAGCAGAACTCGGAGACCACCTATCGACTCTACGATTATGGCAGCGACCGCGAACTGCACCTCGACGACGGCATCGCGGTCTCGGACCCGGTGCCCTATCAGCCGATCACGTCGCCGGGCGTCGTCTCCGAAGGCCGGACGATCCAGGTCGAAGGCCCCAAGTTCGTGCTCGAGCGCTGGACCGGTGGCGAGCATGCAGTGACCCTGCCCGAGGGGCGGACCGCCTGGCTGATCCCGATCACCGGATCGGGCAGCGTCGCGGGCGTCGCGTTCAAGGCGGGCGAGTGCGTGACCGTGACCGGGTCCGAGCGGATCGAGGCCAGCGACGATGCCGACCTGCTGTTCGCCTATGCGGGCGACACGCGGATCTGATCGGGCGCTGCGGCGGGGGGCGGTGCGCCTCCCGCCGCCCCATCGATGCGACCGGCCAGATACGCGTCGATCCGTGCAGCGGCGTCGGCTGGTACGTGCAGCCCGAGCTTGCTGCGGCGATAGAGGATATCGGCCGCCGACCGCGCCCATTCCTGATCGACGAGATAGTCGATCTCGGCGGCATAAAGCCCCGCGCCGAAATCCTCGCCAAGCTCGGCGGTCGTCCGCGCCGCACCGAGGATCCGGTCTACCCGCGTCCCGTAGGCACGGCCGAGTCGGCGCAGCAGTTCAGTCGGCAGGTCGGGGTACGCCCGGATCAGCGTTTCGAGATACCGGTCGAAATCGTTCTTGGACAGATCGCCACCGGGCAGCGCGACCGTCGCGGTCCAGCTTTTCGTCAAGTCCGCGCTTCGATCGGGGAAGAAGGGGGCAAGCTGAATCATCGCGTGCTCGGCGAGCTTGCGATAGGTCGTGATCTTGCCGCCGAGGATGCTCAGCATCGCCGCGCGATCCTCCGCGGCGTCGAGATCGAGCACATAGTCGCGTGTCACCGCCGACGCACTGGCCGCATGATCGTCATAGAGCGGGCGGATCCCCGAATAGCTCCAGACGATGTCGGCGGGGGTGATGCCACGCTGGAAATACCGATCGATGGTGTCGCACAGATAGGCGGTCTCGGCGGCGTCGATCGTAGCGGGGCCGGGGGGGGCCTGCCATGCCTCGTCGGTGGTGCCGATCAGCGTGAAGCGACCTTCATAGGGAATCGCGAAGACGACGCGCTTGTCCGGGTTCTGCAACAGCAGGGCGTGATCGCCCGCATAGAGGCGCGGTACGACGATATGGCTGCCCTTGATCAGCCGGACGCCGCGGTCGCGGCGCGAATCGGGCACCTTCCCCAGCACATCGGCGACCCAGGGTCCCGCCGCGTTGACGAGCACGCGCGCGGTGACGGTGCGCTCGCCCTGCGCATCCGCGATCGTCGCGGACCAGCCGCCGTCCCGGCGGTTCGCCGCGACCAGCCGGGTGCGCGTCAGGATCGTCGCGCCGCGCTCTGCCGCATCGCGCGCGTTGAGCACGACCAGCCGGCTGTCCTCCACCCAGCAATCCGAATAGACGAAGGCGCGCGTCGCGCCGGGTTTCAGCCCGTCGCCCAGCGGATCGCGGTCTAGGTGCACGGTCCGCGTCGCGGGCAGGATCTTGCGGCCGCCGAGATGGTCGTAGAGGAACAGCCCGAGCCGGACCATCCAGGCAGGACGCGGCGAATGCGTCTGCGGCAGGACGAACTGCAGCGGCCAGATGATGTGCGGCGCGATCGCCAGCAGCAGCTCGCGTTCGATCAGCGCCTCGCGCACCAGCCGGAGTTCGCCATATTCGAGATAGCGCAATCCGCCATGGATCAGCTTGGTGCTGGCTGACGAGGTATGGCTGGCGAGATCGTCCTGCTCGACCAGCAGGACCGACAGTCTGCGCCCGGCGGCATCGCGCGCGATCCCGGTGCCGTTGATGCCGCCACCGACGATCAACAGGTCGACGTCGAATTTCGCGGGCGTTTTCATCATCGTGTTCCGTCTACCATCGCGGGCCGACCGGTGGCTAGCCTCGACGCGGGGCGGTGGGGCGGCCTAGAGCAGTCGCAAAGGAGAGCCGCATGGGCCAAGCCACGCACGTCCTCGCGATCGATCAGGGTACGACATCGACGCGCAGCATCCTGTTCGATGCGACGGCCAGACCGGTCGCGACGGCGCAGCGCGAACTCGCGCAGCATTATCCGCGACTCGGCTGGGTCGAGCATGACCCCGAGGACATCTGGCGCGACACGCTGGCGACCGCGCGCGAGGCGATCGCACGCGGCGGCGTGCCCGCGCGCGACATCGCGGCGATCGGCATCACCAACCAGCGCGAAACCGTCGTCGTCTGGGATCGCGCGACGGGCACGCCGATCTACCCCGCGATCGTCTGGCAGGACCGCCGCACCGCGGATGTGTGTCAGAGCCTGAAGGCCGAGGGCGCGGAACAGATGGTCCGCGACAAAACCGGCTTGCTGCTCGATCCCTATTTCTCCGCGACCAAGATCGCGTGGATCCTCGACACCGTGCCGGGTGCGCGTGCGCGCGCGGACAAGGGGCAGCTCGCCTTTGGCACGATCGACTGTTTCCTGCTGTGGCGGCTCACCGGCGGCGCGGTGCATGCCACCGACGTGACCAATGCCGGGCGCACGCTCCTCTATGACATTCGCCGACAGGACTGGGATGACGCGCTTTGCCGGCTGCTGCGCGTGCCACCGGCAATGCTGCCCGAGGTGCACGACAACAGCCACGTCTTCGGCACGACCGCGCCGGGGTTGTTCGACGTCCCAATCCCGATCGCGGGAATGGCGGGGGATCAGCAGGCGGCGTTGTTCGGCCAGGCCTGTTTCGCGCGTGGCATGGTCAAGTCGACCTATGGAACGGGATGTTTCATGCTGCTCAACACCGGTGACACGGCAATCGCGTCCGACCACCGGTTGCTGACCACGCCCGCCTATCGGCTGAACGGGCAGATGACCTATGCGCTGGAGGGATCGATCTTCGTCGCCGGGGCGGCGGTCAAGTGGCTGCGCGACGGGCTCGGCGTCATCACCAGCGCACACCAGACGCACGACATGGCGACCGAGGTTCCCGACAGCCACGGCGTCTACATGGTCCCCGCCTTTGTCGGGCTGGGCGCGCCGCACTGGGATCCCGACGCGCGCGGGCTCATTACCGGGCTGACGCTGGGCGCGACGGGCGCGCATCTCGCACGCGCGGCGCTCGAGGCGGTTGGCTATCAGACGCTCGACCTGGCGCAGGCGATGGTCGCGGATGGTGGCGCGGCGCCCGCGACGCTCAGGATCGACGGCGGCATGGCGGCGAACGACTGGCTGTGTCAGTTTCTCGCCGACATGCTCGAGACACCGGTCGAGCGGCCGACGCATCTCGAGACGACCGCGCTGGGCGCGGCGTTCCATGCGGGGCTGGCGACCGGGGTCTGGCCCGATCTCGATGCGTTGTCGCAGACGTGGCGGCGGGGGGCGTGTTTCGAGCCGCGCATGGCGGGGAGCGACCGCGCCGCGCTGATCGCCGGCTGGCACGCCGCGTTACGCAAGGCGCTCAGTACGGCCTGACGATCGGTCGGGTATTAGTTAGGATGCGACGCGCAGGCCCGTCACGCGCTGGACCAGGACTTCGATCTGGCCGCGGTGGAACCCTGCGGCGAGGAACCGCTCGATCTCGGCGACCGGCAGCGCGAAGCCGTGGCGCCACGCATGGACCGCGAGCCGACGCAGCGCCTCGAGCCGCGGGTCGGCCAACGGCGAACGCTCGGACAGGCCGAAGATCGTCCGCAGCGCGCGGTCCAGCCGTCCCGGCACCGCCAGGCTGCGCAGGCCGTCCTGCTTGGCGAGCATGATGACGTGCCATTCGAGCTGCGTGAACCCGGCCCGGCCTTCGGTCTGCGCGGCGCTGATCGTCGGCCGGCTGGCGACGGGGGCGGCGAACAGGTTGTCGAGGTCGAGATAGGCCATGGTCGGGTCTCTTCGGATGGACAAAGGGGCACGCGGCGAAGGTGCCGCGTGGGAACAGGTCGAATTGTGGTGCAGCGCTTCGGGGCGGCAGCAAAATCATCGGTAGGTGAAGACCGGAGCAGGATCCCTGGACCCCGATCGTCTTCGATACCGCTCGGTATAGTAAGCGCGGGCTGGCGTCAATCGCCTTTTGTACCGACGGGTAGGGTTTCGACAGGGCCCGAAAACCGTAACGTCACCGCGCCGCGGGGGCGGCGGGTGACGTCAGTCGTGCAGTCTTGGATAGGCGGGCTGCTGTAAACCGGCCCGCGGGTTGGCTCAGCCCTCGTTGGCGCGCTTCGCGAGTTCCTTGTTCACGCCAAGCGCGATCAGCGTGCAGACCGCACCCGAGAACAGATAGGCGCCGCTGGCAGCAAGGCCGAGCTTGCTCGACAGCAGCAATGCGGCGAGCGGGGCGAAGCCCGCACCGAACAGCCAGGCCAGATCGGTCGTCAGCGCCGACCCGGTATAACGGTGCGTCTTGCCGAGGCTGGTCGCGAGCGAGCCCGACGACTGGCCGAAGGACAGGCCGAACAGCGCGAAGCCGACGATCATGAACACCCACTCACCGGTCGCGCCGCCGTCGAGCAGCATCGGCGCGCCGATCGCGAACAGCGCGATCAGCACCGCGGTGCTGCCGAGCAGCGTACGGCGACCGATGCGATCGGCGAGCAGTCCCGACACGAGCGTCGCGCACAGGCCGATCGCTGCGCCGATCACCTCGATCGTCAGGAACCGGCCTGGCGTCTCGCGGGTGAACAGCACGATCCACGACAGTGGGAACACCGTCACCATATGGAACAGCGCGAAGCTGGCGAGCGGGGCGAAGGCGCCGAGCACGATGGTGCGGCCTTCCGCGCGAATCGTGTCGAGCACGGGCGCCGGCTGTAGCGCACGTGATTCGAACAGCGTCGTGAACTCAGGGGTAACGACGAGGCGGAGACGGGCGAAGAGCGCGACGACGTTGATCGCGAAGGCCACGAAGAACGGATAGCGCCATCCCCAGTCGATGAAGTCGGCGGCCGGCAGCGTCGCGACGAAGAAGGCGAACAGGCCGCTGGCCACCAGCAGGCCGAACGGCGCGCCGAGCTGTGGCAGCATCGCGTACCAGCCGCGGCGACCCTCGGGCGCGTTGAGCGAGAGCAGCGAGGCGAGACCGTCCCAGGCGCCCGCGAGCGCGATGCCCTGCGCAATACGCAGGATCGACAGCAGCACGACCGACCAGTTGCCGACCTGCGCATAGCCGGGGAGGAAGCCCATCGCCACGGTCGCCGTGCCGAGCAGGAACAGCGCGATCGTCAGCTTGGCGCTGCGGCCAT
>Ga0265798_10006480_pt1 | contig 15382 bp, 10 predicted proteins | sample P3T30metagenome_FD_192430 | JGI IMG/M metagenome (GOLD analysis project Ga0265798, IMG submission 192430) | Plant litter microbial communities from East Loma Ridge, Irvine, California - P3 T30 | ecosystem: Environmental > Terrestrial > Plant litter > Unclassified | place: USA: California... | reverse complement strand
AGAACCTAGTAACATTCCTTAAGTACGCACGTCAGATCAAGATATACGGCCCGCTCTGGATCGATGCACTGTGTATCAATCAAGCTGACATTGTGGAGCGTAATTCTCAAGTGCAAATGATGGGCGAGATATATAGCTGGGCCAAGGAAGTCATATCCTGCCTGGGAGACTGCGAGAAGATCACCGCATACTTTGCAGGACTGCGTCAAGAGAGCAGCGGCAACTCAGAGGACGTGCTGTCCGAGACGGAAGAGGAGAGACTACAAGCTTGCTTCAGATGCGAGTACTGGGAGCGTGCGTGGATCACGCAGGAGCTCGTGCTCGCCTACAAGCCCACTTTCATGGCCGGTCCGTAGTGCATCGACAAATGGTCATTGCCTTGGAGCGTCAAGCATCGACTGTGCAGATAGAAGCAGGATGAAACCCGCGACATGTACTACGAAAGAGTGTCATCCTACCATGACATTATGTTCTGGGAAGACGGTAGCTTACTATGGCAGCTCCCTTACTTCCGGCAGAAAAAGACCAGCGTCCCTCACGATCGCATCTTCTCCCACATTTCCACGTGCGACGAAGGTTCAGATCTCATCGTCGACTACAGCCTCTCGCTGCCGGAACTTGCCCGAGAAACGCTTCGCCGCTGTCCCAACGGGTTCTGCCTCTGCACTGTGGACGCTGTATCCGAGGCGCTCGGTCTGCTTGACTCTACGCGTGTACAGCTCCATGGCAACACCGAGTGGTACGACACCTCCCCATTTGCAAGAATCCTGCTGCCGATCAGCGAGACTCCACGTGAAAAGACAGTGGAGCAAGCAACACTAGGCAACAACACAGTTCGCTTCAACAAATACTGGTGGGGCGTCGACGTGATACACAAGTTCGATTCAAATCTCCAGTCACCGTCTACCTGGTATACCATCTTGTTGAGCGATGTGTGTCGAATCGGACCCGGAAACATAGTGTTCAAGCTTTGCCCGCCAGCCCTGGCTTCTGGTATCAATTCATCGACAGCAATACTGACACGTTGCTTCATGACCACGACATTGACGACGCGAGGTTCGTGTACCGGGAACGCGGTCTTGGGGTCGGTCGAGAAGACAGTTTGAATGTTTCCTACTTTGACTTTTCGCTCGCGTTTCTGCTGGAGTTTGCGGGACGCCTGGTGGCGCGGCTGCCAAGAGCGGGAACATTGAGCTTATCGACTACATTCTCGCGGACAAGCCCAAGGAGAAACAGAATGTCATTTACTGGGCCATCCAGTATGGCTCAGTCGCTCTCGTACGTCACCTTCTCGAGTCAGGAGTGGTGGGCATTCCTCCTCTGCTGCACCCACTTCCTCGGCCCTACAAATATGCACCAATGGTTCAGGCTAGAAAGTGCGGACGGTAAGCTATCATCCGTGTGTTGGTCGAATATGGCGCGGAGTCACCCGATGATGACGATGATGAGGAGTGAATTCTCTCGGCTGGTAGGAGGTATGGATGATATTTCTGGGCGTTATGTGGTAAAGCATCAAGGCTGGTGAAGTGTCGTCTCCCTCAATAGCCACCCAACGGTACACCTTCTGTAGTTTGTAGTCGATCTTTACGAGGGAACGAGCTCAAAGGGCTACATTCACGCGAGCGCGTACTGCTTTCGTAGATTCGTTGCAGCAGTCTAGAGAGAAGCTCCTTGTTCCAAGACGCGAGCAACCAGGCCATCCCTGTCTTTCATTTTGTCACTTCTCTGAGCTCACTTTTGAGAACGTATTGTGGTATCATCTTATTGGATGTTTCTAATACCTACACTCTAGCAACGGGTTCTCATTAATAATAATCAATATCTAACTTGCATGGTACTCCCATGGTGAAGATTATGTACAAAAGTCTCACGGGCGAGATACTGACTGTGATTATGAGAGGCGCGTTATACAGCACGTGTCGCTGTTTGCCTCCAAATGCGCACAAATAACAACCGTCTAAGGATTGACAAACAGCACTCATGTGAAGATATGTAGTGGGTTTAGATGAACACATCTCAAGCTAGCACGCTACAACCATGCACGCGACGCATCTATATAAAACACATCTTGAATACCAGCTGATCACACAAGCCTATAGACTACATGCAATTGCGTGCTTGAGGCGACATGTAGTGTATCACATTGGAGCATTAGCTGTATCATGAATGGCACTTTTCATCGAGTACGAGTATCGAGATCTTGCTTTGAATACAACCTTGGAATGTCGCAATAGCCCGACAAGTGGATATGTGATGCAAGAGACCGTTTGTCTGCCGCGGGAGTCTTTGCGGCACGACCCTTTCTTTCCTAAGGCACACTTGTGTCTCGGTTTGGGTCACGAGCCAGGCGCTAGTAAGTGAGGCCCAGGGCTCGGGTTATCACCGCTCGCACCGCTCCAAGAGGTGTGGCTCAAGCACCTCTCAATTGCTTACACATCCTTTAACTATAGATTTATCACCGCTCACACCGCTCCAAAAGTCGTCGCTCACACATCTATTATCCCTAGTACTGTGCAGTTTCACTGCCCGATATGTCCGCCTTATCAGCATTGTCGCCGGAGCTCTTCGAAGGCGTGGTCCAGCAATTGATAAATAGCTCAGAACTACATCAAGTTTTTTCCGGTGCGAGCGGTGTGCCTTAAGTATATAGCGTTCTGTCAAGTCAAGTTCTAACACACTGACACTCCAAGGCGACTTTCTCCAGACCATCGACTACCTTCTCATTGCGACCACTCCGATCCAAGAATTCCTCGCTGAGACGAACACTAACTGCCCAGGCCCGAAAGCATACTTCAAGAAGCGACTCGGATCCGTCATCGCTCATCGTATGCAACGTGCCGACGGAATACCGCACGAAATCGTCTCTTTCATCGGCACACTCGCGAACAAGCTACTCCCGTACGCGCCGAATGTGGGGGATAGTGCGCCTAAAAATACCAAGATGTATACCCTACGTAAGGGCTACGAGTATAGGCTATGTAACGCCTTAGCAGATGCACAGGGACACGACTACCTGAGTCTGGTTGAAGTCGATAAACCTGCAGCACCTGAGTCACCTCCTGCTCAAGCGCCCGAGAAGCCGAAGGCCCAGCTGTACACAATGCAGCAGACTCTCGGTCGCATTGCCCAGTTCATGCAGGATTTCCCGAACGACGCACCTCGTGGATTCTTAGCAGCTGCAGTTGCAGTCGCAAGTGTGCCAGCTATCTTGCACTTGCTCAAGATCAACACATCCCTACGAGCTCCCACAAACTTCAAGCCGTTTCGTAGCCCGATTCGAGTAGCTGCTCGTGGCGGTGAGCCGGCCATCGTGGACTTGCTTCTCAAGCACGCGCGGGAAACACCACACATCATGCCGATGAATTTTGGGCCTCGTCGAGATGCAGTCCCACAGGTGCTGCACGACGCGATCGATGACGCCATATACGTACAGGCTACAGCCTCTGCTATCTTACTACTCGCGTTTCTCGAAGACCATCTCGCCGAAGGCATCTCAGCGGGCTGGAAGCATATGCGAATAGCAGCAGATCACGGTTGCTTCGAGTTCCTCAAATACCTCCTGGGCCGGAAGTCTCGACGATACTGGAAGAGCTCAAAAGACCTGAAATGGTTGATGTTCGAAGCCTGCAAAAACGGTCAGACTGCTATCACACGCTACCTGATGAGCGAGGGCCTCGTGTCGTCGACAATCAGCTTCCGAAAACCTATGCAGATCGATAATCTCACACCCCTCGATGTCGCTGTCGAACATGGGTTTCCGGAGCTCGTTGATTTACTTGTGGAGTATGGTGCAAAGCTCGAGCCCTGCCTGTTCACGCGTGCTTTCGAACGCGATGGTCTAATAGCTCCGATGGTGCACCACCTTGCCAAAGTCGGATGTGAGCTCGATGAATACACAACCATGGAGATTGAGGATGTATGCCGACGCTTCTAGTCGACTGGGTCAAGAGATTACTGCACCTCGGACCAGGCCATGGCAGTTGTGCTTTTGGCATATTGCATCATGCCTACCGAGGGTGGAGCGTTATTTTTCTTCCAAGACTGCGCAGGGTTCTTGAGGAAAATCGGCGTCCACGACCTCCTCTCCACGGGCTCGCTGCAGTTTCGAATCATAGCGAAAGAGTATTTGAAGTTGCTTCAAACTAGATAGGGACGTCGAGATGTCTGGGCGAGAGATGGATCATGACGCTAATGAGTTCGAGGTGTGAGCTGACAAGGTGGACTGAACTTCATGTGGCTCGGAAGGGCAAGATGTGGGTGCCAATTGCGAGGATCTATTGGACAGTATTAACTTTCGAGTGGAGGAGCAATCATCCAAATACACCAGGGACCGTATGCATGTAGTGTCTAGATTAGACGGTGTAATAGCGTTCTTTACGGAGCTGCGGACTCACTCTCCCAGTTAGAGAAGCTTTCAAACACAACAACTTTCTGAGCGATAATCTCTGTCAAATCTCGTTGACCACTATCTTCTCTTGTCAATTGAGACCGGAAACCCTCAGCCCATCCTTTTCTTCGTCGTGAACATCGTTCACATTGTCACCTAGGTGGCTTAGTTGTTATCTCCAACCAGAAGTAACGGAAACTTACAGTCATAGTTTGCTTAACTCTGGCTATATCTACCCACGGTTGTGGATGCAGCGCCAACAATTGGCGACGTCGCACACGCGACAGCGCATGACGAACGCGAGACTGGCGTGGCAGCTCGCGCAATCAGGACCTTCGACGCGCTGCCAAGTATGCTCATGCGGTGCAGCGGCGGCGCGTCGAAGCGCTGCTGCGGCGGCTGCGGCTAGTGCTGGTGCTGGCAAAGGTGCAGGAAATGCGCCTGGTATCGCAGGTAGAGGCTGAGTAAGGTAGTCCTCGTCTGCTTGAGGACAGCTGCAGCGCTTCCACCTCTCGCCACACAGATAGCAGAACTGGTGACCGCAGCGGCATCTGAGAGGGTTAGCTATCAATGTGTCAGTAAAGGAGGAAAACCGACGTACGTCATGTGAAAGCATCCCTGGACAAGCTCGACCATGTTTTTACATTTAGTACACTGTTGCCACTTGCTGCGCTTAGCACAGTCCATGAGGAGTTGGACATGCGGGTCGCTGGGGCAGAGACCTTTGTGAGCCGCGTTCTTGCAGCGCGCACACGTCTTGTCCTTGCAATACACACAGGTCCCAACTTCAGCCTTGATGGCTTTTGGCGAAATGAACTCAGAGCAGTCCGCATTCGCACAGTAGGTGGGGTTGGGTGTCGCGAGCTCTTCGACCTTGAGGTCGAACTTCTTGATGAGTGTCTTTGGTAAGACAGCGCGGCAGGTGTCCAGTGAGATAGGCAAGCGGCAGCATCGTGGAGGGAAGAGCGTCGTGTTGAACAGCGCGCTACTGAAGAGGTCAACCAGACAACCGCGGCAGTACGTGTGAGGCTCGGGCTCGCAACGGAGAGTGAGCGTGTCTTTGCTAGGGACAACTTCCATGCACGCGCAACACTTGGTGAGCGCTTCCGACCCAAGGACCTTGGATTTGCTGCTTGACTTGACTTCACCGGCCTTGACAGTGCGGATGCCGTTCAGTGGAGCCCTGTCCATGATTTCGTGCTCAATAACCCCGGTGTAGAGTTCCTTCGCCATGTCCCATTGTTCATCGTTGTCGCACTCGGACGCATCACAAAGGTTGGCCTCGTATTCGGCTCCTTGCTTGACCTCCGGATCGGATATCGTCATACCTGCGAGGCGCATAGCAAGCTGGTGGTCGGCAACAGCGCGCTTCTCATCCTCGAGCAGCTTAGAGAAGGCCACGCGGTTGTCGTGCTCCTCCTTCAGAATCTTGAGGACGAGGACCTGGCATTCAAGCACTTCGAGTTGTTGATTCAAATCGTCTTGCAGAATGTGGAAGCTTGAACGTGCGTCACCCTCCGGGAGTTCATCCTCGTCGTAAAGGCCATTGAGCAAGTCGGCGATGTCATGTAGCTGTAGTTCGACGGCGAGTTTGGCCGTGGCGGGATCCATGAAGCAGGTAGTCATTGTCGCGGTTGACAAGGGTCGTGCTGGCAGAGATGAAATTGTTGGGATTGCATTGTGTTGTTGTTCGATGTGTGATTAGGTAATGACGCAAACGCTCACAGAGCGAAAATTCGCGTTGGTGGTATGAGCGGTGAAGAAGCGGCAGTCCACGTACTTCCACTCTGTTCTCTGGCCAGTTTGAATTGGCTCCCTCTGGTGGGACTGAGAAAGCAAGGCCATGTTTTCCGACTGTTCGAAGTCAGTGATGAAAGGAAATCGTTGGTCCTGCCACAATTGCTCGTATTCGGTGGCAAACGCAACACATGCACTTCTCTACGTGATAAGTGCCACATCGCATGGTAGTCTTCAAGTCAGGATCATCACAATCCGCGCAGCTCGTACCCTCGTGAGCAAATCAAATATGATAAGAGACGATCATTACTTCTTCAAGCGTATCGGCTGGGGATTGGTGGAGCAGGTGCTGCTCGTCGAACTGAGGACACTCACACGTCTCATGTAAAACCGCACATGTAGCAGACTTGGTGACCACAGATACGACTAGTTTTGTTAGTACTCAGTGCCAGCAAGAAAGCAATAGCTCACCTACGCAGTGTGAAAGCAACCCACGTCGAGCTGTACGGTGTTCTTGCACCTACCGCACTGCTGCCATCTTGCTTCGTCGGCAATATCCTTGATGAGCGTGTCTTTGACATCCTCGGGGCACAAGCCGTCGTGGCACAAGCCGTCGTGGATCGCATTTCTGCAGCTTGTGCATGTCTGTTCGTTGCACGCTGCGCATGTACGGATGCCGGCGCTGATATTCTTGGTCGCAATAAGATCGCTACATGTTGCTACAGCACAAAATACCGCATTAGCAGTGTCGATCTCGTTCCGTTTTGTTTCGTACTCAGTCACGATCTGATGTGGCAGGAAGGATCGGTAAGCGGGATCCGTTTCTTGCAGCAGCGAGGAGGAAAGAGGGAAGCGTCTTTGTGTAGCGAGTCTTCGAAATGCTTTCGAACGCAGTCATGACAGTAAGTGTGGCATTCTGCTTGGCATTCGAGCTCGATCGTGGTTTTTGCCGGTTTATCGTCGAAACACGCGCTGCACTCCACTTCCAGCTCTGGCTCTGACTCTGGCTCTGGCTCTGGCTCTGACTCTGACTCTGGCTCCGACCCCGGCTCCGACTCGGTGGCCTACGCAAGATAGGTGGAGGTAGCCGATGCTATAGACGACTGATCGCTGCCACCCTCGTCGGCGTCGGTGTCGGTATCGGCGTCATCACTATTTGCTTCATTGGCGTTGCTTTCATTGTTACCATCCTAATAGCGGGTATTAGCATGCGCTCGTCGCTGATAGAATGTTGCGCATTCGTTCGCTTACCTCTTCCGCCAAGTTCTCCAGCTGATATCGCAAGGCTGTTCTCAAGACGGCGAAGGTCTCATGCTGATCTTTTTCGAGGTCCACATTAGCAAGGTCTTCAGTGATATCGGTAATTCGGAGCTCAATGATGATGCAAGCAGTGGCGGTGTCTATGTCGCTAATATCCATGGTGGTGCTGATCATGTAACGGTTGTGTAGTATGTGGGCCTTTTTCAGTGGGTGGTGGATGTCGACAGACTTTATAATGTTCCGCACATCTGCGAACACCAGCTAGATTAGACACGAAGGTGCGATGTCTCACGTTTGCCTTTCACTATCGAGACAGCTCATTCGGCGGGAGGATGTCACCTCTTGTTGTACACAATGAGACAGAAATTCTATGTTCTGGAAAGATCTGGTCAGCTGGAAATGCAAAGAATATCGATACAGGTAGCAGGACTTGAGTTAGTATACAGGCATTGGTCCATACATGAGAACGTCGTATACAAATGGGCGTCTCGTCGCGATATGGCATCATGTGTCAAAGCCTCTTGTGGAGAAAAGTGTGGCGGGAGGCGAGGCCTAAATATTACGTTCCTAACATTGAAATTATCAAGCCGACTGATCGAACTGTAATCGGTTGCTTGTCCGCCTAGATGGATTTCGAACGTGTCATTATTTCTCTGGCGTAGTGAATCGTGAACGAAATCCATGATGCTCAAGCAAGTGGCTGAAGATATGTTTTGGTGATGCTGGGATATTGACGGGTGACCGTCACGTATTGACAGCTAATTATGTCGAAATGTGTGTTCATACGATCGGTCTTCGGCAGGAATCATATGTGGTCTCTTGATGTCGTCCGAAAAAAGCATGGGGTGTTCGTAGTACATAACGAGGGACGGATGTGCATGATGACCAGTATTGGAGTCTGCTAACGTGAATGTGAAGAGAGTTGTGACGTCAGCTCAATGCACTTAGCCACCAGTAGCGTCAAGCTCGAAACGCAACTTTACCCAACGTTGTGAACACAATAAAGAGCCAAAGTATGCCACTTAAGATCCTCCTCACAGGCGGCGCACGAGGCATCGGCCGCGGTCTCTTCCGCCACTTCCTGCAATCCGGCCACCACGTGATCATCCTCGACTCCAATACCGAGGAACTAGCACACGTCAAGAAGCAAGCGGAGAAGTGGTCAACGCCCGGCAAAGGAGAATGGCATGCGGTTCAATGCGACCTAAGCAAGCGCGAAGATATCAAGTCGGCAGTCGAATTCGCCAATAAGTCGTACGGCGGTACGCTTGATCTACTCATCAACAACGCCTTCCCAACAGACTTCGCGCTCTCCGAAGATCGTCGCATGGAAGCTGGTGGAGACGCCATCGAGGAGGAATGGGATACCAAGATTGCGATTGGGCTAACGGCGCCGTACATACTCAGCCGGCTCTGTATTCCCCTCCTCGCGGCTGGCAAGTCGACACCGATGTCTCCAGGGACTATCATCAACATCTCTTCCACGCGCGCATATCAATCCGAGTCCGACCATGAAGCGTACTCAGCTGCAAAAGCCGGTCTCCTTGGACTCACGCAGTCGATGTCGGTTTCGCTCGGGCATCGCCACAAGATCCGCGTGAATGCCATCATCCCAGGATGGATTCATGTTGTGAATGAGAGTAAGGCTGCTGACGAGGCGGGATCGAAATGGGAGGAAGGACTGAGCAAGGATGACATTGAGTGGCACCCAACTGGTCGGGTTGGAAAGGCGGACGATGTTGCACGCGCGGTCGATTATCTCGTTGGTAGCGAATTCGTGACTGGACAAGAGGTAGTCGTTGACGGCGGTGTCGGAAGGAAGATGGTGTATCCTGAATAGATCCAAAACAATCTTCGGTCATGAGCAGGCTGGCCGTGACCATTTGCAATGTATCTGTAAATGCTGGTGTTTAGTACCGCAGGTAACCTTGGAATGCTCTCGTATTACGACTGATGTGAAATATCTGCCGGTGAAAGGTGCAACCACATACGTCGACAACGGCTCGTGTGCTGTAAACCACTAATCACGAGCGATATGGCCAACGTTGAGATAAACAAGCTATCAAGACCACCTTTTCGCAAAGTTGTTTTCGTTTTGCAAGAATTCCCAGCACGCTCGAGATATACTGGCCAGTATTTGATGGCGTTCATTGCACAGTATGATGCAGATTTGTACATGTGAGGGCTTGTAGCAAAATATGTAGGGAGTGTCAGTGGTGTTCAGCGTTTGTGCAATGACGTAGCATCCTAAAAGTGCATGCCCACATTCCCGTAGAACGCATTGACCGAACACCAACTCCCACCGGCTCTTTGTGTTTGAGATCCTACATCCTCAGCGGCTAACCGGCTGCGATTGCAATTTTGGTAGGAATGCAATACCCTGTAGCGATCATGCGAAGTTCGTTTCAACCTTCGTGGCGTTAGCGCCCATGTTTCAAACATCCCGCGAGAACAACACAACGACCCAGATCTAGCACGACATCACGACTAGAAAAGAGCTGGAAGACAGACGGCGCTGAAGCTGAAGCAGATATGCTTTGAGCAAACGTTGATGGAAACTGATATCTTGCTACCATACGACAAGTCTGAGGTCTGAGATCTTGCAGGATTTGGCTAGGCGCGTCTGATAAACAAACCGTGCCATGTCATCAAATTGCTGCGGGTACCTGCATGAAAGTCTCGAAACCAAAGGAATCCACCAAGCCCACCAAGGCATCCACGGATACTGCTTTGCGGATTTTCAGCACTTCTCTATCGTTGCGAACCTGAGCTATGGAGCTACTCGATACAGGTAGCGGATCGTGTACAAAATTGCACTTCGCGTGCAATACACCTTAGCCCTTCGATAACAGACTGTACTACAAGTCGAGCATTTTCACGTGGCTGAGAGCTCTGCGATCCATAGGTTCGCGCCTAGATCGCGCCCGTGTTCGGAGCGAAACGCCACCATACCACGCCAGGTCAAACTTCAGGCACATAGATTGCTCCGCCAATCACGGGAAGCACACTGACACCTGTAAGACCCACATGCCAGGTTCTTGTTCGTCTGTTGTGGTTCCACTACGGCGCATGCTCATCTACGTGCATGGTGTCCGACAGAAACGACACCCTTGGCGCAGATTTTGAGATGAGGCGGGTGGTAAACGAAACGATCCATCGCCCTGATGCTAAGCAATACCGGGAGCAACGGCATTAGCGCTGTATCTTGGGAGTTCAGATATAAGCTGAGCAGCCCTGCTGGCTTTGAACCAGCACCGCAGCTGCGCTGGACATTCTTTCGTACCAACTTCACCTTTCATTCTTCGTTCGCACCAGTCATTCTTTTTGACAGTCACTCATTTTCAAATTCAAAACATCATCATCATGAAGACCGCCGCAGCTCTTTCCGCGATCATCGCGCTGGCCAACGCCCACGCCACTTGGCAACAACTCTGGAAGAACGGTGAGGATCTCGAGAGCACATGTGCACGCCTTCCATCCACGAACTCCCCAATCGAAGACTACACTAGCGACGCTCTTCAGTGCAACAAAGCAACGGCTGCCTCAGGAAAATGCGATTTCGAGGCCGGTGACACGGTCACGATCGAGATGCACCAGCAGACCAACTCCCGCGACTGCAAGTCGGAGGGCATTGGTGGCGCTCACTGGGGACCTGTCCTCGCTTACATGGGCAAGGTCGAGGACGCTGCCACTGCTGATGGCTCTGGCGAGTTCTTCAAGATCTACGAGAACGGCTGGAAGAAGAACCCAGCTGCATCCCAGGGTGACGCCGACTTCTGGGGCACAAAGGACCTGAACTACAACTGCGGAAAGCTCGACTTCAAGATCCCGTCTGACATTGCTCCTGGTGATTATCTCCTCCGTGCCGAGGCCATCGCGCTCCACGCTGCCGGTCCCGCTGGTGGTGCTCAGCACTACGTTACTTGCTACCAAGTCACCGTCACTGGATCTGGTACCCTTGTTCCCAAGGACACCATCAAGTTTCCCGAGGGTTACTCCAAGACTGGCCCTGGTCTCGGTTTCTCCATCCACTCCAACCTCGATTCTTACCCTATGCCTGGCCCAGAGTTGATCGCATCTGGTACATCAGTCGAGCCCCAACTCCTCACCTTTGGCACAATCTCTGGCTCGCCAGCTGCCGGTAATGGCACACCAAAGCCCGCTTCATCCGCGGCATCGAAGCCCGCTTCTTCTGCTGTTCCTGCCCCAGCATCTTCCGCTGCTGCTGTCGCGTCATCCAGCGCCGTCGTCGAGGCAGCCTCTTCCGCCGCTGTTGTTCCCACCCCAGCCCCGTCCGCTACCCCAGCTCCTACACCGAGTGCTGCGCCCATCGTCTCCAGCGGCCTTAACACCACCTCGACCGCGCTTCCTAGCACTCTCGCCACTTCTGTGCGTCCCCAGCCCAGCGCTGGCCCTAGCAACGGCGACATCAAGGAGTGGGCTCAGTGCGGCGGCAATGGCTTCCAGGGTGCTGGCGCTTGCGCCTCAGGTCTCGAATGCAAGGTGCAGAACCCATACTACAGCCAGTGCATCAAGTCAGCAGGTGGCACACCCGCCCCTGCTACTCCTGAGCCCAGCAAGGTCGCACCCGAGGCCAACAAGCCCACAAAGGTCGCGCCCGGCGCTTCGAAGCCTACCAAGGTCGCGCCCGCACCGGGTGGCAATGCGCCCGCTGAGAAGACTTACACTCTGGAGACTTTCATTGCGTTCCTTGAGGAGAACGCTGGTAGCGCATCCGCTGCCAAGATGCGTCGCATGATTGAGGCTCTCTTGTAAGATGGCTAGTGAGCCTTGTTTGTTGGATCGAAGCACGCTTCGGGAGTGTACTGTACATACTTTAGTCCCTGTGGGACACCCTTCTATTCTTGTAGCGATTTTCTTGAATGACGATATTCGCAAGCGGGCTCATTGAGCATTGCAAATACGACTATCCATGACATTGTGACTTTATATTCCAACGTGCTTGCTCAGCTTACACTGATTGATTGTCTAAAGACGAGCCAGTGAAATGATCTCAAGGATGTAATCGTAAATGCTATTGCGCATTTAACGACATGAGATTACGCTCTCAACAGGATAGTGAGTCAAAACTACCTCCAAGCAGTATTGATAACCAGGATTCGTCATTTATTTGGTGCATATGCGCACGATCACGTTGTGGAAAAGCAGGGTGGCGGTAGGGCCAATCGCCACCGGAACATCGACGCGAGGTAGCGGTCATGGAAGGCAAAATTTTGGCAGAATTATCGCACAGAAACACCTGACAGCTCTTGTTTCGGAGCGCAGTGCATATTGAGGGTGTGAAGTCGGAAGTGATGGAGGTGCTGGATCGCGAGTGCTTCGCCAGAAGCCTTCTTCGCCAAGCCGCTGGCCCATTTCCTAACGCCGTGTCGCCGAATTACACTACCATGACCACGACAACAGTGCTGACCGCCCGCGGTCTCCTAAGTCACATCTCCTGTTGGGGAGTCCAACTATCCTCTTGGATGCCTTCATTAGTATATCCGATATATGCCGACTCCCTGGCGCGCTGCATGCCTGCTGCGACCCAACACAAGGCTGACTTCTCACTGGAAATCCGGAGTAAGCGGCTTCAGTGCGAACCTGCGTCCTCCGAAGAAGACCAATATGATTTGAACAACAAGCGCAGCTTCAAGGAGTGCTGTACCAATCAAGTGGTAGCTTACGGAGTCTCGCGTCAACGAGCGGCCGGAGAAGCGCGGACGACATGGCGTGCCTTCTCACTCGGGCTTCGCACGCGTTTGCACGTTATACGATCTTGTTTCGATAGGCGCCTCTATAAAAAGCTTAAGCTTTAGGCACCGGTGAACTATGGCAAAGTACTAAAATCTAAACACGGCCTCACAGTACTCGTTACAATCGAACCACTTCTTCGACACGAAATCATCGTATTGGAATTCTCCGCTTCGTTCTCACATGACAGACGCAAGTCACAGCTCGTCACACATGCTGTGTTCGGCTCTCCGCGATCACCACCCGGGACGACCATTAGCGCTACAGTCGCAGCAGTCAGCACGAGGGATCGACATCGTGTGTAAACTCCACTCCCAGTCAGCACCAAAGTCTAGCAGCCACAACTATTGAAATCGGTGAGCCCAAACAGGATACAACATTATCTGACGCCAATACAAGCCTTTCCAAGCGTTTCTAGCTTATGCCTTGCGTGGAAACGGGCCGTAACAGTATTGGCCGGTGTAACTCCGCCAGTATGGTTTGAGCATAGTTTCAACGTCTAGTTCTTTGGACAGCATGTCCGACGCCGAGTACAGCCTCGACATCCGGCCGAATGGAGCAGATTGTTAACGCCGAGGACAGCGGCTTGTTTCCTGGAGTGTGGGTCGACAGCATGCGCTATCAGCCCTGCGTCTTCCGCAGTGAGAAGTTAGCTTGGCTGTAATTCGAGTGACATGATCTGGCCTAGTATACTGGATGCGTGGAGAGGGGCGTGTCACTATAAGATATCCTTCTCGCGATGCTGGTAGGACTACCACAAACATCTCGTATCCCCTCCATCCTCGCTACTCGCCCGTTCCATTCCCCTCCAATCATCCCTCTCTCCCATCACCATGCGTCCCACCATCTTCATTCCCCTAGCCCTCATCGCATCAACCTCAGCCCTTCACATCCAGCCCCGCCAAACCAGTACCTGCCCCTCCGTCTGGACCGACGTCGTCGCCGAACTCCAACCCACCTTCGCGGGCTGCGGTCGAGACGCCCACGGCGCCATCCGCGCACCTTTCCACGACTGCATCAACAACGGCTGCGATGGCAGCCTCATCCTCAGTGATGAATGCAGCCGCGCCGAAAACGCGGGCCTCTCGGGTATCTGCACCAAGCTCAAAGCCTGGTCAGACAAGTACAATGTCAGCGCCGCAGATATGATCCAGTTCGCGGCCGCTACTGCCATCGCAGTGTGTCCGCTCGGACCTAAAGTACAAGCACTAGTCGGACGCAAGGACAGCTCTGTCGCTGCACCGGCTGGACAAGTCCCCAGCAGCAAAGACTCCGTCGAACGTATTCTCGCTGCTTTCAGCGCGAAGGGGTTCTCGGCGGATGATGTTGTGGCACTGATGGGCACGCATTCCGTAGCCGTGCAGGTCTTTGACGATCCGGCGCAGGCGGGTAAGGCGCTGGATTCGACGCCGAGTACGTACGACACGCTGTTTTACAAGGAGACGAAGGCGGGGACGGCGCCGTATAGTTTGCAGAGCGATAAGTTGCTGGCTAATGATACGAAGGTATGTGAATTAGAGGTAGTCTGCGGTGCAGTGTATGTGCTGATCGTGATATTAGACTGAGGGTACTTGGGCGGCGTTTGGGGATAGTGCAGATAAGTGGAGTAGCAAGTTCACTGATGCGTGGAATCGCTTTGCTGTTGTTGGCAATGATGTTGGGGGGTTGGTGGATTGTTCGGGTTTGATGCCTAGTGGGGGGAGTAGGAAGAGGAGTGTGATGGGTGCGCGTGGGTATGCTAGGTATCATTCTTGATGTTTTTGCTCTTGTTTTTTCTGCTAGGTTGGAGGTCGGAATATGGGCTCGAGTGTACCCGCGTCTCCTGATCGGGTGCTCGCATATCTCTAGTCACCGACATGGGCGTTCAATTTTCCTTGGGTACTGGCGCTACAGATAAAGCAGTTAGTTTCCTTGCCTCGCATGCGGCTTTCACTGACACTTTGGAGGTCAAGGGCGGGCGGCGCGGCGTTGGGCGGCTACGGAGTATGAATTACTCTCCTGTCCCTTCTATATCAAATTAATCGCAATCTCAATGGCACTAACCAGATTGACTTGGTTGGTCTTTGTGTCTTGATTCCACGAGACGCTGATAGCGTCGTAGTGGTATGTCACGATGCTGCCAGGAGGATTGGAAGCAAACAGCGTCATCGACCGGATTCATTCCTTCATAGCATACGTGATCTTACGCACTATCACAGAGCCGTACGGAAATTCGACACATATACAAAGCCAAAAGAAACAGAG
>Ga0265798_10006479_pt1 | contig 15385 bp, 19 predicted proteins | sample P3T30metagenome_FD_192430 | JGI IMG/M metagenome (GOLD analysis project Ga0265798, IMG submission 192430) | Plant litter microbial communities from East Loma Ridge, Irvine, California - P3 T30 | ecosystem: Environmental > Terrestrial > Plant litter > Unclassified | place: USA: California... | reverse complement strand
CGCAGGATGTATATGGTTACGCCTTGCAGGCATATTTTTCATGCGGGATGTTTGGAGGGGTGGATGAGGTATCGGCTTATGTGTCCGAATTGTAGGGAGGTGCTGCCGCCGCTGTGATGGGGGGGGTATACGCACTGCGTAAGGGTGGGAATGAAAGGCGAGACGGTTTACTATGACAATGTAGGCATTCACACTCGTGGTTTCAACTTCAAGGTCGCAGCTCTCGTGGTGCACGGGAGTCAGTGTGTAAGCATATATGTATACCTTGAGCTCTTCGCTTTACTATCTACGTTGTATGCCATCGTCGGCTGGATTTCGCCGTAAGTTCCCGAGTAACGTAGATTGCAGATATCACTCTATCCTGTATGATTTCAAAGCACTTGCATTCTACCAAACAAGTGTTGCGGCGGCTGTCTTGTAAGCTTTTGGCAATACTTTGTTGTCTTGGTGGTTTCGGTGAAGTGACGGCGCCACCAACGGCGAATTCCGTAGACTTGCGCAGGGTCTCACGGAGGCTGTTTCAGCTCCGCGAGAATGCACCAGTGTCGGACAGATCTGACAGTTGTCAAATGCCAGAAGACAGCGACACGTATGATTCAGGGCGCAAGACAATGTGACATACAACAGTCTTAACAAATATTCACATGCTGATCTGTGAAGCAGCGCCTTACGTCAATCAGCGTGGCGTAGTGTAAGAATAGAACACTTTTGTAGATCTGCGGACCGCAGCAGGGATCATTCCAGAGGCTGTGCTGGGGAACAGAAAGCAACGCGTCGTCTTGTTCCGAGCCTCAGCTACAACAATTACGTGCATGAAAAAGGCAGTGGATCAGTTCACAAGGCAAAGCTGGTCTTGCACTCTATATCACACTCCTCTTCTGGTCCCCTTCTGGCGGTGTTGTTATTCTGAAACAGCGCTGCACCGTCGCTTCCTTCGTACCTCGCTATCGATCACGACACACGCCTTTCGGACCCCGGCGTACGACACATCCAACCTCACGACGACCCCTCTTGCGCATCACACGCATACCATACACACTAGCGAGCGATCCAGCGGCACAGAGCAGAGAGATACATATTCCCCGACAGACCGCTTTCCCAACCTCGCGTTGCTGCCACCTTCCTCCACCACCATGGCGGCAAACGACTACTACACCACGCCGCACGGCGCCAACACACACGCCCACGCACCACAAAGCCCGCTCTCCCCCCTACCCTCAAACCACCCACACACGCATTCCTCGCCCTTCGACGACGACAACAACTACTACACCACGCCCAACTCTTCCGGCGCGCTGGGCGCATACCCGAGTCCGACGAGCTACCAGGGCGCGCAGCAGGACCCGTTTACTGACCACAATGCGATTCCGATGCATGTGCAGCCCAAGGCGGATGGGAATGGGAGTGGCAAGCTGGATCATGATGGGAGTCCGACGCGGTATGGCTCGGATCCGGAGGTTGGGGGGAGGAGGCGGAAGAGCAAGAAGAAGAAGAAGGGGTTGTTTAATGGGCGGGTGACGTGGATGTGTTATGTTCTTACGGTGGTGCAGGTTGCTGTTTTTGTGGGGGAGTTAATTAAGAATGGTGAGATTTACTCCTCCATGCTGGCACCGGCTTTCTCAGAGGGAATCGTACATGCTAACATAGTAACGCAGGCATCCTAACCGGCACACCCATTCAAACCAAGCCAAACTTCAACATCATGATCGGCCCCTCCCCCTACGTCCTTATCAACATGGGCGCCCGCTTCACCCCCTGCATGCACAACATCCGCACCGTCATCGAAAACCAAGTAACATCCTGGCCCTGCCCAAACACCACATCCCTCGACCCCGCCTCGCTCTCGTGCTCGCTCGCCCAGCTCTGCGGAAACGGCGGCGTGCCCAACCAGCAAGGCATCACGGATTTTCGCGACAGGGCCCACGAGCCCAACCAGTGGTGGCGCTTCATCGTGCCCATTTTCCTGCACGCCGGGATTATACATATCGCGTTCAACATGCTTCTGCAATTGACGCTGGGCCGCGACATGGAGAAGGAAATCGGCTCGCTGCGCTTCACGCTCGTATATTTCAGCTCCGGTATATTCGGCTTCATACTCGGTGGCAACTACGCCGCAGAAGGCCTCTCCTCAGTCGGCGCATCAGGCTCGCTCTTCGGCATCCTCGCGCTAACCCTCCTCGATCTACTATATACATGGTCCACGCGCCGCTCGCCCATCAAAGACCTCTTATTCCTCATCCTCGACATCGCAATCGCTTTTGTCCTGGGCTTACTTCCCGGCCTCGATAATTTCAGCCACATTGGCGGCTTTCTCATGGGTATCGTACTCGGTGTATGTCTACTGCACTCCCCACAAGCACTCCGCCAACGCATCGGGCACGACGAGCCGCCCTACTCAACAGTCGATACGCAGCCCCTAGCCCCAACAGGCGCAATGCCACAAGCGCTCTCGAACTTTGCTAAAGCGCCCGTCGGGTTTTTCAAGGGCCGCAAGCCGCTGTGGTGGGCGTGGTGGCTCGTACGTGTGGGAGGACTGGTGTGCGTCTTCATTGGGTTCATTTTGTTGCTGAGGAATTTTTACGAGTGGAGGAATACGTGTAAATGGTGTAAGCATTTGACGTGCTTGGTGAGTCCCTTCTCTGTTTTGAAAGTGTGTGTTTGCTAACCATTTGATAGCCGATCTCGACGGGTGGTGTGGAGTGGTGCGATATGGGCGGGTTGAATGTCACGCGGACGACGACGCCGGCGAGACGGAGTCTTGGGCCCGTGGATTTGGCGGACTTTGCGGTCGGTGCGGTGGGGATGATGATGTAGTAAGGAAGCGGACTTATAACGGCCTAGACAGTGTAATGAAGCATTAGCGATTCAAATTATGTTGTAGCAATACCACGACCTTTTCACATCGGTCGGTGGCACAAGAAGCGTGAAAGATCATGAAATCAAAACAGTTTTGTATTGGTAGACTATCATATCAGTCTAGCCCGCTCGAGGTTCAAGAAGAAAAGCAGCTCATATAGCTGCATCCACTGAACTATTTTCCCGCCGCACTTTTGAAATTCCAAGAACTGAAAAGACTTTGATGGTGTACATGAACATGAAAGGAAATGTGTATCGCAGACTTTGATGGGTTAACAGCAGAAAGCACAAGTCGCCAGACTGATTGGCGATCCTACGCGTTGGAAAGCACATGTTGGTGTTCGTAGGCGTCGAAGCCAATTGTCTTCAGCATGCAAGAAGAAAAGAAGAGTATGACGTCGATGAGAAGACGTCCTCCACCCAGTTGGTCAGTATTGTGCTCACCACTGAACGGGCCTCGCGGTGCGGTTCAGAATTCCGCCGATGACCTTGGCCACGCGAACGGGCTCCTTCCAGTCCGGAGGCGTGGTGACCATGTACTGGAGGTAATTGGCAACGGGTGGCGTATACTTCTCCATACGCTGTGTCTCCTTGTTCTGGATAATTCGGGTAGGGTTGTTGAGGAATTCGGGGCGAACGTCGTCCTTGACCTCTAGGAAGCCGCCGGACAGGCGATCGAGGAGGATGTTGTAGTTCTCTGCCTTGTTGATCTCACACCTAGCTCCGCGTGACTCGCAGTGCGCCATCAGTCGCCAGGCAGTCTTGAATTCTTTGAGGCAGGTTGGGCATTTCATGTGGGTGATGCGGTGGTCGCCCAGGATATGCTTGTTGAGATCGGCCGGGCAAGTGAAGGTCTGCCTACGTTCCGAGTTAGCATCTGTAGCTCACACCTAGTGTAAGGAGAACTTACTCGCAAGTAAAGGGACAGTAGTATTTGCTGAGAACCGAGTCGAAGAAGCGCTCTGGATTCCAGTCGCCGCTCATTGGATCCCAGAAGCGAGTCTTCATGATGTTGAGGCCATGTTCTTTCTCCCGCGTGTTGTCGTAGGACTCGATGGAGAAGTCGTTAGGCGCAGGGGTTGGTTTAGCATTTGGAAAGAGGATGCTACTGGCAGTCTTTCCCACACGACTGCCCCATGCTTTGGGCTGACGACCGGACGATGCGGTCGTAGATCCTACAGTGCTGAGGACCTGGCGGCTGGAAGCGGGGAAAAATGAGCTGCCGAAATGTCTGGAGGCAACTGGAGACGCGAGAGGGGAGTTGACCACAGTAGGCGTCTCTGAAGCACCGCTGCTGATGGAAATACCACTTGCAAGAGACGCAAGATCGGCCTCGAAGTCAGACACTCCAAGATCAGAAGCTAGGTCGGACGCGATGTCGAACTCGTGCTCGCACTGAGTGGTCCTTATCTGGGTGGGTAATGGCGGAAAGGGACCAGTAGCTGCTGGCGACAGTGGCGTATCGGGGGGGGTGTCAGGCTTGAGGGCCTTGAACTCCACCTCACCGATTTCCTCATCCTCGAACACGTCGTCTCCCAGATCGACACCACCTACTTCCTCGTGGTCCAGAGCAGCATTGTACTTGGCCGTTTTCTGCTGGAAACGGACAAAGGCCTCACCTCCCTTCAGCAACTCTGCGATGAGATGCTTATGTATGACGTGGCCCTGGAACTGGCTGGCCGAGATCACGTCACAGTGCCCGAATTCGACGTGCTGGATGAATTCGTGTGGGCTACGGAAGGCCAGGTCACAGCCAGGGCATTTGAGCCGCTGGTTGATCGGGTGACTCTGTACCAGTCAGTAAGGCGTCTTGGAAGCCATTCTCGCAGCTTACCGTCTCGATGTGACGCTTCAATCCAGACAATGTGTGCCTCTCTTCACCGCAGATACGGCATGACTTCAGGTGGTTGTCTGGCTCTAAGACCTTGTGATAGACGTAATCCTCCGGGTTCTCGCAGTCCAAGTCGCACTTCATGCAGTAGTCGTGGTAATCCTTCTTGTGCCTGCGCATTAACGACGCTGTCGGGAAAGACAAATCGCAGTCCTTGTACGTGCATTCGACAGTCTCACGTGGCTCGAGTGCTGCCGACATGATGGACTGTGGCTGGTAGCGACGAGCTTGAAGCGTTCTGGTCCGATTTTGGGATCTTTGTGAGCTTGGGGGTCGCGCTGCCTCTGCTTGCAAGGATGAGTCTGGTGGTGTGCTGAGGTGAGGAGTGAGCGTGAAGCCCATGATGAGCCGTCGGATGTGGGTTGTGGCGTTCGTGATCGAAGAGCCTGGCACTCAAGGAGACACCGAGCACCCGAGCAGGTGCCGGTCGCCAAAGAGAAAGAGAGTGGTAGTGGCAGTGGGGAGGAGCTGCAGTGAGGTAGGATATATATCCAACGGTGAGATTGCAGTTAGCGCGGCGGCGGCTGATCAGGCAGACGCTATTGAGGTGATTGTGCCGTAATTTGGACGAAGTGAAGGCAAGGTGTCTTGGGAGGTAAGAGCGGTCTGACGACGGAAGTGAGGCAGGCGCCGTCCGATATCAACAACAACACCACGTGGCGTTGGCAACGACACGGCAAGGACTGCAACATATCTCAGGTCTACAGTGTTCATGTAACACAAAATCATACCACCATTGCCTTCACCTAGCTCTTTCGTAGTGTCGTCAGATGAAACTGAAGGCATGCTACAAGTGCGCGGTCGTCAATTGCTCGGGCAGCGACAAACACAAACGTTACAAGTGAAGTCACTCGAACGATCGTCATGATATGGTCAATACAATAACTATCGGTAGTTGTATTGCTGGTACATTGAGTGCAACATTTAGAAGCGGGAGTATGGCAGCCTGCTGCATTGTCAGTACGCAACATCCACATTGTATCGAGATTGACATACCACTTGCCCCTCAGGGTGATCTTGGCCCACTCGCCTTTCTCATCCGTCTCCTTTTCGATCTTCGTGCTAAAGCTAATCGCACTCATGATGCCGTCGCCAAACTTCTCATTCAACACAGCCTTGTACGCGTACCCATAGTTCTGTACAACCTCATACAAGCGGTATACTAGCGGATCTTTTGGTGGCATCTCGAGCGAACGTCCCCGGTCAGGGAAGCCTGAGAGCTGCGACTCAAGCGTCTCGATGGGAATATCCAGGACCTTCGAAAGCTTCTGCATGTCCTCTGCAGAGGCCATGGCCTGGCCGTAGAAGAGCGCGGCGACGGCAACTTCGTCGCGCCCAAGTTCCTTGCCAATGGCTTCGAAGGTCAGGTTCTTCTTCTTCTTGGCTTCGAAGAGTGTTGGGGAGGAGGGAGGAAGGCGAGGAATCAGGTCTTCCTATGCGCTTGTTAGTACTTTTCAAAGCTTCAATCATTAAGCACATACCTGAAGAGTAGCAATGGGATGTTGCGCCATCCTGAAGGGACTCGGATGAAAGTTACGAGAAGCTACTAAAGGTTTGACAGATTGTTTCGCAACAGGAACAACTACACGAGAAACAAGGCGAGATGGAAGCGCAACGCGAGAAATTGAAGCCATATTTGAAGACAATATAAAGATGACTATAGAACTGTAGCAATTGCAAATTGAGATGATAGAGATAAGGGGAGCTGCACGCTACGTACAGCTACCGATACACCCTGAGCAAATCCTACGTCATCGAACTCCGCACTTCCCCATTTCTAGCCCAACAACGATTGGAGCGGATGGTGCTGAGTCCTGGACTTGTGGGATGGTGGTTCCAGATCTCCGCGGTGGCAGAATTGACAAGTTGATGTGGCAGAGACATAGTTCACTAGCCTCAGGGCGCGTCGAGGAAGGTGCGATGCACGATGAGGGGCAGATAAATGAGGGGCAGATAAATGAGGGGTCACGATGCCCTGAATACTGACGAAGTGTAGCACCAAACAGCCATCGTAAGACACAAATTCAGACTAGGCTAATCAGTTGTGATTCTGCTAACTATTGAGGTGCAATCAGAAACGCCCATCTGCGCCAAAGTACCCTGCTGGCAAAATATGTGGCATTCAATCGCCAGCTGAGGCCATCGCGGGGTCGATCTTCACAAGCTTCCAGCTCCACCCTACGTTTGCAAACACCACTTCTCAACCTCCTCATTATCTTGATATCTCAATAAGGTGCCAGAGGTCAACCTTCTCTCGTAATGGCGCAGCATCGCCGCGACGATGACCTCGCGTACGGCGAGTACAATCCCAGGAATGACGGTGAAGAGGGCAACCGTGGTGTGATGTCTGACATGGGTCGGCGCCTGTTTGGAGGCAGGAAAGAAGTGAGTACAATTCGGTTCACAAACGCCAATGCGGTCATTGTACACCTGGACCCTGTTCCAAGTGGGTTAGAGGCAGATCGAGGTAGTCATAGCGCTGCGGGCCGTTTCTGCTGTGTCTGGGCGATCTTCCTTCCTCTTGATTCCATCCACCTCACTCGCTCGAGATCCCATAGACCAACTTTCGAGTATACGATTCGCGTCTAACACTGGGGCTAGCAGAATCAACAAAGCTCCTCCTCGGGCAACATGTCGTTCTTCAACAAGCTCCACGAGCCTTTCCATGGCTTCGTCTCCGACCTCAAGGATTCGCTCTCAGGAAAGGATGGAAACAAGCCGCAGCAGAGTGGACAGGGGCAGCAGGCTGGGCAGCAGTCGCAACCACAGCCCGGTCAGGAATACCATAGCCAGCATCGCTTCATGAGCTTTGCGCCGGAACGACATGGCAACGAGACTAAGTGGTATGTCGACGGATGCTCGTACATGTATGCCGTCTCGATTGCGCTGGAGCGTGCAAAAGAGTCCATTTGGATCCTCGATTGGTGGCTGTCGCCAGAATTGTATTTGCGAAGGCCTCCAGCTCGGAATCAGCAATACCGCCTCGATCGCATGTTGCTCGCGGCAGCTGAGCGAGGTGTCAAGGTCAACATCATCGTGTATAAGGAGGTCACTCAAGCCCTGACGCGTAAGTTGCTCAATCCAACTTTGCCCAATTATCTTCACTCTCTTTTGCCGCACACGACGGACGGCTTTACAAAAGCTCTTACGCGCGTCGGGCTAGACGTGATCTTCACGTCGCTAGAAGAGTGGGAAAAGACAGATCCGCTAATCGCACCTCCTATATCAGTCTCCTCCTCGCACACGAAGCATCATCTGGAAGATCTCCACCAGAACATCGGCGTCTTTCGACATCCTGATCACACTCCCGATGCGCAAGTGTTACAAGCATCCTTTCTCGCGTCTATGAAGAACATGTCTTTCAGCCCGGCGAAGCTTGCACAAATGCCTGTCGAGGGACTCAAGGCAGTCTACGGTGCCCACGACGGCACTGTACTATACTGGGCACACCACGAAAAATTATGTCTTATTGACGGCCATACTGCGTTCATGGGTGGCTTGGACTTGTGCTACGGCCGCTGGGATACAAATCAGCACTCGATAGCGGATGCACACCCAGGTGACATGGACCGCATTGTCTTCCCCGGTCAAGATTACAACAATGCCCGTATGCTAGGTAAGATAAAGCTCGAGAGAGGGAAGACAGATAGCACTGGCTGTATACCTTTAAATCATTTTGCAACTGCAATATGCGTCTGCAACGTGTGTTGAAGACGTACAGCCTACTGCGTTCTGCAATTGAGCCTGGTGCTAACGTCCATATAGACTTCCAACATGTCGATAAGTGGGACGAGAATAAGCTGGATCGAACGCAAAGCTCCCGCATGGGCTGGACCGATGTCGCTCTTTGCTTAGCCGGTCCAGTTGTACAAGATCTCCGCACCCACTTTTCTCAGAGATGGTCAGTAATGTCATGTACGAAGTGCATGTGAGACAAACACTGATTCGAAGGTACGCCAAACAGGAACTTCATCTACGACGAAAAGTATAGCAAGAAGGCCACCCGGTACTCAAGGCTACCGGACACGAGCAGCGGCGCCCAGCAAGGCGGCACCTACCCAACCCCGAACGAGCAGCGAGACTTCGAGGGTGGCGAGGATGGTCAACGTGGATTCGGTGGTGAAGAAGGAGGCGAGCGAGGCCTTTTCGGTCACGGTGGTGGTTTCCGACAGAAGCTCTACGAGAAGGCCAACGAGGGCTATCATCAGTACGCGCAGCACGATCCGCAACAGCAATCACATGCCGAGCATGGGGCGCAGAGAGGTGGTTCGGACTGCCAAATCACTCGCAGCTCAGCGAAATGGAGTCATAACATTATCACCGAGGTAAGTACGCATTTATGAATGGTGGCTTCAGCTAATGGTTGCAGCACTCGATCCAAAACGCATACGTTGAGATTATCAAAAACTCTCAACACTTTGTCTACGTCGAAAACCAGTTCTTCATCACTGCGACCGGCGACCAGCAGAAGCCTGTTAAGAATCAGATTGGGGCTGCTATGGTAGAACGCATCATTCGTGCTGCTCGCAACGGCGAGAAGTACAAGATGATCATTATGATACCCAGGTAAGTACTGAGTATATGTAGCGCTTGGAGACAAACACTAACCTCGTACTTTCCACTCTCGCAGTGTTCCAGCATTCGCTGGTGACCTCAAGGGGGACGACGCTTTGGGCACACGAGCAATTATGGAGTTCCAGTACGACTCCATCAACCGCGGCGGTCACTCCATCTACGAGGAAATCGCTCGAGCCGGTTTCAATCCGATGGACTACATCCGCTTCTATAATTTGCGTAGCTACGATCGCATTAACGCCAGCAAAGTCATGGCTCAGGCAGAGCAACAGAGTGGAGTATCCTATCAGAAAGCAAGCGAGGGATTCGATGCTGCGCACGAGGGCTCGCGGGGAGCTGGAGACTACCAAGCATATCGTCCACCACCTACTCAGGAGTATGGTGTGTATGAGATGGACGGCTCTAGCGGTAACCTGCCGCAACAGCAACAAGGGAATCAGGGCGACTATGAACGCTACCAGCAAGAAGCATCAAAGATGGGCAGCCATCAGGGCCTTGGAAGTGGACGATGGGATTCTGTCAGCGAGTGCTACATGCTGAACGGCGAGGACATCCGCAACGTACCATGGGAAGGCGGAAACATCGACGAGATTGACGCCTTTGTTTCGGAAGAACTTTACATCCACAGCAAGCTCCTTATCGCCGATGACCAGATCGTCATTTGTGGTTCTGCCAATCTCAATGACCGCTCTCAGCTCGGTGACCACGACTCAGAAATTGCCATCATCATTCAAGATCCTGAACAAGTTGACTCATACATGGATGGACGACCTTACCGCGTCTCGAAGTTCGCCTCATCTCTGCGAAGGGAGATCTTCCGGAAACACCTGGGCCTCATCAAGTCGCAAGACCCAGAGCGTCCGGACCAGAACTACGAACCTGTCGGCGTCGCAAACATCTACGACTGGGGCTCCGAAGAAGACCGTGTGGTAGCAGACCCACTGTCCGATGATTTCCAGAATATGTGGACCTGGCGCGCGCGCAACAACACCGAAGCCTTTGCTAAGGTCTTCCACCCCGTTCCTGATGACAAGGTCAAGAACTGGAAAGAGTACGACGAGTATTACAGCAGGTTCTTCGCGCAAGATGCTAAGGACAAGAACAACATCAAGCCCAGCTTGTACAAGTGGGGCCACGTCGTTGCGGAGAACTTCAGTCAAGGCGAGCAGGGCGTGCGGGAGGTGAAGGAAGTGCTCAGCACGATCAGGGGTACGCTAGTCGAGATGCCGCTGCTGTTCTTGAAGGAAGAGGATATTGCGCAAGAGGGTGTGGGATTGAATGCGTTGACTGAGGTATGTGGCGTATTCACGAAGCGCTGTGAGACACGCACTGACTTCTTCTACAGGAACTGTACACCTAAGCTGCGCAGCATCGATCAGTGGCCGTACGTGGTGTGTCTTACGAGAACGTGGAGATGTTGGAGCGTGTGTGGTCCTAGCGGGCCACACACTCATGCCAGAGACGATTTGTAGACCTAAGTCGACAATACGAGTAGCCTTAGGGGTTCAAGCGAGATAGTCCGAGTACCTCTCTCCAATGTCCAACTCATCACGCATACGTGAATTTCCCTCAAGCACGCACAGTGAACCGAACAGCCATAGTTGGAGCTCAGGCCACCGACGAATTCAACACACGCATTAAGTGATTAAGCCCGACAATACGATGTGAGTTGTGCGCTGCGAGTAATGTTGAGGGGAGAATTAAATAAGCGACGTCGGAATGGTGCGAATGCTTATCGACACGGTTGAATCTCTACTAACCGCACCAAGACAACAAGGTTTCGAGAGGTAACATCTATTCACCTGATTCCCCATTTCTTTTGTCTGCTAATTCTACTTGATTCGTTGGCTTTGCCATTTCTAGCTTATCTCGCAGCTTACCAAGATATGTAGCACCAGCAGGCTTGCTCAGCAATGGAGGTATTCGATCAACGTAACTGGTAATATGGGATAACGACTTCCTCTTGGCGCCTGATTCGTTGTCGAACAGAAGGATGACCTAAATCACCAGGTGTTGCGATGATCAGCGTGCTTTCAAACTGGCCAAACTAGGAGTGTTCGTACAAGCTGACCGTTGACTTTGACATGCTCATAGATATGCGTCAGCAAGTGAAGAAGCCCGAGAATGACAAGACGGGTGCATGTAAAGGTATCATTGCTAGTATATCGATGTTGCATGCAACAGACTGAAATGTGGATTGCTTTTGTTGCGATCACAATGATCACCAACAAGATGAATCGTTGATGGGAGATGATCATCAAGGTGTACAAAGATGGATTGTCAGGGGCAACTTCCGATAGGTGGACTACTCCAGATGACAGATACTAACATAGGCAATGAAGTAATAGTATCAATAGCGAGTACATGTGCGGCACCTGAATTTATTCAAATTACATCATCGCGCTTTCCGTCCCACCTGGTGGTCCCGTTGTGTCTTGGACGCTAGTCTCCCAATCCCACTCTCTTCGATCGGCTGTTAGACGGGAAACGTTACGCACCACCCTGTCACCATTAACGCTTCCGAAAGTTGTCAAATGAGAGTAAAAAGGTGAACAGACTATGATCCAGTGTCCAACAATGCGGGGCGAGCCAAGATGTTTTTCCGTAACTTACCTTCTCCCAGACATACAACGCTAGAATCTTAGCCGAGCGGCCAATACCGAACCCACTTAGTTCACTATAAGAAGATTCAAGCATCGTGACATGCTGCAGCTGGAGGCCTTGCCGCCTCACGATCGCGAGATCGAGATCGATATGCCGGAAGCATACATGGTACCTGTGGTTCTTTTGATGGTACTCACAATGATATATAAGCCAGCAATCTCTCGCTATCAATTCAGCATCAAAGTCAGAGCATCATTACATTTGCACAATTACCATATCAACCTTCACTCCTACCTTATTCACTATGCCACGATTCAGCCTCATTGCTACCGCCGCCTGCATGCTCGGCTTAGTAGCAGCCGATTTCCAAATCTACACTCATCAAGACCGCGCCTTTGTGGACAACGGAGTCGAAGTAAATCTCAGCATTACCCAGTGACCCGTTCACGGCTAACAAGCACACCTCCAGAACGCATATTTGGTCGTACCAGGCGAGTCCGACTGCGATGGCGTTACGAGCAAGTATGTTGCTTTTCACAGTACCGACGAAGTTACCGGAGTCGTTGGTGGCGCTCGCTGCAAGGGCGACGGGTGCATGGGTGGAACGGTGCGCGGCGTGCATGAGTTCGAGTTGCGAACTGGAAAGAACTATGCGAACAAGGTTCACTTCACACTGTACGGTACGTTGTTGGCCCTTTCATTGAGCGGGAGCATGAAGCTGATAGACTTGGTGCTACAGAAGATAGAGGTTACGTTATCACGAACGCAGATGATGGGGCAATCTTGAGCAGTTGTGTGTACGACGCTGGGGACGATTACTTGTGCAGTGGGGGCCTTTCGGGAACGGATGGTCAGCGCTTGTTCATATGCACGAGCAGTCTCACTGCCGAGTATATTAATGACCGCACGTGAGTGCAGCTGAGTGCAGCTGAGTGCAGTATGGGTATCTGGGGATGCCTAATCTTGCCGAGGACTCGGATCGAAAAGCTCCTTGTCTTTCGTGAACAGTGGATGGTAAGAAATGTCCAAAAAGCGCGAATTGACCAAGTTCTACATTGAATTTACGGACGCTATTCACTAGTCGCAACTGAAATAGTGCGACAGTGGTCCCGATGGTCATTTCTTGGTGTTGTGAACCACTGCTTTGTACCAAACACACTTGTACTTCATGTCCATGCTAACCCACCGTGAGGACTGCAAATCTTTGTTGCATCTTCTGTAGGCCCTCCTCATTGCATGTATGCAATCGTCTTTGCCCATTTTGTAGTCATAGCCCCTGTAGCCATGTTAGTACCTCGGCGAGCACGATGCGTGGAGACGGTAAGACTTACTTGCAGGCGTCCGGATCTGCGCATGCGGACGCGTCCAGGCGATGCGCTCCTAGATATAGACGTTCATCAGGCAAGCTCGGATTCGTGGCGTAGAATGCTGGTTCTGACTGAGGTGGATACTCGAACATGTTCTCCCAATCATGTTCCGCGGCATCCAGATCAGCACCATCCGGACAAAACGCGTCGATCGCTTTCTCAAAGTCATACTCGTTAACCTTTTCACCTGGTAAATTTGCCGGGTAACACTCGGAAGCAAAAGGAGTGCCACCTTTGCGCGGCATGTTATCGGCGGGAGGAAAAGACACTTTTTGATCCCATGGCGGATTGCCTTCCTGGGTCCAGCCGCTGACATCGAGTACAATGCGCAAACTGTATCCAGAATGCCAGTACTAGCCATCTCTTTGTTACCGTCGCCCCGAAGACACAAATTTTGCGAGCTGAAGCGTTCGAAAGCCACTTCGCACGTTACCGAACATGCGGGATTTGAGCCATCACGGACGTAGCGCGCAAGCATAAACTTGTGATGTTTATACTTGGCATCATCAGACGCATCATCTCTCGGCAAGAAGCGAAGAAGACGCGACTTGAGCGATGGGTGTCGGTCTCCCTTCCAGTTCACAGTGGTTGCGGCGTTGCCATTGTTAGCCTCAAGCTCTTTGCAGAATTTTGTGTACACCGACTTGAAGTGGTCAGCAGGAAAGTCTGTTGCGTTCCCTGGCGGAGGAGGACATATAGCCACAGGTAGGGGTACCCTAGGAAGCTCAAAGGGAACTTGTTCTGGGACTATCCAAGGGTCGACCGCGATGGTCTGGATATTAGTCGCACTTGGCCTGTCGTAGTAATACTGGTCTCCAGTAGGCGAGGCACACCAAGTCTCATAGGCTCTCATGACCCCAACGTATGTGCATGAAGCGGTGCACTCGAGTAAGCTAGATGAGCTAGCACTGGCGGTCGCTGTGATTGTCATGTCCGGCCGCTTGTGATGATGGAAGGAAGCACGGATTCGAGTGTCTTTCCCTTGAGATCGTTACCGGAAATCCAGTTGACCTTTGTCAGTGAGACATTATCTTTAATGGCTTTAAAAGCGAGTATGAAAGACAAGAAGGCAAGAGTCGTGGCGTCAGCAGGGTCGAGGCCCATGTTGGGCGCCCACAGAATAGCCTAGGACACATGCTTTGTCATAGCCTGCACCATTTCTGGCAATGCCCAATCTGGCTTCGCTATTGACAGCGCGGCTAAATCTTTGAAGTATCCGGACCCGTTTTCAATCAGCTATTAGGCTGCACACACGATGGCGTCAATCTGTCCAGCGATATTTGCGACGCCGATTTGAGTCTTAGCAATATTGACACCTGCACCGTTGACCGGAGGTAGGACGGGATGAGGTTGGCCGGAGTCACATTGTTGATGTTGGCGAATCTCGTCCGTAATTCTTGCTGCGAGCTCTTCCTCAAGGTTGATCGCAAGGTCGCCAGAAGAATGGCCATCCCGATCATTACTCAGGAACGTGTATGTCGGCTTATCTGGCCCCGTCACGGTAGCTACGACGGGCGTTGGTGTGATAGTCAGGATAGGGCTATCGGACTTGGTGATAGCTGCGAATGTGTGGGCTCGTGCTGCAGACACTGCTGGGTTGAGCTGAACTGATGGGACATGTATGGCCACAGGGACTGCCTGCTCGCTCTGAGTCTTACCCAGCATGGCATACACGATGGCGAGAAAACCAGCCAATGTGGCTCCAGCAACTATTTCGGGGCCGACTTGCCGAGATTCGAGCCGCGTGTTCCGGTTCATGAGCAGATCTTTTATGGTTCGAACACACTGTGTGTCGACCTCCTGGCAGTTACCAATGATTGCTTTCTGAACGTTGGTGCGCAATCCTCTGACAGTACAACATCCAAACCATCATTTGGACTGGCAGCTTTTGTGAACAGAATCATAGATCCTGTCAAAGTCGGTGTAGCAGCCTGTAGTTCTGTCAGCATGTACTTGTACTATGTGAGACACAGATACCGTACCAGAGATGTAGAGTATTGTGCGATGTCACCAAGGGACATGGTGAATGTGTCAGCAGATGATACGGCCGTCAGTGCGCTAAAGCGATGGCAAGGACACCACAACACATGAT